>Ga0187849_1003846_pt1 | contig 12867 bp, 12 predicted proteins | sample June2016WEW_4_10_2_FD_132412 | JGI IMG/M metagenome (GOLD analysis project Ga0187849, IMG submission 132412) | Peatland microbial communities from SPRUCE experiment site at the Marcell Experimental Forest, Minnesota, USA - June2016WEW_4_100 | ecosystem: Environmental > Terrestrial > Soil >... | reverse complement strand
TGGGCCAGTTCGAAGCGGCCTTCGCGCTTGTTGAGGGCGCCGGTGAAGGCGCCTTTCTCGTGGCCGAAGAACTCGCTTTCGATAAGGTTGTCCGGGATGGCGGCGCAATTGACCTTGATGAGCGGGGCGGAGGCGCGGGGACTTTCCTTATGGAGGGCACGGGCGACCAGTTCTTTGCCGGTGCCGCTTTCGCCCTGGATGAGCACGGTGGCCTGGGTGCGGGCGACCTGCCGGATCGAGAGGCGCAACTGCTCGATGGCGGGGCTGCCCCCCAGCAACTCCCAGTCGGCCTCGGTTTCTTTGTTCAGGAACTGGTTTACCCTGACGATGCGCGAGAACTCATCGGCCTTTTTGAGGACGATGTCGATCTGGTCATCGTCGAAGGGCTTGGTGAGGTAATCGAACGCGCCGTGGCGCATGCAATCTACGGCCGAAGCGATCGAGCCGGCGCCGGTGATCACGACCACCAGGGGCCGGTGGGGGCGCTGCTGGAGTTCCATGAGCAAGTCGGTGCCCTTGCCGTCGGGCAGGCCGACGTCCAGAAAGACAAGGTCGAAGGTGTCTTTAGCCAGGCCTTCCCTGGCGTCCGCGAGATTGGCGACGGCCAACACATCGCACCGCCGTTGCCGCAGCCTGGCCTCGAGGTTACGACGTTCGATCAGGTTGTCCTCGACCACGACTACTTTCTCGATGGACATAGGGGGTGAATTACGTTTGGGCGTGGCGCTGGTAAAGCCGGGCCACATAGTGAGGCCGGCTTTGCTCGGCGGGAGGCAGGCAACAGGCCGGGAGCAACCCCCGTCGCAAGAGTTGCTGTTCGTTTTCGCGGTCGAGCACCAGCACCCGCATAATTGTATCCAGAGCGGTCCGCAGGAGCCGCGTAAACCGAGGGTCGCCCGGTGCCCGTTCTTTGCCGGAGCAGTTCCATAGATTACGTTTCTGACCGAGGAGTTTTAAAGCGTATTCGAGCCGGCATAGCAAGGCTTTTCTTTCCACCTGGATGGCCATCGCGGGAAAAGGGGCGGGGCTCTTCAAGGCCTGGGCCTCTTTGCGGGCGAGCTCCAGCAGGGCATTGCATACACCCAGGTGCTCGCGCAGGGCATCGGTCATCTCGTCTGGCAGGGCTCCATTGGGGCCGGCGGGGCCGGGGGCCGTGTCCGGCGCCAGGCCGGTTGGGTCATACTTCATAATTCTTACTTCACAATTTCCCCGCGCGGGGGGGTTGGGAGGGCATAGTCGTTCGTATTGGTTTGGAGAGGGGCTGCCACGGTGCGGCTGAGGTCCAGGCTCACCAGTTCGGCGTTGGTTTGCCAGGAGAGGACATTCCTGCGCCATTTGGCCATCTCGAGGACGGCGTGAAGGCTGGCCGGCGCGGTGGGCGGCACCTCCTTTTCGCGGCTGACGATCTTCTGCAAGTAGTCAATGGCCTTGGCCTGCTGTTGCAACCGCTCGAACACCAGGGCGACCTGGTACCAGACCGGCAGTTGCCATTCGGCGGAGGAGTCTAAAGAGGCCAGGCAAAGATAGATGTCCAGGGCATTCATCGAGTCGCCTTCGAGGTAGAAGCGGTTGGCCAATTCGTTGCCTGCGCGGCGTTGCCAGTAGGCGAGGGTCTGCGGGTCTGGCGGGGCGTTGGTGCGCTGTTCCTTGAGGAGGTCGAGCACCTGGTGCAGGGCTTCGCCGTCGCGATGGGCCTGTTTGAGGGAGGTAGCGCACAGGAACCGCACTTCGGGCCGCTCCGGGGCAGTCGGGAAGCGGTTCAAGAAGTCCTGGGCCTGAAGGATGGCCTCCCCGGGCCGGCCCAGCGCGGCCAGGCAATGAATATACTGGTATTGGAGGGTGCTGCAGTTAACCGGGGGAGAGTCTGATTTCAACAGGCGGTCAAACGAACCGGCCGCTTCCTGGCAATTGCCCAGTTCATACTGGGTCTGGGCGATCTCATACTGAGCCAGTTGAACCAACTGTTTGTAATATTCCAACCGCTCGGTTTTGAGGACCAGCGCGGTGGTCATGACAGAATAGAATTTTGCGCTAGCCAGGGTCGGCAAGCCCATTTTCCGGTACACAATGCCCTGGCGCAGGAGCAGTTCCGGCACCCCGGGGTCCTTGGACCAGCGGGCCAGGCACTGGGCGTAGATTTGCTCGGCTCGAGGCAGGTTGTTCTGTTCGATGGCTATCTGCGCCAACTCGAGCAAGGCCACCCGCTGGACCTTCTCCGGCGCCTCGCCCTTGAGCAGGCCGATGCAGGCTACCGCCGCCTCCGCAAACTGGCGGGCCAGCCGCAGATGGCGGGCCACTTCGAGCTCAGTTTGAAAATCGGTGCGCGCGTCTCTTTGGACCGCCGCGTTGGTTGCGGTCAGGAAGTGCCAGGCGGCGGTGACGGCGTCATTGGCCGAGTCCGGTGAGGACGCCCCCACGGCATTGCCAAGCCTAGGCCCGGCTGGAGACAGCGAGGACAAGACCAGCGGAGGGACCTTCGAGTCCTGGGCGGCCGCGTGGGCCATCCACAGCGCGGCAACTCCTATTCGCCAAGCGGTTGGCAAGCAAGGCCCCCGCTTCCGGGCGGGGGGCAAATCGGTCTTGACGGATGGGGCGCCTGGTTTCATCGGCTCTCGTAAGTGGCTTGGCTGGAGGGGGCAGCCGAGGGGGCCACCGGCGGGACAAAGACCGGGCCGGATACTCCGTTTCGGACGGGACCGTTTGTCGAAAGGGGCGCCAGGTATTCGAGCAAGAGCCGCGGGTCGATTCCCTGGGTAGTGGAGGAGTTCGGGTCTTCCGGCGCAGAGAGGGACGACAACCCCTCGAGGCGCTGGGACGGAGCGGGAAGCGGGGACGCGCCCGTGACGCGAACGGCAGAGACTGGGCGGTTGGTGGCCGAGGCCAGGGTCGCGGCGGGTTGGACCGAGTTGGTGGCTGCGCCGCCCGGGCCGGCGCCGGGACGATCCGGCAACGGGAGCGGGGGCAACACGAGGCGGGAGATGGGGCTCGAGGATTGGAACCGCAGAGGGCAGGGGCCGGTGGCCGGCAGATAAAACCTCGGCGCCGCGCGATGCGCCGGGGTCCAAGCGGCCGTTACGGCGGAGGCGCCCAGGCCGCAGACCCAGAGCGCCAGGCCGATTGCTTCAAGCCATCGTAAGAGTCTTGCCATTGAGCACTGCCAGGGCTTCCTGGAACGAGTTGATGAACTATGTCGTTCCTTACATCGGCAGATCGCCCGGCTACTTGAGCCGAAACATGGCGCGGTTTTTTTCAGTTTCCGGTTCAACTTCTGGTCCCGCATACCGATAAAGAGAGAGCACGATTATGGACCTCCAAGTCAAGTCACCGCCCTTGCCCCAGTTGAGCGCGGAGCAGATCGAACGCCGGCTGGGGACCTGTCCACGCCTGCCCTCACTGTCGAGCATCAACAGTGTGTTGCGGGAACTGCTGGATGCCGAGCAGTGCTACACCTCCCAGATCGCCGATGTCATCCGGCGCGACCCCAGCATGACCACCCGCCTGCTCCGGCTGGTCAATTCGGTGTACTACGGCCTTTCGACGCCTGTGAGCAGCATCGAGGAAGCGGTCTTCTATCTCGGGGTGCGCCAGATCCGCCGACTGGCCCTGGTGACCCCGATCATCGAGGACCTCCAGCGCCTGGCCGGACGGACTGGCTTTCCCTGGCGGGAGTTCTGGCGCCACTGCATTGCCACGGCCCTCATGACGCGGGAGACCCTGGGCGACATCCAACCCAGCTCGGACGAGGCCGATTACGTCGCCGGCCTCTTGCACGATGTCGGCAAGATCGTCATGGTTGCCGCTTTCCGGGAATACTTCGAGCAGATCCAGGCGCGGATGCAGGAGGAGAAGGCCGACCTGTTGGCCGTCGAGAGGGAACTGCTGGGGATCGACCATTGCGAACTGGGCGCCCGCTACCTGAGCGCCCACAAGCTGCCCTCCACCGCCATTCAGTCCGTTCGCTTTCATCACCGCCCCGGCCGGGCGCAAAGCGAGGTCCGCATCGTCGCCGCCGTCCAAGTAGCCGACCTGTTTGTCCGCTACGCCCAGATCGGCAACAGCGGCAACCCAACTGCGGTCTCCTCTGAAGTTTGGATGGCCGCCGAAGGCTGGGACTTTTTGTTCCCCGGCTCATCGGAGGAGCGCGCTCTGGGGCGCGCCAACATGGAGCGCAGTCTGGAGCGGCTTTCCACCATTCTCGAAGGGCTGGTCTAGACCTTAGGAATAGGATTGCCAGAGGTGGGCCTCGAGGCCGCCGTAGGCGCGGCGCAGGCCCTGGAGGTTGCGGATCGTCTGGCTCAGACCTTGCAACTCGGCGCGTTTGCTCCCGCACTTGGCATGAAGCGCCTCGCTATTGCGCTTTTGGAGCGCGATCAGTTCGGAGGCCGCAGCCCTGAAAGGGTCCGCAACGGGCTCGCCAGTGGTTTGGCGGGCGGGCCGGACAGTCCGGACTTGCTCCAGGGCCCGGGCGATTTGCGGGCGCAGCAGGGCCTTGTCCTGTTGATGGCGGGCGAGTTGCGGCCAATGATCCTGGAGGATGGCCTGCCATTCGAGCTCAGTCAGGCGCCGCCACTCAGCCAGCAAGCGGGTTAGTTCGGCGGCAGGGTTCATCGGGCGGGCCGGTGGGTCAAGAAAGGGCGGCAAGGGCCTGGGAAGACTCCAACAGGGCGGCGTTTTTCTGGCGGCGCAACATCTCGCTCCAGGCATCGCGCAGGATGCCCAGGCGGCGGATCGTATCATGAATGCCTTCGGGGGTCTTGCGCGCGTTGCTGCGCAAAAGCTGGCGGTTCATGAAACCGTAGAGGCGTCGGAGGGTGGCGGCCAGTTCGCCGCCCTGGGCCAGGTCGAGGGAGTTGTTGAGTTCGTTGACGATCTCCCGGGCGCGGAGGATGTTGTTGTTGATCGTCCGGTTGAATTCCAGCGGGTCATCGTGCTGGAATCCCTCCAGGGCGCGCTCGAGAAACCGGATGGCCCCATCGTAAAGCATCACGACCAACTGTCCGGGCGAGGCCGTTTGGGTGGCGATGGTTTGATACGACTTCAGGGGGTGGGGAAGGAAGGGCGTGGTGTTCGGGTACATGGGGCGGAGCTCGGGGTGATGGTCAGCCAGACTGCTGCGACGGGTCGGGCGTGTTCAGGTGAAGGGCCAGCAGGCCCGAGATGTTATCAATGACTGCCATCGGCGGATAGGAGGCATCCCGAACCAGGCCCGTGGCGCGGGCGACCTCCTCGGGACGCGCCAGCGGAGTTTGTTGGAGCGCGCGGTTCAGATCCTCGGTCGAGCCCAGCGTCAGTTGATCCCGCCCGAGGCCCGGCGCCGGCGCCGGGGAACGAGAGGGGATTTCATTTGCACTCAGCAGTTCGCTGTTCGGATTCACACGCATAGCCCGATCACTCAAAATGGCAGGCGGTCGCTCGTGTCCGGATTATCGGCAGAATCAGGGGAGAATTTAGCACAAAAATCAACGGTGAGGCAGTGTGCCGGCGACGGCCCAGGCGGTGTATTGGCCGAACCGCCGGGGAGAATGCAGAACGCCGGTGTCGCTCAGCAATGGATTGGGCAGATTCAAATCGGCCCGGGCGTAGGCCTCGGCCGCGACGGCAACGGGGTCGGCCCCGGCGTCAAACAACTCATCGATGCTCCACCAGGTGAGATGCTGGCTGGAATCCACCAGGCGGGCCCGCCAGCCGGCGCGCAACGGGGGGTAGGCCTGGTAAGCGGTGAGGCAGGCAAAGAGCACGGCATCACAGCCGGTAGCCTGGCGCAGGCGCTGGAAGAAGTCCAAAGGCAACTCCTCTTGGGCCGACCAACTGCTGCGCCCGGTGAAGGTGTGCAGGTCCTCGGCCGAAACGGGCACGACCTCGAAGAGGTTGCGCTTGATCAACTCGGCCAGCCAGAGTGGTCCAAGCGAGTCCGCCCCGGCAGCCTGGTCGGCATCCTCAGGATTGCAGGGCAAGGGGAGCACGGCGACGCGCCGGATGGCCTGGGGCAGCACGGGTTCGCGCACATACACATTGGCCGGTTTGTAGGCCGCCGTCAGGGCCCGGCGCAGGCCGGGTGAGGCAGCACACCCTCCCACCAGCGTGGGTATCAGCGCCGCAATTACCAGAGTTCGGACCTGCACACCGCTTCTATCGGCCGGCCGGCCAGAGGGCTTTAGGGGAAAAAAAGGCCGGACGGCGCCCCAGCACCGTCCGGCTGCTCCTCCCTGAGGAGCCGCACCGAGAAACCGGCCTAAACTCCTATGAGTTTCAAGACCGACTGCGGCATCACGTTGGCCTGCGCCAACATCGCCGTGCCGGATTGAACCAGGATGTTCATCTGCGCATAATTCGTGCTCTCCTGCGCCACGTCCACGTTGGAGATCGCGCTGTTGGCGGCGTCGACGTTGGTCTTTTCGGTCGCCAACTGGCTGCTGGTGTAGCTCAGGCGGGACTCGTTGGCGCCCACCGTAGCGCGGTCGGTCGCCAGTTGCGAAATCGCCGTGTTGACTACGCCCAGTGCCGCCGAGGCCGAGGCCGCGCTGGAAACCGCCGCGCCCTCCGCGGCGGTGTAGGCCCCGGCGCCCATGTTGACAACGCCCATCGACCAGGTGCTCGCGTCGCTATCGATGGTCACAGCCTTGGCCGTGTTGTCGAACAGGCTCACCCCGTTGAAGTCCTTGCCGGCCACGTTGGCGATGTAGCTGCCCAGTTGCTGGAACTCGGCATTATACAAGCTCCGGTCGCTGTTCGATATGGTGGCGTCCTGGGCCGAAACGGCCAGTTCGCTCATCCGGTTCAGCGCATTGGCGACCTGCGCCAAGTACCCGTCCTGCGTCTGCGTGTACGAGGTAGCGTTCGTGACGTTGCCTTGCGCAGCCGTGATGGCGCCCGATTGGGCGGTGAATCCCATCGACACCGCCAGTCCTGAAGGATCGTCGGCCGCCGTCACGATTTTCGAGCCGGACGACAGACGCTCCAGTGATGTAGCTAGTTTCGCGGACGAAGTCTCCAGCATTTGAGCGCTGGTCTCCGCCGCGATGTTTGTATTGATTACCATACTGACCCTTCCATGAGTCACCCCGGGTGGGGATTTTTTGTTCTCTGACGGCATCCTTGCCGCGAGGCGGAACTTGAGGCATCCGCCGTTGTCCTTGCCGGCTTTTTGAGGCTGCCGGCCGCCTCTTCTGTCGATACCTTATCGGCAGAAGGGCGCAGGACATTAGCCCGGAAAATATCGATGCAGGATCAAACCGTTGCCGGACGGCTTGAACCCCCTGAACGGGGCCTACTTGGTCTTGGTCCGGCTATCGAGCCACTCCTGCATCTCCCGGAGGTGAGTCGTGAGATCGAACCACCCGGTCTGGAAACTCGTGTGGTCGGGACCGCTCATGGCCGAGCCTAAGCGAATCGAGTTGGCATAGTATAGCCATTGCTTCATCCACTGCCGCTCGACCGGCTCGTCGAAAAGGTTGCTCCGGTCGGCCAAACCCAGGTCCCAGGCCCTGGTCATCAGGTCCGTAGCCACCCGGGTCATCCGGTCGGTCTCCTGGATGGTGTGGTCCAGTTTCTCGAAGTGGCCATCGACCCAATCCCGGTTGTGGCAGGAGCGGCACACGCCCTTCATAAGCGCCTGCCGGCGCGCCTGCTCTTTGGCATCGATCAGGAACTCGCTGGCCGGTTCCCCGCGCAGCGAGGTGGGCAACGGCTGGCCGTCCCGGTTGCGGATGAGGCTCGTGTCGCCGCTCCGGGGCTGCGGATGGGTGTAGGGGAGGCCGAACAAGCGCACCCACAAGCGCGCGCCAAAATCGTGCGTGCGCGGGGCTATGACATCCCCTTCCGGGGCGGTGACCAGGCTGCTGTGGCAGACGGCGCACGTGGGCGCGCGAAAGTCCACGCCCACTCGCCAAGGCACCCGCTCCCAGTTCCATTCCCGTTCCTTCGAGTGGAAGATATTCGCGTGCTTGCTTTCCTCGTACACCTCGAAGGCAGGCACATCCGGTCCTATATGGCATTGGGAGCAGGTAAACGGCTTTCGGGCGATCTCGATCGAAAAACTATGGCGCGGATGGCAGGCGCTGCAAGCGCCCAGGCTGCCATCCGGGTTGGCCCGGCCCACCCCCTGGTTGGGCCAGTTGCTGAGCTTGGGCAGGAGCACCGCGCCCAGTTCGCTGTCCAGGGTGCGAGTGCCAACCACCTCGACCCGCGACCCGTGGCAGGCGTAACAGGTGTCGTTCTTGGTCTGGTCCGACGAACCGGCGGGCTTGACCTTGCCGTTCTGCATCTCCATGAGTGTGGTCGCGCTTTCGACCATGGCATGGAACACCGGGTTCTTTTGGAGATTGCCCAGGGCGTGGGCCTTCTTGCTGCCCGCAAACTCCCGGGCTTCGACGGCGTGGCAGACCTGGCAGTCCAAGGGTGATACCACCACATTAATCCGAACATCGAAGTGCTCGAAATTGTCCTTGTGATTCGTGGCGTTCAGGCTGTGGCACTCGTAGCAACCCACCACCACGCCCTGGAGCGGGGCGGGGATGTTCTCGCTGGACACCCGGCGCTCCAGCGGCCGTTTCTTGAGGCCCTCCTCGGGTGTGACCTTGCTGTGCAGGCTCTCCATCCAATCGTGAACCAGGCCCGGCTGGTACTGCGAATGGCAATTCAGGCATTCTTGTGTTTCCTTGCTGACCACGGGCTCAGGGGCGCCGGCAGCGCGGTTTGACTCGGCCAGGCCCGCCGTGAGAACAAGGATGACCGCCATAACCCTTCTCAGGCCAGCGGCCGGCAAGGGTTGCCCAACACGGAAGTCAGGCCGGTTTGCGAGCATCATTTGCATGCGTCAACAGGTTTCTTGCACTAAGTATTCGCGCCAAGGAAGCCGCCCGTCAAGGAGGACGAGGGAAACGGGTGTGATTAACAGCGTCGGGCATGGGCCGCGGGAGTTTTGTCCCGGAGGGACATTTGGCAATAGCCCGGGGTAAAGAGGCGCCGTGAGCTGACCGACGGTTTTAATCGCAGTGCTCCGAGGGAAACCCGCCCAGGCCGCATCTCAGATCCTTTGAAGAGAGTCTCTTTCGGAAGGGTCTGATTGAGGATTGATTATCGAAAATTGGTTATTGGCAAATGAACCCGGGCAGGGTCGATCCCGGATTTCAATTACCATTGACCAATTCTCAATTTTCAATTCTCAATAATGCCCAGTACTTTGGGACACCTGCCCATTCGGAACAATCCGAGATGCGCCCCCGCCGGCCGCGCAAACCGGCTTGTCCTGGCTCCGCTGCTCCTGTAGCCTGCGCCCGATGAGTGGGTCCATGAACCAGTCAATGGCCGTTGCCGGCTCCCGCCGGTTCCTGCCTGTGCTCCTGCTGCTGTTCGTCGGCAGCGGGTGCGCCGCCTTGATCTACGAGATCGTCTGGTTCCAGTTGCTTCAACTGGTAATCGGCCTGACCAACGTTTCGCTGGGGGTGTTGCTGGGGACCTACATGGGCGGAATGTGTCTGGGCAGTTTGCTCTTGCCGCGCTTGATCTCCCAGGGGCGTCATCCGCTGCGAGTGTATGCGCTGCTGGAGCTGGGCATTGGCGCCATCGGCATCGCCATCCTGTTCGTCGTGCCTTGGATCTCCCAAATCTACACGGCCAGCGCTGGGCGTGGTCTTTCGGGCTTTTTGCTGCGCGGAACGGTCGCCGGGGTGTGTCTGCTGCCGCCGACCGTGCTGATGGGGGCGACCTTGCCAGCCATTGCCCGGTGGGTCGAAACGACGCCCGAGGGAGTTTCATGGCTGGGCTTCTTCTACGGCGGGAACATCGCCGGAGCCGTATTCGGCTGCTTGCTGGCAGGGTTCTACCTGCTGCGAGTTCACGACATGGCCACGGCCACTTGCACGGCGGCAGCGATCAATCTCGGCGTCGCCCTGGCCGCTCTGACCCTGGCAGCCCGAACGGCACACGTTGCCGCCGCCAACGGACCTCCAGACAGAGCGGCCTCTCTTGAGACCCCCCAGGGGCAACGCAGCGAGCACACTGCGCCCTTTCAACCCTCGCAGGCTGGGACTCGGGCGGTCTGCGTGGTGATCGCGCTATCTGGATTGTCCGCCCTGGGTGCCGAGGTGGTCTGGACCAGGTTGTTATCACTCATGCTGGGCGGAACGGTTTACACCTTCTCGATCATTCTGGCGGTCTTCCTGGCCGGTTTGGGGCTCGGCAGCGGCGCCGGCGCGTATCTCTCGCGCTCGACGGTCCGTCCTGGGATTGCGCTGGGCTGCTGCCAGCTCTTCCTGGTCGGCGCTGTGGCTTGGACCGCCTGCATGATCGCCCAATCACTGCCCTATTGGCCGATCAATCCAGGGCTTTGCCGCAACCCATGGCTCGGCTTCCAACTGGACCTGGCGCGTTGTCTGTGGGCAGTTCTGCCGGCGACCATACTGTGGGGGGCCAGCTTCCCCCTGGCCCTGGCCGCGGTCCTGTCACCCGGAGAGGACGCGGGACGACTGGTCGGCAAGGTGTACGCCGCAAACACCGTCGGGGCCATCGCAGGCGCCCTCGCCTTCAGCTTGCTGGTGATTCCTTGGCTCGGCACCCAATGGGCCCAACGACTGCTGCTTGGGGTCTCCGCCGCCTCCGGGCTTCTGATCTTGGCGCCGCTCCTCAGGCCTTTCCAAGCTTCGTCTGCGGATTCGCGTGGCGGCCTGGGCAGGCTGGCGGGGGCCTGCCTGTTGGTCCTCGCAACGGGTCTCACGGTCTTGCTGGCTTGGCGCGTCTCCCCAGCCCCCTGGGGACTGACTGCATACGGCCGTTTCATGGCGACATACGCCAGCCAGATGGCGCCCGGGATTCGGCCGGAGAAAGAGGTCCCCTCCACCGGCGGCAGGCCGGACATTTTCTGCACCTATCTGGGCGAGGGCCTCAACGGCTCGGTCGCCGTGACCCTGAAGAAATCGGGCGAGCGCAGCTTCCACTCCGCCGGCAAGGTGCAGGCCTCCAACGAACCCCAGGACATGCGCTTGCAGCGGATGCTGGGGCACCTGGCCGCGCTGGCCCACCCGCAACCCCAATCGGTGCTGGTGGTGGCCTGCGGGGCGGGCGTGACCGCCGGCTCCTTTGTGGTCCATCCGGAGGTCAAGCGCATCGTCATCTGCGACATCGAGCCGTTGGTCCCAAAATTTGTGGCCCCGATGTTCGAGAAAGAGAATTACGGCGTGGTCCATGATCCCCGCACCGAGGTCGTCTTCGACGACGGCCGGCATTTTGTCCGCACCACGAAAGAGAAATTCGACGTCATCACCTCCGACCCGATCGACCCGTGGGTTAAAGGCTGCGCCGCGCTCAACACGGTCGAATATTACCAAATGTGCAAGGCCCATCTGAACCCGGGGGGAGTGATGGCACTCTGGATGCCGCTCTACGAAAGCAAGGTCGAGACCACCAAAAGCCTGATTGCCACCTTTTTCAAGGTCTTCCCCAACGGCAGCCTCTGGAGCAACGATACCGACGGAGAGGGCTACGACGCCGTCCTGCTCGGGCAGCTCGGGCCTGCGCAGTTTGACCTCCAGAAGCTCCAAGCCCGCCTGGACCGCAAAGACCACGCCCGGCTCAAAGAGTCCCTCGCTCGAGTCGGCTTCCACTCGGTGGTCGAGTTGCTTGGCACCTACGCCGGCCAAGCGACCGATTTGCAGGGATGGATGCGGGACGCCCAGATCAACACCGACCGGAACCTGCGGCTGCAGTACCTGGCCGGCCTATGGCTCAACTCCTACGTCGGCTCGGAAATCCTGGCGGACATTTCCCGGCACTACAGGTTTCCCGACAATTTGTTTGTCGGCTCAGAACAAATCAAACAGGCGCTCAAGGCCCGTCACCTGGACCATGGAGCAAAACTGAGCGGACCCACTCCGAAAACCGGAACCAGTCTCCACCGGGCGTCCCCTCGGGGACCGCTGCCAGGTGCCACGTCCGCCAGCCTTGGGATTGGGCCGGAGCAATGTCGTTGTCCAGGCTGTCTCCGACGAACAAGGCCTCCGCCAGCGGGACCTGGCGAGCGGCAAGCTCATGCGCCAGCAATCCAAAGGCGTTTGGGTCAGGTTTGCTGAAACCGGCTCGAAACGAATAGAAACACAGTTGCGGGTCGAAGACGCCCAGGCAAAGGCCGGCCTGAGCAAGCGCCCCCGTCAGTTCGCGGAGCGTATAAGGCTGGCAGTTGGAGCAAAGACCTAAGATAGCTCCCCGACGGCGCAGCTCCGCCAGGGCCTCGCCGACGCCAGCCATTAACCGCACGGTTCGCTCCAACTGCGCGTGCTCATAGAGAAAGTCATCCAGGCGGCCTTCCGAGAGCAATCCGAGCGCGGGAAGAACCGCCCGCGTGATGTCCGGCCAGAAGACCTCAGGAAAGCGGATGCCGCGAGTCTTGGCGATTGCGCGCGTCAAGGCAATCGTTTCCTGGCACCTGGCGTCAAATTCCGCCAGCGAAAGCGCCGGGTTTTCGCCCCCTGGATTATGGCACAAGCGCAACCAGCGCGCCTCGGAGTCCGGCGGGGCCGGTCCAAGTTCCAGCAGCGTGTTGTAAATGTCGAAAACGAAGGCGCGAATCATCATGTCCGGGTGGACCAAAGCCACGCGGAGACGCTCTCACCGACCGGTTCGGGAAGCGAGCCTTTTTTGATTCGGCGCTGCCGTCATCGGTCAGTGAAGGCGGAGACGGAGTCGCCGGCGGACCCCTCACCCCAACCCTCTCCCCTTCCGAAGGGGAGAGGGAGAAACATCGGCAGACTCTTGAACCGCCAGGGGCCTCCGGTTCCTCGAGCCGCTGCGGAGAATTCTCCCTCTCCCCATCCGATGGGGAGAGGGCTGGGGTGAGGGGCCTGCCCGCGGTCTCGCTCCCGCCTTCACTGAGGC
>Ga0187849_1003843_pt1 | contig 12869 bp, 8 predicted proteins | sample June2016WEW_4_10_2_FD_132412 | JGI IMG/M metagenome (GOLD analysis project Ga0187849, IMG submission 132412) | Peatland microbial communities from SPRUCE experiment site at the Marcell Experimental Forest, Minnesota, USA - June2016WEW_4_100 | ecosystem: Environmental > Terrestrial > Soil >... | reverse complement strand
CCTGTTTCTGACAGTCTCCCTTTATGTATTCGTAAGTCACAAGGAACAACAGCGTATCGAGAACGAATTCAGACTAAAGGCTGGAATGATCGCAAGTCAGATAAAACAGGAGTGGGAAGCCCACCTCGATGCCCTTTATTCGGAGGCTGGTTTCGTCACAGCCTACAAGCAAGTTGACCGTGATCAGTTCAGAGTATTTGCACGATCCTGGCTTGCTCGTCATAAGAGCTTTCAAGCCCTGGAATGGATACCCAAGGTGGAGCATGCGGAACGCTCGGGTTATGAAGAGGCAGCTTGGCGCGATGGATACCCGGACTTCAAGATAACGGAAATAGCGAAAGATGGTCTATTGGTCGAGCGCACGCCACAACCAGAGTACTTTCCGGTCTATTATGTGGAGCCCTACGAGGGAAATGAGAAGGCGCTTGGTTTTGATCTCTCGTCGGACCAGAACCGTATGAGTGCTTTGAACCAGGCGCTCATGACCGGAAAACCGGTTGGAACCAGCCGCATCACTTTAGTGCAGGAAAAGGCTGACCAGTATAGCTTTTTAGTCTTTATGCCGGTCTATGGCCGCAAAACTTCTAACCCTGGTGACCAAGAGCTTCGTGAAGCCCTCAGGGGCTTTGCTCTCGGCGTTTTCCGTATAGGGGATGCCATGCGTGTCGTGGTTGGTGAGGCAAAGACGCAGGGTATTCGGCTTCAGCTCACCGACTTGACGGCTGACAAAGGAGAACAACTGCTCTATGACCTCATGCCGGCCACGCCGGCCGGGGATGATTCTAAAACCACAAGCCAAAGCGTAACCTCTGTTGCACCCTGGCTGGCAACCACCCTGGAGATCGCCGAGCGGCGCTGGCAGCTCTCCTTTTCTCCCACAGCAGATTACTTGGCTAAGCACCGGTCTCTTCAAGCATGGAGTGTACTGGTAGGTGGACTCATTTTTGCCGCCGGTGCCTGCGCCCTTCTCCTTGTAGTGACTGGTCGCACTGCACGGACCGAGGTTTTGGTTAGTGACAGGACCACTGCACTCGAGATGGAGATTACCGAACGCAGGCAGGCTGAAGATGAGCTGCGCAGATCGCAACGGCAATTGGCTGACATCATTGAATTCTTGCCGGATGCAACGTTCGTCATCAATAACGCAGGAAAAGTTATCGCCTGGAATCGCGCCATGAAAGAAATGACCGGAATCTCGAGGAGTAAAATGATTGGCAAGGGCGATTTCGAGTATTCCTTACCTTTTTTCGGAGACAGGAGACCGTTACTGATTGACCTTGTGTTTGCAAGTGAAGAGAAGAAAATGGAGTACTACGACTCTGTTTCAAAAGTTGGTGGCTCTATCGTTGCCGAAAGTTATGCGCCGGAGACATATGGAGGAAAGGGGGCATACCTTTGGGGTGCCGCAACCGCCCTGTTCGATGACCAGGGAAATGTCACCGGTGCGATAGAAACCATGCGGGATATCACAGAACGTAAACAGGCGCAGGACGAGCTGTTCAATTCGCGTCAGATGCTCCGGTCAGTCTTTGACAATATCCCACAGCGGGTGTTCTGGAAGGATCGAAGCTCGGTATTTGTTGGCTGCAACAAATCTCTCGCCTTGGATGCCGGCTATAAGGACCCAAGTGAGCTTGTGGGCAAGACTGATTATGAGCATGCCTCAGCAGCAACTGCTGACCGCTATCGGGCCGATGATCGTGAGGTGATGGAGAGCGGGAGGTCCAAGCTCAATTATGAAGAACCGCAAATCAGGCCGGATGGTAGTCAGGCTTGGCTGATCACCAGCAAGGTGCCCATGTATGACCAGGACGGCCAGGTGATTGGTGTGCTTGGGACTTACTCAGACATTACGGAGCGCAAGCTGGCCGAAGATGCGTTGCGCGAGAGCGAGGAACGTTTCTCCAGGTTCTTTCGCTCCACTCCTGTTGGCACCAGTATCACCCGCTTGAGCGACGGCCAATTTATGGACGCTAATGATGCGTTCCTGGGCTTATCTGGCTACACACGCGAGGAGACCGTCGGCCACAGCGCGTTGGAGCTTGGACTGTGGGCTAATACTGAAGACCGGTCTAAGATGCTCAAGACACTGGAAGAGCAAGGCAGGCTACAGGACTTTGAAACCCTGTTCCGCAGGAAATCCGGTGAGATCATGGACGTGCTTATCTCGGCGGAGGTTATGGAGATGGCCGGGCAGCAGTATATGTTGGGCCTTACGCATGACATAACCGAGCGCAAGCGAGGAGAGGAGGAAAGAAAAAAACTTGAAGAACAGCTTTTCCAGGCCCAGAAGATAGAGTCAGTGGGGCGTTTGGCCGGCGGCGTGGCGCACGATTTCAACAACATGCTGGGCGTGATCATCGGCCGGGCGGAAATGGCCCTGGGACAAGACGTTTCCCCTGACAAACTCCAACACCACCTCGAGGAGATCCTCAAAGCGGGCCTGCGTTCAGCGGCCCTTACCCGGCAACTGCTGGCATTTGCCCGCAAACAGACCGCCGTCGCAAAGATACTGCATTTGAACGACACGATCTCGGGCATGCTGAAGATGCTGAGGCGGCTGATCGGCGAGGATATCGACCTCCTCTGGGTACCGGGACTGGATCTGTGGAATGTCAAAATTGATCCTTCCCAGGTTGACCAGATTCTGGCCAATCTTGTGGTAAATGCCCGCGATGCCATTTCCGGAGTAGGCGCGGTCACCATGAGGACCGAGAACGTTGTGATCGATGATTCCAAGAGGGCCGAGACCCTCGAATTCATTCCCGGAGAATACGTCCTGTTGACCGTGAGCGATACCGGAACGGGTATGAGCCGGGAAGTGTGCGAGATGATCTTCGAGCCTTTTTTTACCACCAAGGAAATGGGCAAGGGAACCGGGCTGGGATTGTCCACGGTCTACGGCATCGTTAAACAAAACGACGGCTTTATTTGTGTTGCCAGCGAACCGGGGAAAGGAACCACGTTTAAAATCTACCTGCCGCGGTTCGAGGTTGAAACCGAACAGGTCCCGTCTGAGGAGATTACCGTCAAGCGCCTGACAGGCACGGAAACCATCCTGCTGGTTGAGGACGATGAAGCGATCCTGGACCTCGGTAAGACGATTCTCGAAAATCTGGGCTACACGGTCCTTGCGGCGCAGGCTCCTGCGGACTCCATACGTATTGCCGAGGAGCATCCTGGAGATATTCACCTGCTGATCACGGACGTAGTGATGCCGGAAATGAACGGCCGGGAACTTGCAGAACAGCTAAGCACCATCCGCCCTAACCTCGAGTGCCTTTATATGTCAGGCTATACCGCTGACGTGATGGCACATCGCGGCATTCTGGACAAAGGACTAAATTTCATTCAGAAGCCTTTCGGCAGCGATGATCTTGCGGTAAGAGTCAGACAGGTGCTGGACCACTTGGAATAGACGGCTCAAAGACCGTGCCGGCAATGCTCCTATTTCTTAACCGGACTTTTAGGCCGGTTCTTTGCAGATATTTTAGATCATTTCCTCAGCATGCATTTTTGCGCGCCACACAGTGGTTACGCAGTTCCAACTCAGCTCCAGAACCTTTAATCCCTGCTTTGGGCTTATGTCCACTCCAGTTCGACTCGCGCCGTTCTGCGGCGATTATGAGGGTCACATCTTCACCCATTGACCCATTCGCGTGGTTTGGTTCTTTTCCCCGCTGCCTCTTGCGTTTCCGCTTCCGGTTGCCCCGTTTTGCAGACCCAACCTCCTCAAGGTATAATACGCCTGACTAAAATGAATTAGGGGATGAGAGACTGAGGTTTTATCCGTGTCTATCCGTGTCTATCCGTGGTTGGAATCGAGGAATTCGATTTCTCACTGCTCCTCGCGCAGCGACAGAACGCAGGAGGAATTATTCTTTTCTGCTCGCCGCTCACTGCTCACTAATAGGTCCTGCGGTGAAAGCGTCCCTCGATTGACACCAATAAGAATGATTACTAACGTCTATTACATGCCTGATTACATGGCATAAAGCGGTCGGGTAGAATTGAACCTTCCAATCCGCATCTCCGGCAAAACTTCGACTGGAGAGAATGTCTCTCCGGGAAAGGGAACGGGGGATAGGATTAGAACAAAGAGGTTAATGGTAAATGCTCTTAAAGCAATGTGCCGAACGTTGGCATTTTGTCAGGCGCAGTCGATTTGTCTCCCTTGCGATACATTCACAACCTGTTCGCTCGCGAGGGTAAAAATTTCTTGGTGGCCGATGAGAAACCGGATGGTTGCAGGGTAGTTCTTTCCCTCAAAAATTGCCGGCTGTCTCTGGAGATGGGATAAAGGAGCAACAATGTTTATAGCTCGTTCACAAATTGGATTGATGAGCAAGCGTTTCATTTCCAAAACGCTCATCTTGGTGGTTTGTCTTTGTTTGTGGGGCTTACCGGCTATAGCGGCGGAGGATCCGCAGGCAGTGGTCAAAAACGGTACGGAGCAGGTCCTCAAAATACTCCAGCAGTACCCTCAAGATACCAAGGCCCGAAGGGACCAGATTCGAGCGGCCGTCGAGGGATACATTGACTTTGAGGCGATAGCCAGGCTCGCCGTGGGACGACGATGGAGCACTGTGCCCCCCGAAAAGCAGCAGGAATTTACGCAGGAGTTAAGCAAGCTGCTCTTTAACACATACATGGGAGACATCGAAAAATATGCTAAACAAAATATCACTTACAGCCACAGGGAAATATACCCGGGTTATGTCGTCGTCGAAGCCCATGTAGGAGACCAGAACCTTGATTATTACCTCCACCTCAAGGACGGGAACTGGAAGGTATACGATGTCGGGATCGCGGGAATGAGTCTGGTGATGAACTATCGCGAACAGTTCGACCCAATATTGGCGAATAACTCGTTCGACCAGCTGTCGATGATATTGAAGCAGAAAATTGATAAGCTGTGTGGATTGGATCGTTGCTAGTACATTGTCAACTAAGTTAGTTTATGATATGTTGCCCTCCTGAGGGGGGGCAACCACTATGAAAAAACAGTACCAGATACAGCTCACAGATGAGGAACGCAGAGAGCTTAAACGCCTGATTGAGAGCGGGCGCAAATTGGCCAGGAAGATTACACGAGCCCGCATTTTGCTGCTGTCCGATACTGGGAAAACAGACAAGGAAATATCAGAAGCTCTCCAAGTCTGCGTGCAGACTGTACACAAGGTACGTAAACGTTTTTTCAACGAAAAATCCATAAACAGCCTGGAGGAAAAACCACGGCCTGGAAAACCTCCCAAGCTGGACGGTCTAACGGCGGCACACATAACGGCTCTTGCCTGCTCAGATCCGCCCGAAGGCCGAAATAAGTGGACACTGCGCCTGCTGGCCGATAGAGCGGTGGAGCTTGAGTTGGTCGACACCATTTCCCACGAAGGTTTACGCAAGCTCTTAAAAAAAACGAATTGAAGCCGCATCTGAAAAAGATGTGGTGCATTGGTCAAATAACCCCGGAGTTTATTTGGCGCTGTGTGTAATTTATCTTAAAACGCCTGGATTCCGCCCAGGATCGGGTCCGGGGTGACGTCATTCCGGCGAACGATACTGTGGCGCAAACGTAATATTTTTCGTATTTCCCTCCTTTTCTAAAGGGGTGCTGGGAGGATTGTGATTCTCCGATACTACATAGGCACTTAAATTCCCCTCGATCCCTCTTTACGAAAGGGGGAAGCAAAACCTGGTCCAATGGGATTTTGCCCGGGCATTACTGAATTGCGGCACAGTCTCTTTCGCCGGAGTGACGTCCATAGGGTTTTTCGCCCTGCGGCGGGCATTGCAATCCTTTTTCATCACCCTGATAGACGCGCCCAGAGATGGACCACGGCAAGAATGTCTCAGCAGTCCATACAGCTTACTCGTACATACATAATGGACGCATTATTACGATGTTAAAGTGAAGTATGCCAAGATAACTTTTTATCCTTTCGTCATACAAGGAAATTCAAAAATGATTACCCCTGTTATGAGTAATCAGGTACTTGCGGGATTCAAAAGGCTGATTCCAGTGTCCTGAGTCTAAGGTTCATAACATAATTGAAGTCTGGGAATTGAGCCAACGCCTACGTCACCCCGGCGGAGGCCGGGGTCCAGAAGTGACTGAATTTTATTAAAAATACTGGATTCCGGCCCCCGGACTAGACACTTCCGGGGCAGGCTTCGCCGGAATGACGGCCTAAGCACTCTGGACTTATGTAGTGGATCTCTAACTCAGGACACTAGGTGAGAAGTGTCGAAGTTGGGTTATAACAACCCTTACTGCGGCGATGTTATTATCCTTTCTTTTGCCGTACCGGCCCAGGCAAGTGTTGCCTGGGCCGCCCGAGTTTAGAGTTTAAGTCGAAATCAAATAAAGATCGGGTATCCTCAGCAGTGATCGCAATAGGGGAAGTATGCAATCTCAGGATAACCGCACGAATTGCAAAAGGAAATGCCGCAATTGTCACAACTGTAAGCAGCGAAAGGGGCCGCCACGATAGCAGCCGATACCAGCGCCGCTCCCTCAACTGTCGCCCCCGCTGCCACGAAAGGCGCGGCAAGCGCGTCGAGACCGCAGCAATCCGCCTCGGCCCTCGTTGTCCCAACGACCATGAAAAGAGCAAGAGCCAAACACGCTATAACCAAAGTTGATTTAACCTTCATTTTTTAACCTCCTTTAACCCAGTTTAATTACAACTCCTTACCTATCTATTTAAAATAAGGTATTATCGTTCGCGGATTTGTCCATACCTCTGACAGGAATTTAAGGAATAGATCCCGTCAAAACCAGAATATTAAATACATTCGCGTAGATAGCACAGCTAAAATGTTAGACTCTACTGGACAATATTTCTAATGACATTTTACGTCACGATCACACAGGCATATCAGGAAACCTGCTCATAACAGGCTGACTTTATTGCTGTTCTTGGAAAACCACAGTAGGGTCTTACACGTCACTATGCTCTAATATTCTGTTTTCACAGGTTTTTCGAGATATTTTGCGCGAGATTTCTTAAATTCCTGTCTGACTTTTAATTCCCCTCTACTGCATTTGTGCGACAAAGGACATTAACGGTGGGGACGTTGCCTGGCGATTTCAGGGGCGGCCTGACAAATGCTTCCGCAAACTTTTTTGAAGATCGAAGATCTTGTCCGGATAACCAACGAATTGGCGGCGTTCTTTCCCGGCCGTCTGCGTGCGTGCGCTCGAAAAGTGCGTTACGATCGGATTGAGGAATTAAGGGATCGAGGAATTAAAGGATTGAGGGATTTAGGAATTTAAGGATTGAGGGATTTAGGAATTTAAGGATTGAGGGATTTAGGAATTTAAGGATTGAGGAATTTAGGAATTTAAGGATTGAGGAATTTAGGAATTTAAGGATTGAGGAATTTAAGAATTTAAGGATTGAGGAATTTAAGAATTTAAGGATTGAGAAATTTAGGAATTTAAGGATTGAGAAATTTAGGAATTTAAGGATTGAGAAATTTAGGAATTTAAGGATTGAGGAATTTAGGAATTTAAGGATTGAGGAATTTAGGAATTTAAGGATTGAGGGATTTAGGAATTTAAGGATTGAGGAATTTAGGAATTTAAGGATTGAGGAATTTAGGAATTTAAGGATTGAGGAATTTAGGAATTTAAGGATTTAGGAATTTAGGAATTTAAGGATTGAGAAATTTAGGAATTTCAGAATCTTACTGCTCCTCGTCTAGCGATAGAACCAAGAGGAATTATTTTTTTCTGCTCACCCTTCACCCTTCACCCTTCACTCTTCACTCTTCCTCTGTCCCGATCCAATCTCTCGCGAAAAAGCGCGGAATTGAGTCTTTCCTTTTTCGAATCGAAAAGCCGGTTGTTTTTCCTGCGCGCCTCTTTTGCTTCCGCAGCGAAACATTCCAGTATGCGCAGGTCCCCGGCTTCAAGCTCGCCCGCCCTCTGTTTTTGGTCCGCTTCGCAGAGCAGGGCAAGGATTCCGAAAGTATAAAGAGAAAGGGTCGTGATGCGGCGAAGCAGAAATTCCCTTTTTGCCGTTTGACCATGGGCTATACTCCTGCCATAGAGCAGCAGCCCGCTAAGAAGGAGGATTCTGGCGGCTTTGGCGCTTTTTTTCGCCTCGCGAAGCGTCTTTTGCATCACCCTTTTCTCGAAGGCGACGGGCCATCTCTCCCCTTTTACGAGAAGCTTCAACAGATCGAAGGCAAGACCAAGAGGCGAGCGGCCAGATTCTTTGAGCCGTTTTTGGATTTGGCGCATGCCCAAAAGCGCTGGATAAATCGAGTGCAGTTCGGTAGTGCCCTCGAAAACGGTCGTCACACGGAAATCACGCATCCGCTTCTCGTAGGGCAGGGTTTTCAGGTATCCTGCCCCGCCCGCCACCTGGAGAGCGTCATAGACGGCGTCCCATGCGCGCGTAGTGCCGAAGAGCTTGCAGTGGGAAGTTTCGATGGCCACGCGAACAAGCGGCTCACTCTGGAGAAGTCCGGCAACCAGATGGTTCATTGCCGAACTGACCGCCGCGCCGACCTCAGCACGCACTATCTTTTCCTGGACGAGCTGAAAGCTCTTGATCGGGACCTGAAATTGAATCCTCGAAGAAGCCCTTTCCAGCATGTCCCTTACCGAGACGCTCATCAGAGACGTCGAAGCGGCCCCCAGACCCAGCCTGCCGTAATTCAGCACTGACATGGCTATTTTGAAGCCGTCGCCAGGCCTGCCTAGGAGGTTCTCCTTCGGAACGCGGACGTTTTTGAACTGTATGGCGGCGGTGGAGCTGGCCCTGAGACCCATTTTGGGCATTTCTTTTCCAACCCGCACACCCTCCCACCCGGTCTCGACGATAAATGCCCCCATGAACCCCGGCCGCTTCGGGTCGAGCTGCGCAAAAACTGTCATGCCGCCCGCATAATTGGCGTTTGTAATGTAGGTTTTCTGACCGTTCAGCAAATAATGGGCACCATCCTCGCTCGCCAGGGCGGTCGTTTCGATGTGCTGAGCGTCCGATCCAACGTGAGGTTCGGTAAGTGCGAAGGCAAAAATCATCTCTCCGGATGCCGCCGGAGTAAGGTATTTACGTCTCTGCTCTTCGGTCCCGAAAAGCTGGATTGCTTTTATTCCTATTGAAAGGTGTGCGAGGAATGTGAAAGCAACGGAGATGTCGAGCTGCACCATCTCATCGACCACTCTATAATATTCATGCAGGTTAAGACCCTGGCCTCCATACTCGGTTTCGATACTTAGGCCGAAAAACCCGCTACTCCCCATTTTCCGCAAGAGATCTACGGGTAGAGCGCCGTCAGCTTCGAGCTTACCGGGTGGGTAATCTTTCAAAAGGTCCCGGTAGCGCTTAACAATCATACCTGCCTTCGCCTCGTCCACCTTGGGAGGGCTAACGCGGATAAGTTCGAGATCAAACTCGCCGTTGTAGATTTTCTCCATCAGCATGGTGTCCCTCGCTCACAGCTAACTTTACCACTAAGCCAGCGAAGTCAAGTCGCTAGATGCCTTTATTGGGTCTTCGCGTTTTCGCCAGGCCTTTTGTAAGCGTTCACCGTCTCTGCGGTGAGAATTTTTTGTCCGTGCGCCTCTGCTGTGAACTGCTTATTGTCTTTTGGTTGCAGCCCAAGGCCGCTCTGTGTTCTCAGTATAATAATCCGGTCAATCCGCTTACCGGCTCTAGCCGGAAGCTCTGTGGCGAACGGGTAGGACCTTTTACCTCTCGGCGTTCTTTGCGATCTTTGCTCTTAACCGCTGCCTGACGATCCTTTGGTATCGCCGGTTTTTTCCGGGGCAATGAAGCGAAGGGTCCCATCGGAATTGGTCACGTCATTGACTTTGCCGTCCCGGAAAATCACAACGGCAAAATCAAAGGACCAGCGATCTCCATGGATAGCGGTGGGCGTTCCCTGAGCGGCAAGCACTTCGTCAGGTGTGGAACCGATTGTGAAAAAATCTCTTGGCGATTCCGGGCCGGGTAGGGTGGAAGGCACCAGGCTCATTTTCAAGCTGCCGAAATAGTTGTCGTATTCCACAACCCGCCCGTTCTTGAACACAAGCTCAGAAAAGCCGTAAAACCACTTGTCCCTTTCGACCCGCGTAGGGGTTCCCTGGACCAGCAGGACTTCCTCTTCATTCGAGCCGATCGTGATGTGGGTGGGCGGGATGCGATCCTCGGAGACTCCGGGCTGCATGCGCACCCGCAGCGACCCGCCGAAATTATTGAACTTCCAGACGCGTCCATTTCTGAACTGTATCTCAGAAAGGCCGTAGGTCCAGGTTTGGCCCTGGACGCGGGATGGGGTCCCCTGGATAGCGAGCACTTCGGAGGTAGTCGATCCCAGGGTGAAAAAATCGTTCGGCGCCGTCGGCTGAGGCTGGAGGAGGGCAGGGGGCAAAACGAGAGAAGGGGTGGCCGTAAGATCGGTGGAAGATTGCGGACTGGTTGCTTCGGGTGGTTTCGGGCTGTTTGGGTCTTTTGCCCCGGGTGAGTGTTCGACAGCCGGCGGGCCGAGAGTTTCCGTATCGACCGCCTTATCCGGAAAAAACGAAGGGAGTTGCGTCAAAACGAAAACGGCTGCCGCCAATAGCAGGACAGGCACGACGATCTTTGCCCTGGAAAAGGTTCGGATATTGATTGCCGCCAGGATCCGGGCGGCGGGGGTGGCGTTAGCTTCTGTTCGGGGCCGTTGCGCGGCATGAGGGTCGGTCCCGGGGCTGGCGGCTCGCCAATCTGCACGCTCCGTGAGGGGTGGATTTTTTTTCCAGCTTGCGGAAATACGCCTGTACGCTTCGTCGATTTCCCTGAACTTTTTCTCGGCAAGCGCCCGGATTTCGTAAGGTTTGGAATGGTGGCGATCCGGGTGCCATCTCTTGACAAGCGTCCGATAAGCCTGCCTTACTTCAGAGGGCTTCGCGCCCGGTTCCAATCCCAACACTTGAAAATCGGCTTCTGATAAGACTTCGGGAGCCATAATCCGGAGTTTCCGTATAATTATGGGCCACGCGCACAGTTCGGCATCGCGCAAAATGTATGATAACTATATATCAGAGCGTTGAGGGGCAAAAGGGCGATTTTTACGCTTCACTTTATTAATATAGAAATTACTATCAATGTGCAGCAGAGGAACTATAATCTAAATAGCACCGTAACAGCGTATTGGCCGGACAGGACCCAAGGAAATATTTAAGCGCCCTGTCCCGGGGACCGATAATATCAAAGAGGCGGGAAACCGATGCTCATACTGACCAGAAAACCGGGCGAGTCAATTTTGATCGGCGACGATATAGAAGTTACAATCACCTCAATCGATCAGAACAAGGTGAGAGTGGGAATCAAGGGCCCTGCGCACATTCCTATATACAGGGAAGAGCTTTACAGGAAGATTCAGAAGGAGAATAGGGCTGCGGCGCTTATCGGCAAAGACGAGTTCGAAAGTCTGCTCGACATCTATTCCAGTGGTCGGCAAGGCGATGGTCCGGACCGGCAATGATTCCCTGAATTGTCACTCGAGGAGTTTTCATGCAGGTTAATACCACCCGTTTCGGAAAAATAGAGATAGCCGAAAAAGAACTGATCACTTTCCCCTGGGGGATTCCAGGGTTTGAAGAACTCAAGAGCTATGTCCTGCTGGAATATAAAAACGGCCCCTTCCAATGGCTTCAGTCAGTGGAGGAGCCCTCCGTGGCTTTCGTCGTTTGTGCACCTGACTTCCTGGGCATGGCATACTCCGCCCCGGATGCGAAAAAAAACCTGATTAACCTGGAACATGATGAGGATCTTGTCGTCCTCAATATAGTCTCATTCAATCGGGCACAAGGAGCCATACGCTTTCACGTAAAAAGTCCGCTACTGTTCAACGTTGCATCAAGGATCGGCTATCAATGGACAATGGAGGCCGATGAACTTAAAGGCCATCTCACAATGCCCTCCGGCGATCCTGGGCGAACAGAGTGAGCGGAGGATGATTTCTCACCGCCTCTTTTCCAAAAAAACGAGCCGCAGGGCCCCGAGGTAATAAGTCCGGCTCCGGATGACCTTCAGAGGAAAGGCCTTGAGAAATTGATCGATCCCTCCGGTGCGGGTAAACCGGACGAAATTTTTAAAGTGTTCTTTGCCCGCAATTCTTTCCAGAAGACCCAAAAGCGCCAGGCCAAAAGCACACCTCCAGTTCTCCGGGGCTGCGTAGTCGAAGACGATCAGCTTTCCGCCCGGGGTCAGGACTCTCAGCATTTCACCAGTTGTTCCCATCCTTGTCTCAGTCGCCATTTCATGTAAAGCCAGGCTGATAGTAACGCAGTCGAAAGACCCGGGGCCGAAGGGTAAGTTTTCAGCATTGCCGAGAAGGTGCGCAACGGCCGGAGGGCTTTTGTCGCGCGCCACTCCAAGCATTGCCGGTGAGAGGTCTATTCCGGTGACCTCGATCCCTGCCTTCGCCAGCATTATTGCCTGCTCTCCGGTCCCGCACGCTACATCCAGAATGCGGCATTTTTCTGCCTCCGCGCCTATGACGACGCCCTTCCGCGCGTGTCTTAGAAACGGCCCCACTAAGATGTCGTAAAATGGGGCGATCAGAGTATAGAAATCCACTTTTTGAGGGGGATTGTCCCGGTTAGTTTTGCTTTGCATTCGAATCCTCGTAGAATGAACTTATATAATACCCTGCTCGAAAAAAATGCGTCTGACATGCTAAGAGCGGCGACCGTGCGCGCAGCCATGCGGAGAAGCAGGACTGAGGACTGAGGACTGAGGGCTGAGCAAAAGCGGCGACCGTGCGCGCAGCCATGCAGAGAAGCAGGACTGAGGACTGAGGGCTGAGCAAAAGCGGCGACCGTGCGCGCAGCCATGCAGAACGCACAGACATTAAACGTGGTACGTTTG
>Ga0187849_1003842_pt1 | contig 12876 bp, 9 predicted proteins | sample June2016WEW_4_10_2_FD_132412 | JGI IMG/M metagenome (GOLD analysis project Ga0187849, IMG submission 132412) | Peatland microbial communities from SPRUCE experiment site at the Marcell Experimental Forest, Minnesota, USA - June2016WEW_4_100 | ecosystem: Environmental > Terrestrial > Soil >... | reverse complement strand
GCCTGGGCTTTGCTAGGCCGCCCCTTTGGGGCTGAATGCGCGCACCCGCGGTGTCCAGCAGAAGATGTGGGACACGATCAGTTGGGGGAGAGGGGGGACCGCAAGGCGGTGGGTGCCCCACGTTTTGCGGGTCGTGGGGGTGAGGGGGTCTCTCCGGAACAAATTGATGAATAATTTCCTCAAACCGCTTATGTGAACAGTATTGGGCCTAGCGGTCTCTTTTGCCCTGCCGCGCCGGGGCCCTCCGGAACCCCCACATTATAGGTTGAACAAATCCGATGGGATGCGAGAGAATCCCCCATGCGCCGCGTTGGGCACAGGGGCGGGCGCCGGAGTGAGCAGGAGTTTCGTATTCACAGAAACGTTTCGATAAACCCGCGCCCTCAACCCGCAAAGTTTCCGAGGGCATCTCAAGAGCACGATTGCGAGGCGCACCATGAAAACCAATCGCCGAAGATTCCTTCAAGCCACAGCCGCATCGGCGACGGCCGGCGTTCTGCCTGCCGAGATGCGGTCTTATTCTGACGGCGGCAATTTGGACGGGTTCCACATCGCCAAGCGCCAAGCCATCGTTCATGATCTGCCGACACCGGATTTTTTCGAAGGAATGCTCCTGGGCAATGGCGACATCGGGGTTTGCATCACGGTGCGGCCGGACGCGCTGGGTCTCCATCTGGGCAAAGAAGACTCCTGGGACATCCGCGTGAGCGAAGACCATTATCAACACGTGCTGCCGTTCGACGAACTGCTGAAACTCTGGGAGCGCGCCAGTGAGGAGGCCAAGCGCCTGGGCAAGCCCGACATGCTCGGTCTTGAATCCCGTATCGACTTCTTCCGAGACTACACCACCAAGGTGGCCTCCTCCTACCGGAAATCGTGGCCACGCCCCTGGCCATGCGGCACCGTGTGGATTCACTGGGACTCCCGCCAAGTGCGCGTCCGGCGGCAGACCCTCGATCCCTCGAACGGCATGTTCACACTGGAAATCGACCACGACGATCTTCGCGGCCATCGCCAAAAGGTGACGGTGTGGTGCTTCGTGAATTGGCATTCGGGCCACGTGCTGCTTTGGAGCGATGCGCCGGCGCCCATCATCTCGATCGCCTACTTTCCCAACATCGACGTCCAGGCCCAGCTTCCCCCACCGGAGCTTGAGGGCAGCGCCCGCGAAGGCTTCGCGGAATTCTCGGGCTACCAACACTTTCCTGCCACCGTGCCGACAGAAGACAATCCGAATCCTGAGCGCACGGATAAAGATCGCAATTTCGCGCTGTGCGGCCACGTCGCGGGCACGTGGTCAATCGAGGGCCTCGCCGAAACGCAGGAACGGCTGAAGAAACTGGAACCGGGCAGCAAGGCGGCCGGCGAGGCGCATGGTCCCATCTCCGTATTCCTCCGCAGCCAAAATACGCAGCCTTTGCGGCTGGACCTCACGCTCTTCACGCCTCGCGACCACGCGGACAACGTCACCTTCGCGACGCAAGAAGCAGCGCGCCTTTCCCGGATTCCCGCCCAACAGCTTGCGCAGGAAACGGAAATTGCCTGGAAAAGTTTTTGGGCGCGATCCGCGGTGGAGTTCGAAGACAAGGAATTGGAAAAGATCTGGTACCACAACCAGTACTTCCTGGCTTGCTGCCTGCGTGAGGGCAAGGTGGCGCCGGGGCTGTTCGGCAACTGGACCAGCGGCAACATCGGCACCGCCTGGCATGGCGACTATCACATGAACTACAACACCCAACAAGTTTTCTGGGGACTCTTGTCCAGCAACCACGCCGACCAGAATCTTCCTTATGTGCAGCTCGTCGAGAATCTCCTTCCCCTGGCCCGCAACTATGCGCGGGAAAAAATGGGCATGCCCGGCGCGTTTTTCCCGCATTCCGCCTACCCCGTTCCCAGCCAAGTGGTGGCCTACCCCGCTCCGCCGTGGGGTTACGAAATTTGTGAAACGCCGTGGACGGTGCAGAGCCTCTGGTGGCAGTACCAGTACACACTCGACCCGGATTTTCTTCGCCGGGTTTATCCCCTCCTGCGCGCCGCCACCGACTTCATCGTCGCCTTTGTGAAAAAGGAAGCTGACGGGAAGTACCACATCGTTCCCAGCGCCTCGCCGGAAAACTGGGGCTGCACGGTGGACTTCCGGCTCAACAAAGACTGCATCATGGATTTGGCGCTGTCAGAATTCCTTCTCGACGCCATGCTGGAAGCATCGCGAATTCTCGAGCGGGATGAGAGCGAGCGCGCCAAGTGGACCGAGGTCCGGCAGAACCTGGCGCCCTATCCGAAAACGCCGGGGCCTGGGAGCGAAGTGTGGCTCGACGTGCTGAACGCGCCGCCCGAGCATGTTTACAACATTCCCGTCACCCTTGCGCCCGTCTTTCCCGGCGACCAAGTGGGAATCGGCTGCCATGAAGAACACCTGGAAATCGCCCGGCGCACGGCCCGGACAATTCGTTTGGAAGGTGGCAACGACCTTGTCTTCCAACCCTTGATCCGCGCGCGCCTGGGGATGCTGGACCTCGCATGGTTCAAGAATGAGGTTCGGTATTGCCGGCTGCCCAATGGCGTCGCTGGCGACCGCGTCCGGCAGATCGATGGCCGGTACTCTGACCATACCAATTTCGACTTCATGATGCGCATGGGAATCTGGACGGAAAACCTGTCCTTGCCGGCCGTGCTCAATGAATGCATGATTCAGAGCTATACTGGCACGCTCCGCCTCTTCCCCAACACGCAGGGTCTGGGACGCGCGCGCTTCTGCAAGCTGCGCACTGCCGGAGCCTTCCTGCTCAGCGCCGCGTTTGATGGCAAAACAGTTTCAAGTGTGACTCTGTTCAGTGAAAAAGGGGCGACGGCCAAGGTGGAAAATCCCTGGCCGGGGAAACAGGTTAGGGTCACGCGCGTGGGGCAGAAGGAGCCGCTCACGGTTTCCGTGAAGGGCAGCATTGTGCAGTTTCCCACCGAGGCCGGTGAGCACTATCGGATCGAACCTGCGTGAACGAGATTGGAGGCAGAGGGGAAAATCCTGAAAAAAGTTCTGCGCGAAAAGTATTGGGCGGGCCACGAGCGGCGCGTCCATTAGACCATTTTGGATTTTGGATTTGCGATTTTAGATTGAGGAAGGCCTGTTACAATCACGCCCTATGCCCTCTCAACCTGGCGCCAGAAGCCTTGTCATTCAAGAGGCGGAACCGCTGAAGCCCTACACGACTTTCAAAATCGGCGGACCCGCGCGGTATTTCGCCCGGGCCGCTTCGATGGAGGAATTTCGTGGGGCCTTGGAGCTGGCCGGCAAGCACTCCCTGCCGCTTTTCGTCCTCGGTGGAGGCAGCAACATTTTGGTGAGTGACTCGGGCTTTGAGGGCGTGGTGGTGCATCCGGCTTGCCGTGGGATCGAAATCCGGCAGGAAGACGCCGAGGCAGTGATCCTGGAAGTGAACGCGGCAGAAACTTGGGACGACCTGGTGCAACATGCCGTGGAGCGCAACTGGTGGGGAATTGAAAACCTCTCCCACATTCCCGGCCAGGCGGGAGCGGCGCTCGTACAAAACATCGGCGCGTACGGCCAGCAGGCGAGCGACGTCGTGCAGTCGGCGCGGGTGATGGAGATTGCGACCGGCGCCCCCCACATTCTCAGCGCCGCCGATTGTGGTTTTGGCTACCGGCGCAGCATCTTCAACACCACCGCGCGCGGCAAACTTATCATTGTGGGGTTTACGCTCCGCCTTGCCAAGCACGGGCGTCCCCACCTTGATTATCCAGACGTGCGGGTTCATTTCCGGGAGCGCGGCATCCAGCAGCCTTCGCTCATCGAAATCCGCCAAGCGATCTTCTCCATCCGCGACCGGAAGTTTCCCTTCCCGCGCGAGGAGCGAGGCGGGAATGCCGGCTCATTCTTCAAGAATTTGTCGCTCCTCGAAACCGAATACGCGGCGCTGCGCGAGATGCTCCGGTGCAACTTTCCGCCGCGAGAACTGGCGCGGCTGGAAGAGATGCGGAAGCGTTTCCCCTGGGCGGACCCGATCAAGATTCCCACGGCTTTTCTGATCGAAATCTGCGGCCTCAAAGGGCATCGCATCGGCGGCGCGCAGGTGAATGAGCCCCAGCCGCTGGTCCTGCTCAACCAGGGCGGCGCAACGGCGCAGGACGTGATTGCCCTGGCCCAGCACGTCAGGAAAACGGTGCGGGCGCGAACCGGCATGGCCATCGCCATTGAGCCGGAGCTCGTAGGCTTTACCAAGCAGGAAATGGCCGAAATCAATAATCTGGAAGGAAGTTAATTCACAAAGCTCTGCCGCCCGGCAATCGCCCCCTCGCGCGCGGGGCGAGCCGCGGCCCGGCTGAAAGGCCGGCGCTCAAGGACGACACATGCTGACAACTCCCCTCTGTTTTTTCCTGACGCCACGCTTACCAGCAGGGATTTTCGATCTGGCGTTTTTGTGGCCTCAGCCGCTGGCGCCAGCGCACAATCTCGGAATTTCCGCGCTTTTCGCCACCCTGCCGCTGGCCGTGGTCCTGATTCTGATGGGCGGGCTGCGCAAAAGCGGAGCACTGTCCGCCGCGCTCGGCTTGGCGACGGCGTTCCTCCTCGCTATTTTTGTGTGGGGCATGCCTTTACCATTGGCGGTTTTGAGCGGCTTGTATGGGTTTGCCTATGCCGTCTGGCCCATCCTTTGGATCGTCTTTGCGTCGCTATGGCTCTACAATCTTTCCGTCGACATTGGCAATTTTGATTTGCTGCGCCGATGGATGAGCGAACACGCCTCCGGCGACCCCTGCGTTCAAGCCATCCTGGTAGCTTTCTGTTTCGGCGCCTTGCTGGAAGGCACGTCCGGCTTTGGTTCTCCCGTTGCCGTGGCAGGTTTCTTGCTGCTCGGCTTAGGCTTCACGGCGCGCCAGGCTGTTACCCTCGCCCTGATTGCCAACACCACGCCGGTGGCATTCGGCGCCCTCGGAACCCCCATCGTAGCGTTGGCCGGCGTGACCGGCCTCAACCTGATGAAGCTTTCCGCCATGGTGGGGCGGCAGCTACCTTTTCTCTCCCTGATCCTGCCGGCCTACCTCGTTTGGGTTATCGCCGGCGGCAAGGGATTGAAGAGGGCGTGGCCGATTGCTTTTGTAGGCGGTGCGAGCTTCGCGCTGGCTCAATTTGCTTGCTCGAATTACTGGGGGCCTTACGCGGCGGACATCGTCGCCGCAATGTTCTCCACCGCCAGTGTGGTTTGGCTTCTGCGGATTTGGAAGCCCGCGTCACTACCCGTTGTCGCGGGCCCGGCGAGAGTCGAGAATCCACCCACGCCGGAAGCGGGCCTGACTGCCGGGCAATCCCTCGCCGCCTGGGCGCCCTGGGTGCTGCTGGCGGCCGTGATGGTTGCTTGGTCTTACTTTCACCTTTTCGCTGTGGGCCAAAGGGCCCTACTTGTGCCTCACCTGCACAACGCGGTCTTCATCACGCTTTACAACAAACCCTATGCCGCTGTATTCCCCTTTCAACCCATGGCGGCGGGAACCGCGGCCCTCACGACGATGCTCTTGACCGCCCTGCTTTTACGTGCCTCGCCGCAAATTGTTGCTGCGTCCGGAATGAAAACCCTCCGCCAGCTCCGCATGCCCGCGTTGACCGTCGGGCTGATTGTTGCCTTGGCGTACCTTTACAACTACTCCGGGATGGCCTACACGCTGGGTGCGGCCTTGGCAGGGTTGGGAAAACTCTTCCCGTTAGTCAGCGGGTTTCTGGGCTGGGTCGCCTGTTTCTTGAGCGGCAGCGATACCGCCAGCAATCTCCTTTTTGGAAACCTTCAAGTGGCCGCCGCTCATCAGATCGGCGTGAACCCGATCCTGCTGGCCGCCACCAATTCTTCCGGGGCAGTAACCGGAAAGATGATCTCTCCACAGAATATAGCTGTAGGAGTAACAACCGTCGGCCTCGTAGGTCATGAGGGCGACGTGGTGCGGTCCACAATCGGCCATAGCTTGCTGCTGGCGCTGTTGCTCAGCTTGATCGCCTTCGCGCAAGCTTACTGGCTGAGCTGGATGATCCCCTGATCGACGCGCATCCTACTTGATCTTGAAGATCAACCCCAGGGTGAAAACGATGTTGTTCTGGACCGGAACCATCCCGAAAAGTGGCGCGGGGTTGAAGGTCGTGCAACCCTTCGTACACAGCGCGGCGAGTTGGGGAGGAAGATTCAGATTGGCGCTGAGGCTCCCGGTTCCTCCCCCGGAAACATAATCACGAGCGTCAATGCGGAATCCGACGTGCTTCCAGGGGAAAATCTTCACTCCTGTGCCCAGGTTGAAGGAAACCGCCGTTCCGGGAAGGATGGGCGCGGAGGCGGAACCCAGGGGTGTAACGAAAGTCATGTTGCGTCCGGCATTCCGGGCAAAGCCCATCCCGGGGCTCAGGTACCAGGTACTGCGGCCAAATTTCGCAAGGCCGATTTCTCCGTTGCCGAAAACCACGTTCAGATTTCCAGCCCGCATCAGAGCCGTGCCGGAAGGAAGTCCGCCGCTGGCGGGAACCGCGGTGGTCAGCGTGCGGGTCTGATTGCTGTACATGTAACCCATACTGAAATTGAAGGCTTTCATAAACCCAAAGGTGAAGCGAACCCCACCATCCCCGCGCGTTGCCGAGTCGTAAGCTGCGCCAATGCTTTTTCCCGTGATCCCACCCGAATAGACTTCAACTTCCGCGCCCAACGACGTGCGCGAAAAACCCTTAAGAGGATTCAACCACCCAGGTGGCTCGGCGGCCTGCAGGGGACCGATGACCGAAATACAAAAAAGACATAGAAAGCACACGAGCTTGAGCTTGCCCATGGTCCCATCTCCCACGAATGAATTTTATGTACGACCGTTTCTGTGAACTGATTGTACTCAGCCACAGGAGAAGCGTCAATGCGCTCGGCCGCGTGCCAATTCGCATTGAAAATCCTGTGTCGATCAATTAACCTAATGTCCCCTTGGCCGCGGAGCCAGTCCCTCTCGCACTGCAATCGAAAGGGCGACGCGGGGAGCCTGAATGGATTCACCGGCAACTTCGCTTTCTGTTGAGACCACAACCGGCAACCGCAGCTCCACGCTGCGGGCGCTGGTTGAAACGCTGCGCCCTCAGCAGTGGGTCAAAAATGGGTTCATCTTTGCCGCCCTTATTTTTTCCCAGAGCCTCACGCGCTGGGACCGTTGCCGACAAGTCCTGCTGGCCACTCTGGTGTTCTGCTTGGTCTCCAGCGCCGCGTACGTCCTGAATGACATACTCGACGCATCGGAAGACCGCCATCATCCCACCAAGAAGCTCAGACCGATCGCCTCGGGCCGGCTCAGTGCCACGACGGCAGGAATCGTTGGCGCGATTTTGGGGGGCGGTGGTCTAATCGCGGCGTGGAGGCTTAACACCGGCTTCTTTGGAATCGTCGTGGCTTACCTCGCACTTAATATTCTCTATTCCACCTTCCTGAAGCACGTTGTTCTCCTGGATGTGTTCATTGTGGCAGCGGGCTTCTTATTTCGCGTGATTGCCGGCGGGTTAGTGATTCGCGTTGCCATTTCCCCCTGGTTGATTGTGTGCACGACGCTGCTGGCGCTCTTCATTGCCCTCAGCAAACGCCGCCATGAACTGGTTTTGCTGGGCGACCGCGCCTCTGACCACCGGGCCATCCTGGCTGACTACTCGCCGTATTTTCTGGACCAGTTGATCAGCATTGTCACCGCTTCGACGGTGGTTTCGTATGCGCTCTACACCCTGTCGCCGGACGTCCAGAACAAATTCCCCGGCAAACGGTTAGAGATAACCATCCCGTTCGTCTTGTTTGGAATCTTCCGCTATCTCCACCTCATCCACCACGGCGAGCAGGGAGGAAATCCCACGCGGTCGTTATTTACAGACCCAGTATTACTTTTGGTGGTGCTTTTTTGGGCGGCATTCGTTATTTTGATCATCTATCTTTAGCGAACAGTCATCAGTTATCAGTTTTCAGTCATCAGTTTTCAGTTGTCAGGCCTCAGCATTAGTGGTAAGCCACCGCGTTGTTCGTGGTAAGTCAATGTGCTGAGGAGGGTGTGATGCAGGACTTCAAGAAGCTCAAGGTTTGGGAAAAAGGGCACCAGCTTACACTGGCTATATACAAACTAACAGCCCGGTTCCCGAAAGAGGAACTCTACGGTCTGACCAGCCAAATGCGGCGTGCTGCGGCTTCCATTGTTTCCAACATCGCCGAGGGTTGTGGGAGAGGAGGCAGGGCGGATTTTGGCCGATTTCTTCAAATAGCAACGGGTCCTGCGAGCGAGCTGGAATATCAACTCCTGCTCGCACACGACTTGAATTTTCTCAAAGCCGAGGAATATCAGAACCTGGAAAGAGGAGTCGTAGAAGTGAAACGAATGTTGAGCTCCTTGATGCAGCGGCTTAGGAGTGAGACCTGAAGACTGACGACTGAAAACTGATGACTGATAACTGATGACTGACCACCCTACCTTCGTAACGAAATCGCTTTCCGGCTGGGGCCGCTACCCGGTGGAATCGTGCCACGTTTTTAGGCCGGAGAAACGCAGCGAGGTGGCGGCCACCCTGGCGTCGGGCTTGCAACCCTCTTACATTCCTCGCGGCCTGGGGCGCAGCTACGGCGACGCCGCTCTAAACGAAAATGCCGGCGTGATCTGGCCGGTCCTGCTCAACCGCTTTCTCTCCTTCGACAGCGCTTCCGGCGTGCTCGAATGCGAGGGCGGTGTGAGCCTCGCCGAGATCATTCAATACTTCCTTCCGCGCGGTTGGTTTCTGCCAGTGACACCGGGAACAAAGTATGTGACCGTGGGCGGAGCCATTGCCGCCGACATTCACGGCAAGAACCATCACCAAGACGGATCTTTTTCCAACTTCGTTCTGGATTTCCGGCTGTTGGCTCCCACCGGCGAAGTTCTGCTCTGCTCCCCGGCCGCCCATCCCGAAATTTTCCGGGCGACGGTGGGCGGCATGGGCCTGACGGGAGTCGTCCTGAGCGCGCGGTTGCGACTGCGGCGGGTCGATTCGGCCTATGTCTTGGTGGACTTTTACAAAGCTCCAAGTCTCGAGGACGCTTTGACGACGATGGAAGCCTCCGACGAGCGCTATGATTACTCGGTGGCGTGGATCGACGCCCTCGCCACAGGCACAACCATGGGCCGCAGCGTCCTGATGCGGGGCAATCACGCGGCGGCGGCCGAATTGCCCGCACGTGTTCGGCATGCACTGGCAGCTCCCACCGCCCCCCGGTGGAATCTTTTTTTCGACTTCCCTTCGGGGACTTTGAACCGGCTGACCGTGAAGGCATTCAACACCGCTTACTACGCCGTTCACCACACCGCACCGCGGCAACTGGTGAGCTTTGAAAAGTTCTTTTATCCTCTCGATGCCATCAACCAGTGGAATCGGATGTACGGCAAGCGCGGATTTGTCCAGTACCAGATTGCGCTTCCGCAGGCGAGTGGCCGCGCCGGCCTTTGCACCATCCTGGACCGGTTGGCGCGCTCCGGACGCGCGTCGTTCCTGGCCGTCCTGAAGCGCTTCGGCGATGCCGGCCCCGGTCTGCTCTCCTTCCCGCTGCGCGGCTACACTTTGGCCCTGGATATTCCCGTCGCTCGCGGGCTCATTCCCTTTCTCCACGAACTTGACCGGATGACTCTGGATCACGGTGGGCGCATCTATTTGGCGAAGGATGCTGTCCTACGCGCCGAGGATTTTGCCGCCATGTACCCCAAACTCGAATCCTTCCGAGCCATCCAGCGGAAATTGGACCCAAAGAGATTGATTTCGTCATCGCTGGCCCGGAGGCTGAAGATTTGTGATTGGTGATTTGTGATTGGTGATTGGTGATTGGCGATTGACGCTTTGTGGTCGGGGATTGGCGATTGATGATGGTCGATTTTCATATAGTTGAATCGACAATCGGCAATCGCCAATCACCAATCACCAATGAAGGAGTTGTTCAATCACCAATCACAAATCACCAATCACCAATGAAGGAGTTTTCGTGCCGACTGTTCTAATTCTGGGCGCTAATGCCGGCATCGGCCGGGCCTTGGCGGCGGAATTTGCCTCGCATCAGCACGATCTCATTCTCGCCGGCCGCGACCTGGAAGAGTTGCAAGCTCTCGCCGCCGACCTGAACCTGCGCCACAAGGTGAGCGCCCGCGCCGAGAGAGTCGATGTGCTGAACTTCGAGGCCCTGGAATCGGCGCTCGCGGCGTGCATTGCTCCTGCCGGCGGTTCGCTGGAGGGAGTCGTTCTCTGCACCGGCTACCTGGGAGATCCCGAAACGGCACGGAAGGATTTGAACGAAGCGCGCCGGATTCTGGATACGAACTTTACCGGATCTGTTCTTGCTCTCCATGTCCTGGCCAACCATTTTGAGCAGAAGCGCAAGGGATTTATCTGCGCGCTCTCTTCGGTGGCGGGCGACCGCGGCCGCCAGAGCAATTACCTCTATGGGTCCGCCAAGGGCGGCCTGACCACTTATCTTCAAGGCCTGCGCAACCGGCTTTACCACAGCGGCGTCCAGGTCATCACCGTGAAACCCGGCTTCGTCGACACGCGCATGGTATTCGGAAGGGCGAAACTGCCGCTGGTCGCTCCACCCGAGGCCGTGGCGCGGGATATTTACCGTGCCGTGAAGCGCCGGAAGAATGTGGTTTACGTCCCCTGGTTTTGGCGGGTGGTCATGCTCATAGTGCGCGCGATCCCGGAGGGCCTTTTCAAGAGACTACATACGTGATCGCATGAATACATCCAACTTCAATACTTCACGCCAAGACCCTGACGCGACGCCTCACCCTTTTCGACTAACTCGCCGTGATGGGGTGGCCGTGGTGCTGCTCGTGGTAAGTCTCGTCGGCATGTTCTGGCGGGTCCTGTTCACATCCGCGATGTTCTTTTATCGCGACATCTGCAATTACACCTATCCTACCACTAGTCTCATCCGTGAGCTCTGCCGGCAGGGTTCGCTTCCCTACTGGAATCCCTATCTAAATTACGGCCAGCCGGTTCTGGCGAATCCCAATCTGCTCTTCTTTTATCCCTACACACTACTGCTCATTCTTTTCCCTTTCGATCTCACCTACACGTTGCACTTCGTTGTGCATTTTGCTCTGGCGGGGATCGGAACTTACCTGCTGGCGCGGGTCTGGGGGCAGTCGTACCCGGCGGCTTTCTTCGCGGCTTTCGTCTTTGTTTTCAGCGGGCAGGTGCTCTCTTTGGGTAACTTCTATAACACGGTGGCGTGTTGTGCCTGGATCCCTTGGGCCTTGCTGGCTACCGACCGCGCCCTGGAAAGCAAACGCCTGCGATCATGGGTTTTGCTCGTTGTGGTTTTCTCGCTGCAATGGCTCGCCGCTGAACCGCTGACCATGATGGCGACTTTCGGCCTTTCGTTCGCCTACGCTTTCTATCGCTGTGGCGCATGGCACAAGCCTTGGTCCAAACCCAACATCCGGCTGCTGGCGATCTTCTTCCTGGTAGGCTGCGGAATGTTGCTGCTCTGCGCGGTACAGTTTCTGCCGGCCGCCGACATGCTCAATAATTCTCACCGCAGCAATGGCCTGAGTTTCAGGGAAATCGTCACTTGGTCGGTGAATCCACTTTCCTTCCTGGAAATTTTCACGCCCAATTTCTCCGGCTCCCTCCTGGCAGGCCCTCCCGGCTGGCTTTGGCTGATATCGGATCAAAACGACCCCTATAATGTCTCGAATTTCCTGGGGTTCGTGCCGTTCTTCTTTGCGTTGGCGGGCTGGGCGATGAGCGCCGACCGCCGCCGCCATTTTGTTGCCGGCGCGGCGGGAATAGTCCTGCTGCTTTCCTTCGGTCACTTCACTCCGGTCTTCGCCCTGGCCCGCTTACTCCTGCCGCCGCTGACAGTCGTACGCTTTCCCATAAAGCTGCTGGTGCACGTGACGTTCCTTGTGGCGATTCTCGCTGGCTGGGGGTTCGATGCACTGCGTTGCGCGGCTCCCCTCTGGAAGGCTCCCCGGAAACGCCTTGCGTTGCCGCTCCAAATTTTCTTGGGCTGCACGGTCCTGGTTCTGGGCATAGCGTGGCTCGCGCCCGGTCTCATTATGTCGCCTATTCGCTGGGAGCTCCTCCGCCTCGAGAAAACCCCCTACGACCTCGCCAAGATTCCGGATTATCTAGTCGCCATACTCCGCTTGCAGCTTCCCGGCTTGGCCGGATTCTGCTTGGGCGGGCTTGTATTGATTTCCGGCCTGGGACAAGGGAAGAAGTGGGCGCGTCCGGGTCTGTATGTCCTTGCGCTGCTGGCCATGGGCCAATTGGTTTTGGTGAACTCCGAAGCGAACCCCACCGTGCCGAAGAGCTTCTACACCTATCGGCCTCCCGTGCTGGCCGAATTCAAGGACCCACCCGGAACTTATCGCTTCCTATCGCTATGGCCAACTGCCCAGACATCCGATGCCACGAATCTACAAACCTTCGTCAATTTTCAATCCATACCCGCCGCGCACGGCCTCTCGGAAGTCGCGCAAGGAGCGTTCAGGGCGCGGCTCCAACTCTACACCGGCTCCATGTTTTACCGCGTGGAGGGAAGCATTAACAGCGACACAGAGCGCTCGGTGCCCCCCTTTCTCTACGATGTCAAGATATACCTCGAACGCACGAAGTCGGACCCCTTGCGCGTCGATTGCCTGCTGGGCCGCACCAATGTGAAGTACATCCTTCGCCTCACACCCACTGATTCCACCGCGATCCGTGCCATCGGCAACGTCTTCAATGGATCCGCGGTGCCAAGCCGGTTGTATGAGGATTCGTGCTTTGTACCGCGGGCCTATGTGGCGGGTAATTCTCTCTTTTCGACGAATTCCGACCAGACATTGGACCATCTGGCCTCACCGGGTTTT
>Ga0187849_1003841_pt1 | contig 12876 bp, 21 predicted proteins | sample June2016WEW_4_10_2_FD_132412 | JGI IMG/M metagenome (GOLD analysis project Ga0187849, IMG submission 132412) | Peatland microbial communities from SPRUCE experiment site at the Marcell Experimental Forest, Minnesota, USA - June2016WEW_4_100 | ecosystem: Environmental > Terrestrial > Soil >... | reverse complement strand
TTATCAGAAGATTTCAGGATAGAATTACTTCTTCCGATGTATCCACTTTTACCCGTCAGCTTTCTACAATGATTACTGCAGGCCTTCCCATCACCGAAGGTCTTTTGGTTTTGCGTTCTCAGTCTAAGGGTTCAATGCAAAAAATTGTAGCCCAGCTTTTGGCGGATATAGAAGCCGGTGAATCTTTTTCAAATGCTTTGGGAAGACACCCGAAAGTTTTTAGCAGAACTTACATTGCTCTTGTGAAATCGGGAGAAGTCGGAGGGGTACTGGATGCTGTACTTATAAAACTTGCGGACAGTTTGGAAAAACAGCAGGAGTTTGGCAGTAAAGTTAAGGGAGCTCTTATTTATCCGGTAATAATAATTACCGGAATGGTAATTGTGACTTTCATAATGATGATTTTTGTTATTCCTAAACTTCTTTCTCTTTATGCGGATTTTAACGCTACTCTGCCTCTACCGACATTAATTTTGATTGGCATTTCGAATTTTTTTATTCATTTCTGGTTTTTGATGATTGTTCTGATCGTCGGTGGACTTTATGGATACCGTTTGTATAAGGCAACCCCTGCCGGAAGGAGAAAGATCGATGAACTTATTTTTAAAATTCCTGTTTTTGGCAATTTACAGCGCCAGATAGTTTTGACCGATCTTACCCGCACTCTTTCTTTAATGGTTGGGGCGGGAGTTCCCATTCTTGAAGCCTTAAATATTACTTCAGAGGTTGTGAGCAACACTGTAGTTTCGGATGCTCTGAAAGATGTTTCAGCACAGGTTGAAAAGGGATTTCCTATGGCTTTTGCTTTTGCACGCCATCCCGAAGCCTTTCCTTTTATCTTGAGCCAGATGGTTGCGGTCGGAGAAGAAACGGGAAAAATGGAAGATGTCTTAACCAAGATCAGTCATATTTTTGAAGTTCAAAGTGACGAAGAAGTTAAAGGTTTGACCGCCGCTATAGAACCAATCGTTATGGTAATTTTGGGACTAGGAGTCGGATTTTTGGTTATTGCTGTGATACTCCCTATATACAACTTGACAAGTCAAATTTAAGGGTTAATACTTAATAAAGGAATGAAAAGGATTCTGTCTAAAGGATTTACACTTGTAGAACTTCTAATTGTTATTGCACTTCTTGGTGTCATTGCGACGATGGTCATTGCCGCCATTAATCCTATTGAGCAGGCAAATAAAGCAAGGGACGCCGGCTACAAGAATGACGCGAGTGAGTTGGTTTCTGCAATTCAGAGATATTACGCTAGCACAACTGCTTTTCCCTGGGTTACATCAAATCCAGCATTAACCAGTGATAGCCCATTTGGATGGATTAGTGCTGACGATGTAACTGTTGGTTTGTGTGCGGCTACAGGTGCTTCATGTCAGAATACAAGCGCTTCACCCGCTCCTTTGATTTCTTCTTTTGAACTTGAAACTTCCTTTTTAAGTAAGTCATGGATAGGTGCTACACAAGTAAGTGACAAGCTTTTTATTGGCAAAGCTTCGGGTGCTTCTTCTGGAGTATATGTATGCTGGGTACCGAAGTCGAGTGCAAACCGACAAACATTAATAAATAGTTGTACATCAGGAAGTGCTACAGGTCCGTGCAAAATGACTAATGTTAACGGCGGATTTAGTGCAACCGGTACTCCGGTTTATACCGAAAATTGTGGTACTCCTGGTGCTACAGGTTGGACTACTGCTGCTGGATCACTACCAACCTGTGCCGAGTGTGTTCCGGAGTAAATGATTCTTCCTCATATTCTTATTTTTATTCTCGGTTTAGTTTTTGGATCTTTTGTTGCGGCCTTAACTTGGCGTTATCCTAGACAAATTTCTATTGCCAAAGGTCGGAGTTTTTGCCCGAACTGCAAAAGACAAATCGCTTGGTACGACAATATCCCCCTACTCTCATTTTTGTTTTTGGGTGGAAAATGCAGAAACTGCAGGAAAAAAATTTCTTTCCGCTATCCCCTGATTGAGTTTTCCACCGGTTTAGGATTTTTGATTATTTTTTTAAATTTTTCTTCGTACTATTTTCAATTTATTTATTCCTTAATTCTTTTTTTGATACTAATTTCGATTTTGGTAATTGATTTGGAGGGAAAAATTATTCCCGACTTATTCGTGTTTTGTGGAATCGGACTAGCATTTTTTTATTATATTTTTGTTAATGGAAGTTCTCTTTTCCCGAATCTTTTTACTGGGCTTGCCGCTTCAGTTTTACTTTTAATTATCCATTTAGTTACTAAAGGCCGGGGAATGGGATTGGGAGATGTTAAGTTGGCGGTCTTAGGGGGTTTAATTGTTGGCCCGCGACTGTTTTTGGTTTGGTTATTTTTAGCTTTCTTGACAGGTGCAATCGTGGGAAGCATACTTATTTTAGGTAGAAAAGCAGGATTTAAAAGTCAAATTGCTTTTGGACCATTTTTAGTTTTGGCAATTCCGTTAGCTTTAATTTATGGTGAAAAAATACTTTTCTGGATTCACATTAGTTGAACTTCTTATTGTTGTTGCTTTACTTGCGATTTTGTCGGCTATAACTATCGCCTATTTCACAGGACAAATTTTTAAAGGAAATGACGCAAAAAGAAAGGCAGATGTCAATAGAATTCAGGTTGCAGTTGAAGAATATGAAAAGGACCACAACTGTTATCCTAAGTATATTGATTATTGCGGAGCGAATAGTGGTTCAAGTGAGATATATCCCTATTTGAATAACATTCCTTGTGATCCTGTCAAGAACGTACCGTTTGTTTATATTTACGACACATCTAATCCTGATTGCCCGGGTTGGTACAAAATTTATTCTATTTTACAAAATACACAAGACGGGTCGGTAATTCCCAATATTGGTCCTAATAAAGCCTTTAATTATGTCCAAGGTTCACCAAATGCTCCTATTGATATTGCCGGTATAACTCAGACGACAACCCCGACAGGTACAAGCGGTGGCAATAGTGGTGGTTCGAATTTTTATGGTTGTATAAACGGGAGTTGCCAACCGATCGGATGGGACAGCTCAATACCGGGGCCTGAATGCGATCCTAACTACCAGAACCCGACATGTTATGGCGTATGCGGCGTTTCCGGAAATCAATGTATTGCCGTGCATTAATTATTATGAAATTTTTTACCAAACCCGAAATAATTTCACTCATTGTAATTTTTTTGGTTTTGGCGGCAGTAGCCACCCCAAATTTTATTATTAGTTTAGAAAAAGCCCGCGATCAGGTAAGAAGAGACGATATGGGAGCTCTTAATCACGCGTTTGATCAATATCTTGCAGAGTTTAATAATGCTTTGCCGGCGGCTACACCTGACGGACGCATTATTGATTGTCTTAAACCGGGAGCTAAGCCGATTAAAAATAAATCCGGCGGGTGGGACTATACACCAATCCCCTGCGAATGGGGAACGGATGCATTCACAAACCTTATTACAGGCGAAGTTTATATGCAAAGGCTTCCTCAAGATCCGGATTATAAAAAGGGTGTAAAGTATTTATATCTTACTGACGGGAACAGGTACCAAATTTATGCGTCAATGGAAGCTAAAGATGAAGCTGAAATCGACCCGGGCATAATTGCCAGGGGTCTTTACTGCGGAACCAGAATTTGCAATATCGGACGTTCCTACAACGTGCCGATAAATATTTCAATAAAGGCTTATGATGACTTATTACAGAAACAAAATGGAAAATAAGGGATTTACGTTGGTTGAACTCCTTGTGGTTATAGCCATTTTGGGGATCTTGGCTACTATCGGTCTGGAAACATTTACCAGTGCTCAAATGAGGGGAAGGGATACGGAAAGAAAGTCCGATCTGGGACAAATTTCCAGTGCACTCGAACTTTATTATTCGGATTACGGCAGTTATCCTCCGGCATTAGCTGGTAAAATTCTCGGTTGTCCTTCCCCCGGCGGCAGTTGTTCTTGGGGAACTGGCGATTTTACTGACGGTAAGACCATATATTTCAAGACTTTACCTAAAGATCCCACATATTCTTATAGCTATTTTTATACAACTGTTTTATCGGGTCAGGGTTTTCAGCTTTATGCCCATCTTGAAAATACTCAAGATCCGGAATTAATTTCAACAAGTTATTCTTGTGGTACAAATACTCTCTGTAATTTTGCAATAACAAGCCCAAATACTACCCCACCGCAATAGTATGTAGTAATATAAGTATTAGAATATGTCTGCCCATAATCTATCATCATATAAAAAATCCGGATTTACGCTTATCGAACTTCTTGTTGTTATTTCCATAATAGGAATTTTGGCTACGCTGGTTGCGGCAAATTTAAATTCAGCGAGGTCACGCGCGCGTGATGTGGAAAGAAAATCAGATCTTAAAAATATTCAGACCGCACTCAGGCTTTATTACAATGACAAAGGAAGATATCCATCTAGCAGTAGTAATCAAATGGTGGCTTGTGATCCCAACGGAGGCGGAACAGTTGTTATTTGCACTTGGGGTACCGAGTGGAATATCGGATCAACTATTTATATGCAAACTCTTCCGAAAGATCCTATGTCTCAAGATCCGACCTCTGCAACTCAAAATTATAAATATGTAATGGGTAATGCTTCAGACCCAAGTGATACTGATTCTTACACTCTTTCCGCATGTCTGGAAAACCAAAGTGATACTAGTGGAATTGCTACAAGTGATACAACGTGGTGTTCTACCGGTTGGATGTTTCAAGTAAGTCAACAATGAAAAAAAATATAAAGGGATTTACACTAATTGAACTTCTTGTTGTTATTTCCATTATCGGGATTTTGGTGGCGTTGTTTACGGTTTCTTTTGTTTCGGCTCAAAAACAAGCGAGGGATACTCAAAGAAAATCTGACCTTTCTCAATATAGAAATGCACTTGAATCCTATGCAAATAAGAATAACGGTCTTTATTTTCCTTCTGCAGCCTCTACTATTACGAGTGGTTTATGCTCTGCTCTAGTTAGTTCAGGTTTTTTGACCAACACTTCAGATTGTCCCGAAGATCCGAAATATGCAAACGACAATTCTTATCTTCAATATCATTATCAATCAAACGCTTTAGCTACAGAGTATATCCTTTGGGCTAAACTTGAAAGTGCGACAAATACGTATTGGATTGTATGTTCAACAGGTCAGTCGGGCAAACTTGTTTCGTCAGAAACACCATCCTTTGATGATGCTGCTTGTCCAGCAGGATTAACACAATAATATATGAATTTTGTGAAGAAGGGATTTACACTAATTGAACTTTTGGTTGTTATTTCCATCATTGGAATCCTGCTTGCTCTTTCTGTTTTTGGCCTTCAGGGAGCTCGCCAGTCGGCACGTGATGCCAGAAGGAAATCGGATCTTGAAGAGATCAGAAGCGGACTTGAAATTTACAAGGCCGATTGTGATTCTTATCCTGCAGCTCTATCTAGCCAATTAGTAGGGACTGTCGATGATCCATCATCTGCTTGTTCGACGAAAAATACTTATATAAGCCATGTTCCCACCGATCCTGTCACTTCCGATAGTTATCCATATTATCCGGTTTTGGCGTCGGATGGCGTTACTTATAACAAATATACGCTGTGTGCAACACTGGAACAGCCTCCAGCATCACCTATTCCCACTGGAGACTGCGGGAGTTGCAGTACATGTAATTATGAGGTTATAAATCCATGAAAGGTTACACACTTATAAGAACCATTCGGAAGAATTTTGTCAGTGTGTATGGATACACCCTGATTGAACTTTTGGTTAGTTTGACAATCATAGGAATACTTTTTTCTGTGAGTTATGTTGGTTTCAGGGATTTTTCCAGACGTCAGGCCCTGACAGGAGTAGTAAAACAGGTTCAAGGTGATTTAAGGCTTGCCCAACAGGATGCATTATCAGGTACCAAACCGTCATCCGGTTGTAATTCACTTGATGGAATAAATTTTTCGATAGATTCTTCAACAACTTATTCTATATATTATGTTTGCGATGGTGCGGTTTTACCAGTTCCCGTAAAACCAACAGCTACCCTACCTCCCGAAATTTCCATTTCAAATGATACAAATCCGATTTTTTTTAAAGGTTTGGGTTCGGGGACAAATATTCCGGCCGGAAGTCAGGCAACAATTACTGTTACTCAAATACAAACCGGAAGCCAGGCCAATATTCTTGTCGGTTCCGGAGGAGACGTTAAATGAAATCAAAATTTGAAAGCGGTCAAAGTTTATTTGAGCTTGTTGTGGCAATTGCCATTTCTGCACTTATTATTGTTGCCATAGTTTCATTGACTACTAGTTCAATCCGAAATTCGTCTTATTCCAAAAATGAATCCTTGGCGGCAACTTATGCCCAACAGGCCAATGAATGGCTGAGAGGACAAAGGGACGCCGATCCTGCTGATTTTTTTGTAAACACAACCAAGGGGTCGTATTGTTTAAATAGTTTGGATGATCAAATATGGTCATTTTCAATTGCTTGTACTCTCGGCACGACTATTAACGGAACACCATTTACAAGAAATTTAACTTTTCCCGGTTCCTGCGGTATAAATTCTATAGAAGCAGACGTTACTGTTTCATGGCAGGATGCTCAAGGTTTGCATGAAGTTACAAATGCGACATGTTTGTCCGATTTAAGACAAAAATGAAAAAAACTTTAGTGAAAGGATTTAGTCTTATCGAAATAATGGTTGTTATAACTATTTTTGCCATTCTTGGAATTTTAGTTACCGGTTCCATTATTTTGACTCTCCAAGGGACACAAAAAAGCGAATCTTTAATCCGTGCAAGAGAAAACCTTAATTATTCTTTGGGGGTAATTGAACGAAATATCAGGAATGCAAATTCTATTCCCGATTGCTCGGGAACGGCATCAAATACCATTAGTTATCTGGATGAAAACGGTAATCCCGCTTCGTTTTCCTGCGTAAATACGGGGTCGGACGATTCTTATGTAGCTTCATCTTCTGCAAGATTAACATCAAGTGTCATTAAAATTACGGACTGTTCATTTATTTGTACTCCTCCCGATTCGGATAATCCCCCCTTGGTAACAATTAATTTATCGGTTCAGGACGCATCCGCTTCGGGGATTTTGGGAGCCAGTGTTACGGCCTCCACGCAAATTTATTTGAGGAATTATTAAATTGCAATTAGACAACTGCCTTGCTAAACTGGATTAATGAGACGAAAAAGTGAGTCGGGGCAAGCCCTCGTGCTGGTTCTTCTTTCTTTGGCGGTAGTTTTAACAATTGTTCTTTATATTCTGTCACGTTCAATTACCGATGTTTCCGTTTCCTCAGGCCAAGCGGATTCCGTAAGGGCTTTTTCTGCAGCTGAGGCAGGAATTGAAAATGCCCTGGTTATTGGAACCGGTTCGGGTACTTCTACCGATATTGGCTCCGCCACTTATAAATCTTCCGTTACGGCTCTTGCCAGTACGCAGAATTTTGCTTACCCTGCTCCGCTTCTTTCGGGTGATTCTATGACAACATGGTTTATTGCCCACGATTCTGACGGAAATATGATTTGCGACTCTACCCATCAATGTTTTACGGGAACTTCTATGAATGTTTGTTGGGGGAATTCGGGTACGGTTAGTGATTCGGCAACAACTCCGGCAATCGAAATCAGTATTTATTATGAAACTTCTCCTGGCGTTGTCTCAACTGCCGAAATAGCGCGTGCAGCTTATGACCCCAATTCCATAAGGGCTTCTTCAAACTCCTTTGCTTCTCCTGATTCCGGAGCTTGCTCTTGGGATACAAGTTTTGCATTCCAGAAGACTATAAACTTCTCTGATTTGAAAATTCCTTCTGCTGTTTACACAACTCAAAATGGACTCATTTTTGCTAGGATAAAGCTTCTTTATAATACGGATGTTGCTCATTCTGTCGGAGTTTCTGTAACAGGCTCCGCTCTACCTTCACAGGGAATAAATTACTCTTCAACAGGGAGTTACGGAAACAGCAACCGAAAGATAAATGTTTTCCAAGGCTGGCCGGAATTTCCATTCGGTGGAAATTCCATATTCAGTCCGGCCGGATTAACCAAGTAGCACTTCCTTTGTTTTTATTCTTTGTTGACGTTAGGGATCATTATGTAGTTAAATGTATCTATACACTGCTATGGTCGGAATAGATATAGGAAGTAAGACTATCAAAATTGTAGAAGTTGAGAAGGAAGGTGGAATTTTCTCTCTTACCGCTTCAGGTGTGGTTGGCTATTCGGGAATTACCGTGGACAAGATGATTGATGATAAAGAAATGGCTTCACTCGGACAAGTTATAAAAAAACTCCATGCGGAAGCCGGAATTTCCTCAAAAGATGTTGTAATCTCTATTCCTGAGCCGTTAGTCTTTACAAGAACAATCAGTTTTCCTCTTTTAACCGATACGGAAATCGCCTCTGCCGTTAAATGGGAGGCGGAACAATATATTCCGATTCCTGTTTCCGAAGCAATAATTCAACACACTATTTTGCAGCGGAATGAAACAAGTTCCCCACCGGGGGTTTTGGTGCTTTTGGTTGCGGCTCCAAGGACTGTTGTTGAAAAGTATGTAAAAGTGATTCAATTTGCGGGTTTGACACCGATTGCAATTGAAACCGAATTGGTTGCGCTTGCGCGTTCTTTAGCTCCGTCTGATAAAACGGTTCTTTTGGTAGATATGGGTGCAATTTCCACAAATATAGCGATTGTTAATAAGGGTATGCTTTCATTCTCACGTTCCATTCCGACTGCCGGAGAGGCCCTAACAAGAGCAGTAACTCAGGGGCTGGCAATTAACGCCCAACAGGCGGAGGAATATAAAAAGACATACGGACTTGAGGCAGGACAGCTTGAAGGTAAAATTAAAAACGTACTTGATCCTGTTATGAGATTAATTGCAGACGAGATTAAAAAAGCCGTAAATTATTACCTTCAAGAGGAAAAAGGAGAAACACCGGGTGCGCTTATTGTTTCCGGCGGAACAAGCGGGATGCCCGAGGTGATCTCAACTCTTACAAAGTTACTTGGACTCGAGGTTTTAGTCGGCAATCCTTTTTCCAGAATAAAAGTTGATCCCGAGACAGCCAAAAAGCTAGCCCCTTACGCTCCTCTTTACGGGGTAGCAGCGGGACTTGCTTTAAGAGAATAATTTTTATATGCGAGTCAGTTTTAACCTACTACCAGAAAATCTTTTAATAAGTAAAAGCCTGATCAAATCTTTAAAAACCATTAGGGCTTTGAATGTTATTTCTATTGTCGGATTTTTGGTGTTTGCGGTTGGAATCGGTGCATATTTTGTTTACAGTACGATTACGTTAAACGGTTTAAATAGCAGTGTCGATCAATTGAAGTCTGAAGTTTCGGCCCAAGAATCAAGTGAACAGCAAATTATTCTTCTTAAAGACAGAATTTCAGATATTGAAAGTGCAAAATCCCAAAAAAGCGCCTTGGGAAACATTACCGACGTATATTCTCTTATCGGAAACCTTTCGGGAAATACTTCTATAGGTGAGCTGGACGTCGATTCCGGGAAAGTCAGTTTTACAATGAATATCAAATCAAATGAAGATTTGACCGGTTTTATGCAATCGGTTGAAAGTTCAAATCTTTTTGAATCAGTCGTTCTTACGTCGTTTGGATACAATCCGACGGGAGGATACGTTGTAGGATTAAGTATGGTTGGAAAATAATTTATGGAAGATTTATTTAAATCATTACCGGGAAGTGTCAAGGAGACCTTGAAAGCTATTCTGCCTCTAAGCATAGTTATAATTCTCTTTTTTGTAGTCGGAAACTTCGGTATTTCAAAAATTAACGATTTAAGAAGTCAGATAGCAAGTCAGGAAGTAGTTAAGGCAACATTGACGCAAAAGCTTTCAATTCTGCAGTCTTTTTCGCAAACAACAGATACCATAAGTGCAGCCGCGATTGCGATTCCGGAAACAAATCCTCTGATAATCGCTTCGTCTCAGTTGAAAAGTATCGCGGCCCGCGATGGAGTAAGTTTAACGAATATTAAATCCGGCGGTTCGGCCGCAACATCCGGTTTATCAAATGTAACCACGACTTTCCAGGTGGACGGAACAAGAGATTCTCTTCTGACTTTTCTAAATGATATTGAGACAATTGCACCCATTACGCAGGTAAGTTCGGCCCGTATAAGCGAAACAGGTGGACAGGCAACCGCTAACGTTACAACCAAGACTTATTGGGCTCCTTATCCGAGTGTCATTCCTTCGGTTACCCAGCCGATTACCGATCTAACTTCTTCCGAAAAGCAGGTTTTGACTCAAATCAGCAGTCTGATTCAACCCGTCTTTTCCACTCTTACTCCCTCTGCGTCGGGAGGCAATACTGCCCCTTTTGGTCAATGAAGTTTATTCAACGTTGAGGGAAACTACCGTTTTTTCCAATGTGGCTCTTACTTTAAGGGTATTTCTTAAAGATTTAATCATCCTGCCGCCCTTTCCAATTATAAGACCAACATTTTCCGGATCCGTTTTGATAGTGTAGAGGATTCTTCCGTTATCCTCGGCCTCGACGATCTCAAACTTTTCTTTATCCAGAAGCCCTTTTAGTAAAAATTCGAGTAGTTCTTTCATTCAAGTAGTTTTTTGACGGCAGCGCTTACGGTTGCCCCTTTTTTAATCCAAGCATTTACCTTTTCTTTGTCGATTGACTTAGCCTTTTTGGCAGGATTCCATGTTCCCAGGAATTCTAAAACTCCACCGATTGCTTTCTTTCTGGAATCAACAGCAACAATCCTATAAAAGGGTGCTTTCTTTCTACCGAATCTTGAAAGTCGAATTGTTACCATATGGGCGTTATTTTAACCTTTTTGTGAGCACCTTACAAGCAGCTTTCTGTTCCGCAGAACTTTTACTTTTTCCTTCTCCTTTTCCCCAGGACTCCCCGTTTACCAAAACTTCTATAACAAATTTTTTGTTGTGATCCGGTCCGGATTCTTCAATTACCTGATATTTTGGTGCAGGAAATCCTTTGGCTTGGACGTATTCCTGAAGTCTGCTCTTGGCATCTTTCAGGGGTTGTGACGCTCTTTTTTCAACATCGGTCAGAAGATTTTCTTTTATAAATTTTTCAGCGTCGGTCAGTCCACGGTCAATAAAAATTGCTCCGATTATGGCTTCAACGGTATCGGCAAGAAGTGAAGTATTCGACCTGCCTCCTCCATCTTCCTCGCCTTTTGAAAGGAAAAGAGAGGAACCTAAATCCAATTTTTTGGCGACTTCGGCTAAGGCAACCGTATTTACCAAATTTGACCTGAGGGTGGTTAAGTAACCTTCTTCTTTGTCCTGAAATTCATTATATATTTCTTTTGATGAAACAAATTCCAGAATGGCATCACCCAAAAATTCCATGCGTTCATTTGAACCCCTTGCTCCTTTGTGCTCATTTACCCACGATCGGTGCGTCAAGGCTTGGTCCAGAAGAGCCTCGGATTTAAAATCTTTCCGCAATAAATCTATTTTTTTCATTGGTGTGAAGTTAGTGCCTCAACAAGATCCGAAAAAGTTTCGGTTTCAGTCAGATCTACTCCACTCGTATCGAGATTCATTCTGGTCAATACTTCCATAAAATCAGTTAAATCGGAAGCCTTCATATGTAAATCCTCTTTCAGTAAAAAATCGTCTTCAATATCACCCGAGTCGACTCCCAGAAAACTGGCGAGTTCGTTTTTTACTATTTGTTTGGTTTTATCAAAATCACTGTCCATTATTTTTGTTTTTGGTATCGGTTCCCTCTTCTTTATATATTGTACCCAACACTCCGTTGATAAATGAAGATGAAGATTCGCTGCCAAATTCCTTTGCCAGTTCAACGGCCTCGTCAATTACAACTTTAGGCGGTGTATCTTCATTTTCGAGCTCGTAAATTGCAAGTTCCAGGATTGCCAGATCAATTTTATTTAGCTTATCAACCGGCCATTGAGGCGCAGCAACCGTAATAAGTTTGTCTATCTTTTTCTTTCGTTTAAGAATTTTTTCTACCAGCTCCGGTGGGTGTGGTTGCGTGGTAAAGGTTTCGGCAAAAAGGCTTTTGACAGCTTCGCGGCGCCTTAAATGCCTTGGGTCAGTTGGAGTCTTCATGATTATTTAACTTTTTGGCCATAGAAACCGCAATATGGGCAAGCTCGGTGGGATTCCTTCAGTTTTCCGCAATTGGAACACTTTACCAGATTTCCTAAAGATATTTTAGGTTGTCCGCCTCTTCTTTTTCCGGTTCGGCTCCGTGTGTGCTTTCGTTTAGGTAGTGGTACCATACAAACGTGAATTTTACATCAAACAAGGGCTACTTGGCAATTACCTTTCTTTACGGTGTAAAAAATGGGAAATTATCGTTCTTTTCATCTCTTCCTCTCTGGCAAGTAATCGCAGATTAATGAACTCGTTCTCTCTTGGAAGAGTACCGTTTTCTATCAGTTCTTTCTCTTGGTTTGTGAGGTAAAGCGGATAAATATTCGTTCCTTCCAAATGGGCAGATTTTATTTGTGCAGGAATTGTGTTGACTCTTGTTTTTTTATCCACCATCAAATCAGATACCAGACACATGAGGTCGTTATATTCAGGTGAATAAGGTTTCTCAAATCCGAATTCTTTTGCAAGATCATCGAAAGGAACGGCTCTTAAATCCAGTTTGGCGAGAATATCTTCAATCCACTCTTTCCGTGGTTTGATTGTATATAAAACCTTTATTTCTTTGGTTTTCGGCATGGGTGAGATTATATAAGAGTTTAATATAAGTTGCAATAAAACCTAATTTATTATTTTTGAATCCGTGAGGTTTTCTTTAACTGCAGGGTATTTTTTGGGATTTTTGATGATATCGGTGGCAACATCTCTTGCTTTTTTGATAAGCTCGTAATTATTCCAACTGGCAATCTTC
>Ga0187849_1003837_pt1 | contig 12882 bp, 14 predicted proteins | sample June2016WEW_4_10_2_FD_132412 | JGI IMG/M metagenome (GOLD analysis project Ga0187849, IMG submission 132412) | Peatland microbial communities from SPRUCE experiment site at the Marcell Experimental Forest, Minnesota, USA - June2016WEW_4_100 | ecosystem: Environmental > Terrestrial > Soil >... | reverse complement strand
CATACACGCCGCCGCCGATGGCTACCAGCACGACCACCAGCACGATCCAGAAGATTGGCCTGGGTAGTCCGGCGATTTTGGAACGGGCCGAATCTTTGTTTTCGGCAACATTAGTTTGCATTGCTACACCTCACACCTAAAAAGAAGATTCTTACAGTCTGAAGTATAGTTAACTACTGTTAAGTAAGGGTTAGAAAATTGTGTAGACAGTATGTAAGTCATATTTCAAAGCTGAAGTAGTATTTACTTATCTGGTGATTGGTAGAAAGGCGGGGGGTTGGTCCTTACCGGAGGGATGGGATAAGCAGCGTTTTGATACTCTATTATATGGAAAACAATAGTGTCTTGTTAGCCAATCGATAGGTAAAGAAATCCCAGGGATGCGATAATGGGAGCGAAATACAATCCAAGAGAACAGGAGTTTAACATGTCTGAAATTATCGAAAAAATCTTGATGGTCTCATCTCCGGCACAGCTTGATATAAGCAACATCCGTGGATCGGTGGAAATCCACCCCGGCCAGGAGGGTGTTATCAGCATTCATATTACCAGGGATACCAACTCCGGTGACGCCAGCCGCACCGAGATCGAACTTACCCAGGCAACCGATGGCACCGTCAAGGCTGCCACACATTTCCCGGAGGGCGCATGGAGTTGGCTGTTCGGCTCCTTCCCCTGCCGCGTTGATTATGTGGTCGAGGCCCCGGGTAAATGTTCCATAAAGATCAACGGTGTCAGCAGCGACGCACTTGCCGGAGGGTTCGAAGGGGAATTCTCCTTCCATACAGTCAGCAGTGAGATGACTTTGCATAACCTGACCGGTCCGGTGAAAGTTAATACTGTCAGCGGTAAAGTGGAACTGGCAGAACTGAACGGCGACCTGCAACTGACGACCGTCAGCGGCAAAGTTTCAGGCAGGCGCATCCATGGACCCGTGCAACTGAATACAGTTTCCGGACAGGTCGCACTGGATGAATCAAGCCTGAGTTCTGTCGATGCCACCACGGTCAGCGGCAGGATGGAATACCAGACGGCTTTCGGCGCAGGTCCGTACCACTTTCACTCCGTCTCCGGGGATATAGAACTGCTGGTGCCGTCTGAAACGCGCTGTTCGGCCGAACTGCATGCCATCAGCGGAAAGCTCTTCACGCAGTTGCCGGCAACTTCGATTTCCCGGCAAAACGGCAGCCAGACCGCGCAGATCCAGGGCGGCGGGGTCAAGGTGTCGCTGCAAAGCATTTCAGGAAACCTTTCGCTGGTTACCTGAGTGCGTCTGAAACCTGTTTTCTCGAATCCGCACAGTGTCTACTTTCATGAAATCGTTATCCAGCCAGGCGAAATTCCTCTGAATGGGATCGTGGCCGGGATTGGGAACTGGGACAAATAAAAATCAACCCTGGAGGGCTGCTCCCTCCAGGATCAATTTCTTGAAATGCCATTTATCACGCTTTCTGTTTCCTCAACAACAGCGGTCCCACCTGATCAATGATCCAGCCAAACGACAGTTCCAGCCAGGGCACGACTCGTAAATAACCCGGCACATACATGATCCGGCGCGGGCGGCGGACCAGGTTCCAGATGCGCTCGGCTACTTTATCTGAAGTAACCCCGATCTTTTCAGTCGGTACATGCCCGCCATTTTCCAGGGCCAGGGCGGCCGCCCCGAATTCTGTTTTCACCGGCCCGGCCCGCACCACGCTGATGTGAACATGCGTCCCGGTCAATTCGCGGTGCAGCGCCGTGGTGAAGTTGTCCAGAAAGGATTTGGTGGCCCCGTAAAGTGCAATCCCCTGGCTGGGCAGGCTGCCCGAGATGGAACCGATGTTGATGATATGACCGGTATTGCGCTGGCGCATTCTTGTCAGAAATGCCAGGCTCAATTGGACAACCGCTTCAACGTTGACCTGTAACATTTCATGAGCGGTTTTCCAGGACATCTCGTCACCATAGCCATACCATCCCAGCCCGGCATTGTTGACCAGCAGGTCGGCATTGGCCACTTGCCCGCACAGTCGCTCCCGGTCGGCCTCGCGCCGCAGATCGGCGGTCAGGATGCGGGCGCTCCCGCCAGCCGCGCGGATCTCTTCGGCCAGGCTTTCCAGCCGTTCGCGGCGGCGTGCCACCAGTACCACCCGCAAGCCCTCTCCAGCCAATTTGCGCGCAACCGCTGCCCCAATCCCCGAGGAGGCCCCGGTAACAACAGCAAGTTTATCTTTCCACTGATTGATCATGGTTCAAACAGAAATTCTTCTTTTTGCAAACTTGTTTTTTTGCCGGACAGGCAAATCCATCCCAGCAACAAAAAATGAACCAGGCTGACCAGCACCACCAGCCACAGAATGATATTAAAACCACCTGCTATTGTAAATAAGATGTCTGAGAGGTGAAAGAGCACCACCACTGTAAAAATGGGTAAATCATCCTTCAAGGTGATTGGAGATTTCAACCTGCCGCGCCAGAAAACCCCCAGCAAAACCGTCGCGAAGATCAAATGGAAGGCCAGCATGGCCCATTCGGCGTTGCTCCCTTTGGCAAAGAACGGCCCCAGCCACAGCAGGAATTGCGAAAGTGGGCTGATCATGGTCAGCAAGGCCATTAAGGTTGCCAGGAGAGGGTAAATGAATCCGACCACCGGCTTGTAACCGGAGCGTCGGAACCACCCTCTGCCCAACAGATAAAATGCAGACGCGTACAGCATGATCAGCATCCAGCCGGAAAAATTGTAGACTGGCACATTGTAAATGTTTGCCACCCTCGCAGGAAGCAACCAGGTCCAGCGCCCGCTGGTGAGCCCATTGACCGTAAATACCTGTCTTCCCGTCAGTGGGTCCAGGGAAAAATCCTGCAACATTCCAAACAATCCAACGATAAAGGGTTTACACCAGGCAGGTATCTCCATTTTTTCCAATAACCACAGGCCGGTTATCAGAACATCCAATTCGAGCAGGGGAACGGAGAGCGGCACATCACCCAGCATGAGTATCGAGCGGCCGTATACATACCAGCCCTGGACTACTGCAAAATTCTCGTAGATGCCGGCATACAGGAAAACAAACCCGAAGCATTCCAGCATAGCCACAACCGGGTGCCGGCTCTTTCGAACAATAAAAATCCCAACCAGCAATGTAACCAGGATGGTCAGGATATCTGCCAGGAGCCAGGGAACCGGTATGGGGTGTTGGAACAAATACCGCACAGGGAATCTCCCTGTATATATGGTCCTAAACGGGCGATTTCACGCGCCGGTTTTCCAGGAACCAGCGCACGCTATCCGCAATCGACTCGTACACCGGGCGGGGCTTGTACCCTAATTCCGCCAGCGCTTTTTTGCAACTGATGTTTGCATTACTTTGCAGCACTTGCAGGGAATAGGATGTAAACCTTGGCTTGGCTTGCGTTCGCTGGTAGTACCAGGGCGTGTACCGGGCTGCCACCTCGGCCAGCGAGAAGGGGATCTTGATGCTGGCAAAAGCCTTGCCGGTCACTTCGCGTACCGTCTCCAGCATGTACCGCACCGAGAGTTTATGGCCGCTCAGAATGTAACTCTCCCCACACCGGCCGCGTTCCCGGGCGGCGATCATTCCATCCGCCACGTCCCGCACATCCACAAAATCATAGGCGCCTTCAACGTAGAGCATCGTACGCGCTTCACTGGCGCTGCGAATGACTTCGCCCATCTCCGAGCCGCGGAAATCGTACGGACCGATAACGCCGGTCGGGCAGACGATGACTGCATCCAGACCCTTGGCTGCGGCATTTTGGACCGCCAGGCTTGCCGCGGCTTTCGAACGGTCATATTCACCGTAAGGATTGTCCTGGTCGAACCCCAGGCTTTCGTCCATGGTCACGCCATGCGGAGCGTGCGCAATCGCATGGATGGAACTGGTATAGATCAGCCGCCGGGTATTGGCATGCCGGGCGGCATCCAGCACGTTGCGCGTCCCTTCCACATTGACCCGCCAGACGAACGGATTCTTTCCTGGCATGATCGAAATGATGCCCGCCAGGTGATAAACGGTATCCACATCGCGCATGGCGGGTTCGAGCGAAGCGGGGTCGAGAACATCCCCCACCACCTTTTCAACTTCCAGATTTTTAAGCGGCGTGGTGTCCTCATCGCGCCAGATCAGGGCACGAACTTTTTCCCCCCGATCGAGCAGTTTGCGAATGAGCACATTGCCAATATGTCCGGTTGCACCGGTGACAAGAATCATCTTAATCTCCTACTATTATTTTGCCAATCCATTCATCAATATTTGCATGCTCTCCCGGGCGGTCTTTTCCCAATCCGCGCCGTGCGGATCGATCACGCCTTGCAAAACCAGCCCCACTGCCAGTGACACGATGACCTGGGCAGCCACCTGGGAATCCACCGGTTTGAGTGAGCCTTCTTTCATTCCATCATTGATAAGTTTCAAAAAGTATTCCTGATAATGGCGGTAAGGTGCAATGATTGCTTTCCAGACGGTTTCGTCACGACTGGCTTGCAGCCAGAATTCCAGGAACATCGGCAGGCGGTTCTCGGCCGCCGCGAAAACACCCGGCAGCAGGTTGGTCATCGTCACCAACGTTTCCGGGACGGTATCTTTGCGGACAGCCTCCATGCCCATCTCGATCATTGCCAGCCAACCTTGCATCAGTGCCAGGAAGACGGCCTGTTTGGTGGGAAAGTGATGATAGAAAGCCCCTTTGCTGACTCCGGCTTCGCCGCAAATTTCATCCACGCTGGTGGCATCGTATCCGGCAATGGCAAATCTTTTAATCGCGGCATCCAGGATGCGGCTGCGCGTTTCTTCAGCGCGTTGTTGGGGCATGCAATTCTCCTAAAATTATAAACATACCGACCAGTCGGTATGTTTATAATAATTCGTCAGCGCTTGCCTGTCAAGATTTGTGAGATAAGAGAATACTTACAGTTTTTTTAGTGAATAATACCCGGAATATTTACCTGAAAGATATTCCAATATGAAGTGAAACAACTTTTTTAAAATAAACAGAAGGAAGTCGCCTATATCTTTTCGCGCAGTACGAACAACCGACCCGGTGTCCAAACTCTCCAGACTCCGGACACCAAATCTGGCATGAAAACATCCATCAGATTCGCCAGACTTCTAAACAAAATCTGAACACCTGTTTGTTATCCTGGGCAAGCTCAAGGCAATCGGAATTTCATCAGGAAAATTGGCCCTGATATCTTGAAAGGAGAACAAAATGAAAAAATGGATGTTCGTTACAATCTTAGTCAGTCTGGTGCTGGTGTTAACAGCCTGTGGGAGCTCCCAAAACTTAAAAGCATCTGCGTCTTCTACATCCTCGCTGTCGCTGGAAGGGCAATTACTGGTGGGCACTTTCAAGCTGGAAAATACCAGTCTGGCGGTAACGTCCGAACAGGCCGCCACCCTGATACCCCTATGGGAGGCATTACAGTCCCTGGCCTCCAGCAATTCGGCCGCTTCCCAGGAGGTCGATGCAGTAGTCAGCCAGATCGAAAGCAGTATGAGCAAGCAACAAGTTTCCAGGATCACCACTATGAAACTTACCCAACAAGACTTGGCAGCAACAGCCATCGACACCGGCAGCGTTTCGACCACTGACAGTTCGGGCAGTTCTGTCAAAACCAGCGCGGCCCAACTCTCGGCAGGTTCTAGGGATCCGGGCGCTGGAAATCCACCCGGTGACATGGGCGCTGGGATGGGCGGCGTATCGGATGTCCAGATCGTCAGCCAGAGCCAGGTCGGCACATCGCAGGCGGTCAGCACGCCCTCCACAGTTGCCACAAACCAGGTACCCGCGGCCATGATCAAAGCATTGCTGTCACTACTGCAGAAGAAAGTTGGATAGTTCTTTCCAGCGAGCGCATGCTTTAGCCATGACACTCAATATCGGGATTCCCACATTATCTTAACAAAATCTGAACAACTTTATGGTATTCTTTTATGCGGCAGATATGATTTTTTGCCGGATCGCCACCATTAAGAATCATCGTTCTCCCCTTGTTGCTGGGAAGATTTAACAAAAAGTCGCCAGGAAACTAATTTCACGGGACTTTTGGCCAAAGAACTTCGTATCCTGGTGCCTTGGTGGTTGGATTTCCAAATTATTTACGTCAGAAATGGAAGAACCGGAATAATAAATAATCAGTGTAATAGTTCACCAACCGCTTTAGAAGTGGCCGCTTGCGGTTCCTGATTGGCCAATTCGTAATTACCAGGGAATGAAAATCCATGAAAACGATTCTTGTTGTCGATGACAAAGCCAGCGTGCGCACGCTTGTGCGCGAATATCTCACTGCAGAAGGCTTCCGCGTGGTAACCGCTGAGAATGGCCAGACCGCCCTCTACACCGCCCGCCAGGAAAAACCCGACCTGATCCTGCTCGATATTATGATGCCTGAAATGGACGGCTTCGCCTTCATTCGATCCCTCCGCAAGGAGTCCGACACACCCGTCATCCTGCTGACCGCCAAATTGGAGGAATCGGACAAGGTCATCGGACTCGAACTCGGCGCGGACGATTACGTCACCAAGCCCTTCGGCATGCGCGAACTGGTGGCGCGCATCCATACCGTCATGCGGCGGGCCGGAAAGATCCCGCATCCAAGCTCCCGGCTGCAGATCGGGGAGATCCTGCTCGACCGGGAAACCCATTCAGTCACGGTCGCTGGACAGCCGGTCCATTTGACGCCTTCGGAGTTCGACCTGCTGGCGCTGCTGATGGATGCCCCCGGGCGCGTCTTCTCCCGCCTGGATCTGTTGGAAGACCTGCAAGGCACCTCCTTCGAAGGAGTCGCTCGGACCATTGATGTGCATATCAGGAACCTGCGAACCAAGATCGAATCCGATCCCACCAACCCGCGTTATATAGAAACGATTTTTGGCATCGGTTATCGTTTTATGGGGAGTTGATATGAAACGTTCCGGTTCGATTACCGCCAAACTCATCCTGGCATTCCTGGCCGTCAGTGTGACCGTCCTCGCACTGGCCTCCGGCATCACCTACTGGCTGACCGTCCGTGAATTCAAGCAGTTGGTTTTCAACCAATCGCGCGATCAGTTCGTTTCTGATGTTGGCCTATACTACCAGATGAATGGCAGTTGGGAGGGTGTGCAGGAGTATGTTAACCTGCGCAATACTTCCCCGCAGCCCGGCGTACCGGGGCCTGGGGTGGGTCAGCCACCGGTTAATCCCAATGGCGGGCAGAACCTACCTTCCTCCATCACCTTCCTGCTGGCAGATGTCACTGGGAAAGTGCTTGTGCCGGCCGGGCAATTCCAGGTTGGACAAACACTGCCCTCTGCAACCCTGGAACAGGGAACTGCTGTGGATGTTAGCAGGAAACAGGTCGGCACGGTACTGGTGATTGGCAGCCCGCCACCGCTTGGCGGGCTCGAATTACAATATCTTAATCGCACCAACATGGCATTGCTGTATGCCGCCCTGGGAGCCGCGCTGGTTTCCCTGGGGCTGGGTACCATCCTGGCACGCACTCTCACCCATCCCCTGCGCAAATTAACCGCCGCCATCCACGCCATGGCAAAAGGGGATCTCAAGCAGCATGTCCAGGTAAATTCAAGCGATGAACTAAGCGAACTGGCAACCGCTTTCAACCAGATGAGCGCGGATCTGGACCGTCTTAACATTTCGCGCCGCCAGATGACCGCCGATATCGCTCACGACCTGCGCAGCCCGTTGACGGTCATCGGTGGTTACGTGGAATCCATACGGGATGGCGTGCTCAAACCGACACCCGAACGCCTCGACACCATCCATGCCGAGGTAATGCATCTCCAACGCCTGGTGGAAGATCTGCGTACCCTTTCCCAGGCCGATGCCGGGGAACTGAGGCTCCACCGGGAACCCATGGCGCCGCTGGCCCTGCTCGAACAAATTGCAAAATCTTACAACCAAATGGCGGCTCAAAATAAAGTCACACTGGAAGTGCAGGCTCAGCCTGACCTACCCGTAATCCGCCTGGATCAGGATCGCATGGCCCAGGTCTTCGGCAATCTGATCGGTAATTCGCTGCGTTATACCCCGCAGGGAGGCCGAATCCTGCTTACAGCCGGGCAGGAAAAAGATATGTTGATATTCCATGTGCAGGACAATGGTCAGGGAATCTCCCCCGAGGTGTTGCCTTACATTTTCGACCGTTTTTACCGTGCCGACTCGGCCCGCTCCCAGGGTGGTGAATCCGGTTTGGGGCTGGCAATCGCCCGCTCCGTCGTGGAGGCGCATGGCGGAAGCATTTCCGCTGAGAGCGCAGTGGGCCAAGGTACAAAAATCAAAATGGTATTTCCGCTCCCATAATAAATTTCGGGCAGATGTTCAGTCTGCCCGAAATCGATTTAACCGTTGGTGCTGATCCTAGCCGCAACTGCACTCGACTTCCTTCTGCCCTTTCAGGGCCACCTGGATCATGGCCGAGGCGCAGCCCACCCCGCTTTCCACCTGGATTGCCCCAGTGATGCAATTAAGTTGGCAGGCCCCGCATTCCATGCAGAGCTGCGGCCTCACCAGTACTGCCAGGCGGCCATCCATCTCGAAAGCCGCATGTGGACAGACCTGCACGCACACGCCGCAGCCATTGCACAAAGCCGGTTCGTATTCGAGTGTATTTTCCAGGTAGGCATTCAAAATTTTCAATCTCCCTTTAGTGCACAAAGATGAGGACAATGGCAAGCACAAGGCCGCTCCCGAAAGTCCAGGCCATGGCCGGAATATAGGCGAACATTTCGCGTTTGACGCCGCTGCGGGATGTGAAGGTGGTCGAACCGGTGAAGTTTAGCGCAATGAAGGCCGTTACGGCTGGCATGGCCAGCAGGAATTCCAGCGCCTGCCCAAATCGGTGGTACCAGCTCCAATCCGGGTTCCTGAAGAATGCCGCTAGCGCAAACGGCAGGGCCGCCAACAGGCCCAGCAGGTAACCTTTCGTGCTGAAATTGTGCGTCGGGATCCAGGGCAGCAGGATCGGGAACAACACCGTCCCGACCAAGACGGTGGCAAATGTAGCCAGGCTCGCTATCCACCCGTCTGCGAAATACATGACGATGGCGGCGGCCAGCGTATATGGGATCAGGCGGATCAGGTCCACCGGTATGAGCACAAGGCGGTCGCGCAGCCTGAATTCGACCGTGCGCATCTGCGGAGTAGCCTGGTGATTCTTGAGATATTCCGGAAGGTCGGCTGCCCGCACCGGGCCGTACTCCACCCAGAAACCGGTCCGCTTCTTGACCTCGTGGGCAGCCACGCCGGGTGCGCCCAACTGTGGCAGGATCAACTTGCGTTGCGATACCACATCCTTGAGATGAGTGGCAAACACCAACTTGACAATCTCATCTGTGCCAAAAGTACCCTTGCCGGCCGCGCACCACACGTTGATCCCTCTGGTATCCAGCACCAAAATATAGCCGTCAATCCCGTTCAAAGCTGAACGCAGCGCGTCGAAACTGAGCGTGTAATTGGCCGAAACAAAAACTGGCGAATCCGGCGCAGGGTTGCCCACGGCATACAGCCCCGGTTCCACGCGATGCCCGCCGCGTTTCCAGCCAACCCGCGCCAGGAAGTGGTCCCAACGGTCTGCGTTTGTAAGACAGGTCTGGACCGGCTGTATTTTTGGCTCGGATGTTATGGAAGCGAGGTCGATCATCAATGGGTTCTCCTTTTTATTACAACCCTTCGTGTCCGCGGTGTCTGTTTGATTTGATCTTTTCCACGACTTTCTCCACAGGAACCACCCGTTCCGCAGCGAATGTAGTACGCAGCTCACCGCAGCATACCGTGATCTGTTTCTGGTTCAAGCGATAGAAGGTCTGTTTGCCGTCCTCTCGCACTTCCACCAGCCTGGCCTCACGCAGGATGGCCAGGTGATGGGAAACGGTCGGCTGGGTCACGTTCAGATGCTCGACGATCTCGGTCACCGAAAGCCAGTTGCAGCAGCAGATCTTCATGATCTTCTGGCGGGTATCGTCGGCGAGGGCTTTTGCAAAAAGAACCGGGTCAAATATTGTCATATAGATTACCTTCTATCTAATATTATATAGATAATCGTCTATTTGTCAAGGCAAACCCATAAGAAATCCTTTTTTGACCGCCCCTTGATTTGTAAAGAATATTCTGATTTGCGCTATTAAAACCCGAGTACTTCATTGACCAGGATCAGTGTCAGGTTCCGCCGCAAGTAGGCCGGTTCACGCTCCATGATCAGGATTTTTCCAATGAAAGTGCCGTTATTATTGCCGGCGTTCTTCTGGCGTTGGTCTTCCATCGGCAGGACATATTCGCGCACGCGCCGGAGTGCCTCATCCAGAGTCGCGGCGATCTTTTGTGCACCCGCCACCCAGATGATATTGCGACTAGTAAACGAATAAGCTGGCAGCTGGCTGCCGGTGGCGCTGGCAAAAACGAGTTCGCCCGTTTCGGAGATGGCGTTGACACTGCCGAGAAAATACTCGGCCTGCGTGCCTTGCAGGCGCAGAACAAATTGTTTGGCCGGGTCCTTTTCAGCCAGCAGGTCAGCCTTAAAATTGCGCCAGGGATGGTTGCCTGAAATGAGCAGCGCATCAAAGCCGATTTGTGTCAGCGTGACCGAACCACCGGTCATGACAACGGCTCCCGCCGGGATCAGGACTTGTAGTCTAGTCAGGGCAGCTTCCTTGGTCTCAACCAACTCCACCTTGATGCCGCGCGCTTTGACGGTTTCCATGGTTCTTTGTAATTGATCCGTGTCAGGCAGGGGAATGTAACGCATAGGGTGCCTCTTTTCATTACCTGGGAGCTGATTTTGATTTAAACCTGCAGCACAACTTCATAGTCTTCGACAGACGGACCGGCGGTCAGCATGGGCACCAACTTGGAAATCGAGTCTTTATAATAGGTGCTGCTTGGGCTCGTCATTTCCCGGTCTTTTTCATCCTGCCAAAAGGTTATCGTAATGGCCATCCCATTGCTCTTGTCCACCAGCATGAGGTAACCTTTAAAGCCTGGCTGGCTTCGGGCAGCCGGCATGGTGGTTTCCCGGGCCATTTGGATGGCTTCATCCACCCGGTAAGCTGAAATTGGTGTGGTTGTTACTCTGGCATACATAATTGATCCTCCTTGACTGCTTCAAGAAAAAAACAGGCGATTAACAGGTTCGTGGTTTAGTTGCAATCTCATTCCCAGAGATGATTCTACTTCGAAAATTCAATCTGCCAGACGAACTTCACCGGTAAGTTTCTTTGCCCATTCCTGCTCCTGTCTTGCCAGCCTTGCGCCACCTCCAGGCCAGTCCCCATGCTGCCACCTCGTACGACTGCCATTTTACCCTTGAGTTCGAGATTAGTTGATACCACCTCGATTTGATGATGCTAATAAATTAAGCAGGAAAAGAGCTGTCTGCGGTCAGCCATGCTGCACTCCCAAAGCCCTTATTTACAAACTCACCTTGTGATTCCCTGTAAAATGGCCTTAAATACCTCCAATAAAAGAACTCACTAAACATGCTCAGTGAATTCTTTATTACCGGCGACGGGAACAGTGACGCACTTTTTTTATCCCGAGGAAAATCCGGGAGATTAAAGCATCGATTGATACTCTATAAGCTGTGACGAAATGGATTCTTTAATTCTTAAGAAATCCAGTGCTGGCCGCGCAGGAAATTGGTAACCAAAGGAATATCGAAATATTTTCCCTGAAAAGCCAGGATGCCCGGCCAGAACAGCAGCAGCCACAGGATTGGAAGGAAACATCCCACCAGCCCGCAGATACCAAGAGAAACATGGCGTAGGACGGCTTCCAGGATATTGACTACGATTTCGATGACAATCAATGCCACGGTCAACGCCAGCGCCTGGACGGCATGGAACTTGATGAACGGCCGGTCTTTCTTGCCCTCGATAAAAAGCATGATCAGGGCGATGATGCCGATCGGATACCCCAATGCTGCCCATAATCTATCGTCACTGGTGATTTCAGGTGTAACTGGTTGTTGAGTCATATTCTTCTCCTTATGGTATGAAATCATTCGGAAACTACATCTCTTCTTACTCGATCATTGCGATGATACTTTTTATCTTACCAATAAGATATTGTCAAATCACCAGCCTGAAGCCACCTTTAATACAATTCTGGCCGGTCTCTCCGCCTTAAGGTTAATTTATTGTCCATTATCGCGCAATCGAGTTTGTCAGGCAATCTCCGGATTACGGAAATAATGGGCTTTCTATGAATTTATAGGTTGGAAAGCTGACGATTTATGCCTTAAGAATTGCATTTGCCTTTCCGTTGATTGCCTTCAGTTTACTAATTCTCAAGCCGGCTGGTTCTTTTTTACCTGAGCCTCGATCCAGGGATAGGTTTGGGCAATTCCATCCTTGAGGGAATATTTGGCCTTCCAGCCGGTGGAATAAATGCGGGCATTGCTGAAATTGCGCGACTGCACTCCCACCGGGCCTTCAATATGCTTGATATGGATCCGCTTGCCGGCGACTTCCGCCACCGTGTCGACCAGTTCATCCACGCTGACATATTGCGGGCAGCCGATGTTGGCCGGGCTTTCCAGGTCGGAATGCATCAACAGATCGATGCCCTCCACCATGTCGGCTACATAGGTGTAGGAACGGATGGCCGTGCCATCCCCCCAGACTTCGATCGTGCCGCCATCCGCTGCTTCGGCAATTTTGCGGCACATGGCTGCCGGGGCTTTTTCCCGGCCGCCCCGCCAGGTGCCTTCCGGGCCGTAGCAGTTCTGGAAGCGTGCGATCCTGACCTGCAGGCCATATCTGCGGGCATAGGCAAGCGCCACACGTTCGGAGTATAGTTTTTCCCAGCCATATTCATTATCCGGATTGGCGGGAATGGCGCCGGCTTCGGTCATCTCCGGCTCGCCTGGCTGCATATCGCGGT
>Ga0187849_1003836_pt1 | contig 12887 bp, 15 predicted proteins | sample June2016WEW_4_10_2_FD_132412 | JGI IMG/M metagenome (GOLD analysis project Ga0187849, IMG submission 132412) | Peatland microbial communities from SPRUCE experiment site at the Marcell Experimental Forest, Minnesota, USA - June2016WEW_4_100 | ecosystem: Environmental > Terrestrial > Soil >... | reverse complement strand
CCTTGCGCCTTTGCCGTATGAACCGAAGGCGGAAGGCGGTAGCTGCTGCTACCGCAGTCCAAGGCGGGCTTCGCCCGCAATTAGATTCCCTAATCCGTGACGACAACTAAGTGAACAGTATTGAGGCTAACCCTAGTCGCTGCACGCTACGTTCCGGTTCCCTGTCCGGCAACCTCTTTTTCCAGGGGACTGGCCGGCTTTACCGAATCACCCACCCACTGGAGATAATTTCGCGAGCCCTCGATGATTGGCAGGCAGATGATCTCCGGGGTATGATAACTGTGCAGTTTGGAAATAGCCGCCTCGATTTCCGGAAACAACTCGCGCGTGCTCTTGATGAAAAGCTGGTACTCCCGATCCTGGGCGATTTTCCCTTCCCAACGATAAATGGACTCAATGTGCTGTGTGATGTTGACGCAGGCGGCGAGTTTGCTCTCCACCAAGTGCCGGGCGATCTTGTGGCACTCCTTTTTACTCGCTGCGGTTACCAGGATGACGACCTTGTCGGTCACGGGCCCTCCTCGCGGCAATGGTTACATGCAATCATTACGCAGGATGGATCTACTCATAATAAGATACCCACTGCATAAGGCAAAAAAGGGTTGCGACGACTGACGTAATCGTCGAACACAGCAAAAAACGCGGCCGCCTCGGGCTTGGAGAGATTCGCAAATAACTCCAAATGCTTGCTATTGAAAGCCCACCCACAGTCAGCAAGACTATCAACCAGACATCATGACTCTCTGGCCAAGCATTACCGCTCTGTGGCCGATCCCAAATGCATGTAGCCACTGTGAGAACGATGGCAAACATAGAACAGATCGCGCCAGTTTTCATACAGGCTCCACGAGTGATAACCACCGCTCGGTTGCACGGAACTTGCCACAGAAGATACAATGAGGGGAGTATGAGAAGCAACCCCCTTCGCGGGGGCGCCAGCGATCCAGCGTTATTGTAGCGGCGGTCTCTGCCCGCCGCATTCGCCAACGGCGATCAGAGATCGCCGCTACAACTTTCCGAGCGGTTGTCTACGATCCATGAACGATTCGAACTTCGATACGACCGCGCTCTATCGCAATGGCATCCTGGTGCTGTTGCTGGTGTCCATCGCACTCATCGTGCATAACATCTTCGGCCAGAATGGATATTTGGCCTCGCGCCAGCAGCAAAAAGAGCTTCAGACGCTTCAGCAACAGATCTTGCGACTCAAACAGGAAAATGAGCAGTTGGATAAAGAGAATCGGGCGCTGAAGTCAGACCCCGCCGCCATTGAGCGCCTGGCCCGCGAGCAGATGCACCTGGCCAAACCCGGCGAGAGGATTTACACGCTCCCGGATAAGGCCCCCGCAAACCCGCCACCCGCCGCAGGCCCCGGGAGGGGCCAACCGTGAGTAGCCGCAGGTTTTAACCTGCGGACAGCAAAGCCCACCCAGCCGCCAATCCGTCAGCCGACGGATTGAACCTACAAACGTCCGGCCCGTCCAGGGCCGTCACAATATCTCGGCTTCCCTTTCCGTAGGTTTCACCTACGGCCACTCACGTTATCCCGCTTCGCGGGAATCGCCATGCGCTCTACGCAGCCGGCTTGTTCAAATATCACGAATAATTCATCGAGTTTCTGGGGAGCGAAGATGTCAGGGGCCTTGGGCTCGCCACCGTGCATGAAAATGCTCCGGGTGATTCCCCTCCTTGATAAGGAGGGGGTCCGTCAGCCGACGGATTGACCTGCGCGATTTGTCCCGTACCCCACCACCCCCTCCTCAGCCGAGGAGGGGAGCTATTTTCATGGCAGCGAAGGATCTCGCTCTGCCCTGCCCTTCGATGTTCATCCTTCCGCAATTGCGAGGCAGCCTGGAAACGTGTATGCTGTTTGAAAGGGCTGAGGAGGTCACAAACCATGGAGCTGGATCACATTGCTCGCCTTATCATTTTCACCGTATTGTGTGCCGGATTTGCGTTTTCGCTGGCCGCGGGCGGCGATCTTCCCCAGGTGGGCCAGAAGGCGCCCAGTGTAACTCTACCGTCGCAGGACGGGAGCAAAGTGAGCTTGAAGGATTTTCGCGGCAAGTGGGTGGTGCTTTACTTCTATCCCAAGGACAACACTCCGGGCTGCACGATCGAGGCACACAACTTTCAGCGGGACCTTGCCAAATACCAGGAAAAGAACGCAGTGATTCTGGGTGTAAGTGTGGACTCCAGCGCGAGCCACCAGGACTTTTGTACGAAACAGAGCCTGACGTTCAAGCTTCTGGCGGATACCGAGAAAAAAGTCGTGGCCGAATACGGCTCACTGAGCGAGAGGGGATTTGCCTCTCGCAACACCTTCCTGATTGACCCCAAGGGCAAGATCGTTAAGGTGTGGACCGGCGTAAAACCCTCCGAGCACAGCGAAGAGGTCCTGGCGACCCTCAGCGAGTTGCAAAAGTAATAAACTCACGCTGATCCGCTTCACCGTGGCAAGTGAGTCCCCGGCTTCGCCCGATATTTCACGCCCGGCAATCCCTTGAAGTCAGCGTCTTGAGTCCAGATAATGGCATGGTGAGCGCGGGCGGTGGCCAGGATCACGCTGTCAGCCAGGGGGAGTTTCAAATCGAAGCTCAATCTCGCTGCGCTCAGGGCGAGTTCGGCGTCAAGCTCGACGACCCTTCCCTGCTGCATTTGTGGGATGACTCCGAGAGCGTCGGTTTCGCCCCGCTGCTGAAGAACTCGCTTGAAGACCTCCAGCAGGCAAATCGTAGGAACAATAAGGTTTCCCGTATCTTCGAGAGCCACTGCGAAAAAGTCCGCATTGGGGCCGTCCGCGAAGTACTCCAGCCATGCCGATGAGTCAACCAGGTTCATACTCTGTCCCGCTCACGCTCCACCGAGGTATCAATCCCGCGAAGGCAACCCCGCATGTCCTTCATACGGCGGAGAGGAATGAACTCAATACGATTGTCGTAGAGGAGAACCTGAAACCTCTGCCCTGGCCGAAGACCCAGGGACTGCCTGGCCTTGCGCGGAATGACAACTTGGTATTTGGGCGAGACCTTGACGGTTTCCATGCGTCGCCTCCATCGATAAGTATACCACAAGTCAAATCTCAGATCGATGCCAGAAACGTAAAGTGGGCGTAGCGCGGGCGTCTCGCCCGCTCGTAGCATGGCCATCCTGGCCATGCCGGGTCACGGGCAGGATGCCCGTGCTACGTCTCTGTGCACGGGCGGGACGCCCATCCCACAGCGGGCGAGACGCCCGCTACCGAGATTTGCCTCGATTCACGGGCGGTTCTCCACCCACTTCTCTTTCCGGAGTTTGTACTCGTTGCCGTTAAAGTGATAGACATCGTCACGAGTTTGCCATTGACCCGGCCATATGGTTCGGATGTCGCGATAGCCGTGAGTTCTAGTGTCTAGCACTTCGATATAATTCCCAGCAGCGGAGAGAATGACCTTCGGTTTCTTAGGCGTCGACCGCACCACCCAAAAAAATCCGCCATCAGCAGCGCACAATGGAGCGATGCCCCCTACGATGAAGTCAACCTCATTGGGATTACCGAGATGAGCATCGGTCGCAAAAAAGAGTCGATCTGGGTGCATTCGGAGTCGTTTAACATAAGCTCCGAAGTACGGATCTGTCGCTATGAATTCTATCAGTACCTTCACGACATCAGGCGGCAGAGTCACCGGACGTTCAAAGTTTTCCGCTTTGGAGATGTATATCTCCTCCTGTGTTAGCTGTGCTTTGTCTGTCTCCGCTGCGAAGGACCCCATTGAAACAGCCAAGGAGGCGACTATCAAGAGTGGGCGAGTAACTGGACCCATCCTGCCCTTCCCTAACCCTGAATCCCTAATCCCGGCAATGCCCGCTATTTCACCACGCCTTGCAGAGGGCTGGAGGCCGTGGCGTAAAGCTTCTTCGTCATGCGGCCGGCGAGGAAGGCCTGGCGGCCCGCCAGCACGGCGTGCTTCATCGCCTGGGCCATCAGCACGGAGTCCTGCGCGCCGGCGATGCCGGTGTTCATCAGCACCGCGTCCGCGCCCAGTTCCATGGCGAAAGCGGCGTCGGAGGCGGTGCCCACGCCTGCATCGATAATCAAGGGAACCTGCGTAATCATTTCGCGCAGGATGCGTATGTTGGTGGGATTCTGAATGCCCAGCCCGGAACCGATGGGGGCGCCCAGCGGCATCACCGCCGCCGCGCCCGCATCAATCAAGCGCCGTGCGGAAATCAGATCATCATTGGTGTAGGGCATCACCACAAAACCCTCTTTGGCGAGCACCTCGGTGGCTTTGACCAGTTCGAAGTTGTCCGGGAAGAGGGTCTTTTCATCGCCAATCACTTCCAGCTTGATCCAGTTGGAAAGCCCCACCTCCCGCGCCAAGCGTGCGGTGCGAATGGCATCGTCGGCGGAGTAGCAGCCCGCGGTGTTCGGAAGAATGAAGAGTTTAGTGCGGTCGATGTAATCCAGCATGGACTCTTTGCTGCGGTCGGTCAGGTTCACGCGGCGCACCGCGACGGTGACGATCTCGGCGCCGGAAGCCTCGTGCGCCCGCGCCATCTCCTGAAAGCTGCGATACTTTCCCGTGCCCACAATCAGGCGCGAGTGAAATTCCTTTCCCGCTATCCGCAGGATGTCGTTTTCCATTTTTTTTCACCTCGTGGTCGATTCTAGTCGGCGGTTGGGGAAATTGCAATTGACGGGATCGGTTCATCGGGCCATCGGACCATCGGTTCATCGGGTCATTGGGTGATTCGTGATTTGCGATTTTCGAATTCAGCGAATCGGTTCATGTTCTCACCCGATCCTACCGATAACCGAAGTGGGGTAGTGTGTCACGTAGGGGGGGGTGGTCGGCTCCGTCCGCGAGAACTTGTGAAGAATCCGGGAGTTAAAACCAAAGGAATTGGGAGACGTGGCTACTGCCGAACGTACGTGAGGCATACGGCAGCGTGGACGGAGACCGATCGATTCCCGGCACGCTCCTTTTGGACAACCTCGAAGACGGAAGGAGAATCACCCTCGATACGGGGCAGGAAGACAGTGAGATTCTCACCGTCCGCGCCGACGGATTAGTTCTCTATCGAGTGAACGATTCCATTTTCGCGGCACAGATTGCCGGCGATAAGCTGACCAAGCCTTCGCTCGTCGTCAAGGACTGAGGATGTGCCGGAGGTCCATTGGGTTTTCTGGTCATCCGCCGCACGCCATTCCAATGCGACCCAGCGGCTCGCGCCGCACTGATGGGAAATTGGAAACTTGTAGGGGCCAGCAAGCCGACCCCGGCGGTCACGGCCACCGTCGGCGGGCTGGGGACGCGCGTTCGCTCATGCACCTGAGATCACGGGATTCTCTCCGGGAACAACCCTGGCATCCAGCGGGTGGCCAGGGTGGCGGGGAAAGTGAGGTGCAGGGGCGCCCGAGGGCTGGCGGACACCAAGACCTCCTTGTCAAGGAGGGCGGAAACAATGCGCCGGGCCTGCCGTTCGCCCGTGCCGACGACCGCGCCGGCGTCGCCGCGAGGCAGTTCCCCGCGGTAGAGCACCGCTTCCAGGATGCTGCCCGATTTTGAGGGCAGGTGGCCAAGCTGAATTTCCTCTTCCACCCACAGCCGAATGCGGGTGCGCAGGCGATCCGGCTGCACCAAGCTCTCCATGAAGTTAACTTGGTCAGTGCAGACGCTGAGAAAGAATCGCGTGAAGTCAGCGAGCGCTTCTTCGCTCAAACTTCCCCTGCCATCCAGATCATTGCGGCGGGGCAGATCGCAGTTGGCGAGAAGCGTCTTGTACTCACTCACGTGGCGTGCAAGCCCGCGCGCAACCGACCAGACGGCGCCAGTATCGAGCGTGTCCAGCATCATGGCATGCGACATCAGCCGGGCTACCCGACCATTGCCATCCATGAACGGGTGTATCCAGACCAGCCGATGGTGAGCGGCGGCGGTCGAGATGACCGACTCGGTCTTACCGATGTTCCCGTAAGCCTGCGCGAAGCGCTCCAGGAAGCGGGGCAGGGCGCCCGGACTGACAGGTACGTGGTTCCCAACCTTTACGTCCCGCTGGCGAAGCTCGCCCGGCACTACGCTGACCTTCTCTTGGGTCGCCAGGTCTTCGAGCCAGAGAAGATCCTCTGGCAGCAGTTCGCAAAAGCGCCGGTGAATCTCGGCGATTCCCTCGGTTTTCATGGCCAGACCGCCTTTTAGGCCCCCGCCATCAATCCATTGCTGCACCGTGATGTGCGCCTTGGCTTCGAGTTGGAGGTTGCGTTTGCGAGCATCCTGACTGTAGTCGTTCTTGAGTGCCCGCTCGATATCCACGGGGTGTGTGTCGTGCCCTTCAATAAGATTCGAGTAGTAGCAGTTCATCGCCCGGACCAAATCGGCGAGCGAGGTCAGGAGGGAAGGGGGCAGGCTGCGGCGGAAACCAGCGGATTTCTGGGTGAGATCGAAGGCCAAATCGGTGAGCGGGCCGCGGTGCCGGGAGCCCTCCGCAATGACTAAAGGCTCCATGATGGAGACTATCTCGCCCCGATCGACCGCTTTGGTGTCTGCTTCCATGTCCGCCTCTTTTGTTATGTCAAATATATTTCTATCACTAATATACGTCAGACGCAAGGCTATAAATGACCACTAATATGTCCGGTTTAATGGACGTGTTTCATTTGCTTCCCAACATTACCGTAGCGAATTCAAGGTCGATGCAAGCCCCGTTGGGGCGAAAGAACATGTCGCTCAGGGAGAATGGCATTGCGGTACCCACGTTGGTTGTGATCGCTTTCGCCTCTGACGGGGCTCACGCGGCGCGGGGAGGGTCTATTCCCGCAGCTCCCGCCCGCGCACGGCGGGTCAAAGGGAACGATCTACCGCTCGTGAGGCGGGCTATGATGCCGAGTGAATAGGCTCGAAAATAGTTCTTGACAATCGGCATCGGATAGGCTATAGTGGTGGCAAGGGCTGGCGTTCTGCGGGCGCTGGGCGCCTCTCGAATTTCCCTAACGAGAGGGCAAAAACATCGAGAGGACGGAAAGGCAGTTGTCAGTAACGGCTGGTTCCCCAGCGACCACGCAGGGGGTTACTTAAAACTGATGACTGAAAACTGAGCACTGAGAATGGTTTGCTCCCTTCCGGCCCGCGAGGAAGAAATCTTGGGAGACCCCGCGAGAGGCCAGAATGTTTATGAAAACACAGTATGTTAGTAAAGAATTCGGGGATTTCTGATGGCCGATTCGAAAAAGTCAAGTCATTGAAAATAAAGATGTTACAACGTATTGAATGAGGATAGGCTGAAGAATGAAAGAGTATTTTAAAATGCAGGTATTATCCAGAATGTTATTGAAAACAAACGAGATACAAATTTGACTTGGCTCAAATTCCCCTCCAGGCCAGAATGTTTAAGAAAAATAAGCCACTTATCGCTCCGAGGCCAGAATGTTATTGAAAGGAAAGGCGGTTACTGCGTTAATCTTGTCGAGTAACCCTGGAATTTGGCATCCTGCGGAGCGCCAGAGCGAGATCATTAAGAGCAGTGACAAGTGACGAGTGGCCAGTGACAAGAGAAAGGCAAAGTCCGATGAGGGAAAGGCGGGCGGAGCCGGCAGCCAAACCCCTGCGTGACACACTTTCCCACTTCGGCTATCGGCAGTGTCCGGTGAGAAGATGAATCAATTTGCTGACTTCGCAAATCGCAAATCCCAAATCGCAAATCGCAAATCACCCGATCACCGGATCCCCCGATCACCCGATCACTCAATGACCCGATGGCCCGATGGCCCGATGACCAGATTACAAGACGCATGTAGCGCGACGCGCATCTGAAACGTATAATAAGTTTATGGCCACCAAACTCAAACAGTCCTTGGGCGCCTTCGGGATTATCGCCGGCCTCAGCGCGTTGCTGGTGGTGTTGGGGATTTTGCAGTTCCGGTGGAGCAATCAGATTCGGAGCGCGGAACTCGAAAGGAAGCAGGCCGCGCTCCAGGCGGGCATGAACGGGTTTCGCGAGGATTTGCGTCGCGAGCTGGCCGGAATCTGCACGAGCTTCACCTACCGCCCGCCGGATCAGGCTCCCGCGATGGAGGATCTCTACACCCAGGATTGCGGGGATTGGGCACGATCTTCCGATCACCGGGAACTCGTGGCCAACTATTATCTTTGGGAAAAAGCCAAGGGGGTAAGTTATTCGTTCCTCCAGTTCAATCCGCAGGAAGACACTTTTCAGGCAACGGCTTGCCCGGCGCGACTGGGGGTTCTCTGCGACACTTCCAATCTGGTCACCACGCTAACCTCCCGGGGCGGGGATTTCGGGCCTATGGGGCTACGGTGGCAAGTTCAAGGTGCGTCGCTAGCGATGGTGCGTCCCATTCCCCGGCCGGGCTGGCGCCATCGAAGGAATCGAAGAGATCGCCCACTGGACTCCTCGCCCGCGGGATTCATGATGATCGAATTGAACCGCGAGGTCTTCCTGAAGCGATTCCTTCCCGAGCTTGCCCAGAGGTACTTCGCAGGGCCGAACGGCCTTCTTTATGATGTGGCCATCGTCGATGCCGCCAATCCCCCCCAGTTCATTTACGCGTCGGAGGCGCACCCTTCCCCGGACCTCGTGAGTTCGCCGGACGAGACCGAGCCTCTGTTCAGCTCGCGCCGATCGCGGGGATTGGAACCCCGGCAGGGAGATTCGCGCCCGCCGGGCAGCACGGCAAGACGCGAGAGGATTCCGCCGGCTCGTTTCCCCCTCCCGGGAGCCGGGCCCGAGCCCCCGGCGCGCGGGCGGGGCTTCTTGGCCGCGCCGATCCTCGCGGACGCTTCCGCCGCGGGATGGCGACTGGTGGTCCGGCATCCGGGCGGCTCCCTGGCGGAAGCGGTGGCCATAATCTGGCGACGGGACTTGCTGCTGGGCTTCGGGGTGTTGCTGCTGCTCGCCGCCAGCATGGCATTGGTTTTGGTCTGGACGCAGAGAGTCCGGCGGCTGGCGAAGATGCAGATGGATTTTGTCACCGGGGTGTCGCACGAGCTGCGCACTCCCGTCAGCGTCATCTCCTCGGCCGCGGAGAATCTTGCTGATGGCGTGGTGGAGTCAAAGCCCCAGGTGAAACAGTATGGCACGCTCATCCGCAATGAGACCCAACGCCTCGCCGCGATGATTGAGCAGGTGTTGCTCTTCGCCGCCACGCGCAACGATAAGCGGCATTACCAGCCGCACCCTGTCGCCGTGGCGGAGACGATTGATTCTGCCGTGGCGGATTTGGCCCATCTCACCACCGCCAACGGCTTCACCGTCGAGAAGCAAGTGGCCCCCGACCTTCCTCCGGTCATGGCGGATCCTAAAGCGCTCGGCCGCTGCCTGCAAAATCTCATGACCAACGCCTTGAAGTATGGGGTGGGAGGACGATGGATGGGCATTCGTGCCCACCCCGGGTCGGGACCGGAGGCGGGAGAGGTTTTGATAACCGTTCAGGACCGAGGACAGGGAATTGAGCCCGGCGAGATCCCCCATATCTTCGAGCCTTTCTACCGGGGAAATGCCGCTCGGGCTTCGCAGAAGCATGGCACGGGATTGGGTCTGAGCCTGGCCAAGGAAGCCGCGGAAGCCATGGGCGGAAGGCTGACCGTGACCAGCCATCCGGGCGAAGGGAGTGCGTTCACGCTGCATTTCCCCGCTGCCAAGTGAATCGGTAGAGGGCGACACGAACTGTGGCGGCGCTCTGTGAGCGCCGACTCGAGTTTATACATTTGCAATGAGGGACCTGGTCCCCCCTTGAAAGCGCGACGCACGGATTTGATTTTACAGCCCTCGCCCCCTTGGGGGAGAGGGTGGCTCGCAGCCGGCGCTTTCACCAGCCGGGGCGAGACGGGTGAGGGGGTAAGAACCATGGAAAGTCATACCAATTTAATGTAGGGAATCCATCGCGGCGTGAACCCCCTCACCCACCGCCTTGCGGTCCCCCCTCTCCCCCAAGGGGGCGAGGGAAAATGTAGAAACTCCAGGCGGCGCTCTATGAGCGCCGAGCGGCGGCCATAGACCGCCGCTACAGGAGTTGCATTCGGGGATCGATCAGCGGGCGTTAACTTTGGCGGCAGCGCCCGAGGAGAAACTGAGATCCACATGAATCCTCATATCCTGTTAGTCGAAGATGAACCAGGGCTGGTGCTCACGCTCAGCGATCGTCTGCGCAGCGAGGGCTACACGGTGGAAGCGCTTTACGATGGAACCGATGCCGTGGAGCGCGCCACGCGCAATCGCTTCGGCCTTATCATTTTGGATATTATGTTGCCTGGCAAGAGTGGATTTGAGGTATGCCAGGAGCTGCGCCAACGCGGCTATACCATTCCCATCCTGATGCTCACCGCGCGCACCCAGATGGCCGATAAAGTTAAGGGACTTAAAATCGGCGCCGACGACTACCTGACCAAGCCCTTTGAAATGCCCGAACTTCTGGCGCGCGTGGAGGCCCTGCTCCGGCGGGGAAGCCGGGCGGGCGGCGACGGCCCGGACTTTTACGATTTCGGGCCGCTGCGCATCGATATGCGGCGTTCCGAGGTGTTTCGCGATGGCTCACCTGCCGTGCTTTCGACCAAGGAATTCCAACTGCTTCGTTATCTCATCGAACATCGGGGCAGGACCATGAGCCGGGAGGAACTCTTGAAGGACGTTTGGGGCTACGCCTCTGCGCCTTTTACGCGCACGGTGGACGTCCACGTGGCCTGGCTGCGGCAGAAGCTTGAAAATGATCCCAAACAGCCTAAATACATCATCACCGTGCATGGGCAAGGGTATAAGTTCGCGGCTTGATGGCCATTCGCTCTTGCGGCCTGAAATCTTGAATCTCGAGTCCCTCGATCACCTCGTTATGCCGACACCGCCACCGGGTACGACTGCACACGCTGTAGCGCCGACCTTTAGGTCGGCACTTGCTGCCGCTTTGGCGCCAGCCCGCTTGCCGGCTGGGTATGGTGCTCTGGCTTGAATTTCCCGCGAGCAAGCGCGCGGGGAGGAAAACGGCAGTCCGTCAGCCGACGGACCGCACTCCAAAGCTTCGCACCCACGCCCGTAAAGATTGCAGGGCCTCTAACATATGGCATAATCTGGCCGACGAATCTAGCCTGGAGGAAATTCTATGACCGATCGCGAGCGCTTTCTGGGCACGATGCAATACCAAGCGGTGGATCGGGCGCCCTTCTATGAATTCATGTGGCCGACCTGGCCGGAGACGGCGGAAAGGTGGGCCCGAGAAGGCGGGTACATTCCGGGCCAGACCGACTTTGGCTGCGACAAGTGGCGGGTGGAATGCTCCTGGTTCTGGCCCCAACCTCCCTTCGCGCGGGAGGTCCTGGGGGAAGATGACGAGCACGTGACCTTCGTGGACCCGCAAGGCATCGTGATGCGGGAATTCAAGAAGAATCCCCTGAGCTCCATGCCGCAGTTCATCCGCTATCCGGTGGAAACCCGGGAGGACTTCCGCAAGTATTGGCGCGAAAGGATGCGGCCGGATCTCACCCAGCGCATTGGGCCGGACTGGCGCCAGAGGCTGCGCCCCTTGCGTCATCGCGACTTTCCCTTTGTGGTCATCGCCGACCGTTGGGGAGGATGCTTTGGCCCGCTGCGGAACCTGGTGGGCGTGGAGCGCCTCTGCACGCTCTTCTATGACGACCCCGCCTTCGTCGAGGAGATGCTGGACGCCGACGCGGATTTCCTGATTGGAATGCTCTCGCAAATTCTGGAAGAGACGGACATCGACGTTTTTGGATTCTGGGAGGACATGGCCTACCACACGGCCCCCCTGCTTTCGCCGCAACTGGGCCGGAAGTTCATGCTGCCGCGCTACCGGAAGGTGGTGGATTTCGGCCGCAGCCACGGTGTGCACCTGTTCGGACTGGACAGCGACGGGAACATTGACCCGCTCATCCCGGTCTGGATGGAATCCGGGATCGATATCCTTTACCCCTTTGAAGTTCAGGCGGATATGGATGTTGTGGCTTTGCGGAAGAAATACGGGCGCGACCTGCGCATGTGGGGCGGCGTCGATAAGCGGCCCTTGACCGTGGGGCGCGCGGCCATTGACCAGGAACTGGAGCGCGTGAAGCCCCTCATCGCCGAGGGTGGTTATCTCCCCATGCTCGATCACAGCGCCACACCCGATACGCCGTATGAGAACTACCAGTATTTTCTGGAGAGGTTGAAGAAAATCCTTTAACAGCGAGGAAGAACCTCGCACTGGGGATTGCGCAGAGCGCAGCTCTGCGGCTGCGGAAACGCAGAGCTGTGCTCTTCGCAATCCCCAACTGGTCGCGGCGCTCCCCTCACACCTCGGCGCGCTCCAAGATTAATTGCGCGGCAAGGGGAAATGCCAGAGCAACGACCGTATAAATGGCGAGCTTACCGAGAGGAAAGGCGAGCGTGGGGCTTGTCGCCCATTCGCACCCTGCCAATATGAAACTACCGACCGAGGACAAATGGACATGCCAGAAGTGGCCCGCTATGGGCAGAAGCAAGTCGATCACGAGTATGCCCAAGCCATAACTGACCCCATGCTCACCGCTGCGCGCGAGCACGGTCAGAAAAAAAGTCAGGCTGTATACCGCAGCGGCGCCGACAAACAGAGACAGAGTCGTGGCCAGCAGTCGCCAAGTGTAAACATAGCCGGAAAGGAAGCTGAGTGCTACGAAGGTGCCCACTACAGCGAGAAAAATAACTCCGAATAACTCGCAGGCCCCGGCCAGCCAGCATGTCCAAACCCAGTATCTACGGCGCCGCGGCCGCGTGAGCAGGAAGCCCAGGGTCTGTTCTTTGAACGGATGTTCAGCCACCTAGCGAGGGGTAGATTGGCAGGCTGGATTAGCAGTTTCAAGCCTTTAGGCGCTGTTCGGTTAGCTTCTTCCTAGTGACTACGTGTGCTCCCCGGTGAGGGAGTG
>Ga0187849_1003835_pt1 | contig 12887 bp, 10 predicted proteins | sample June2016WEW_4_10_2_FD_132412 | JGI IMG/M metagenome (GOLD analysis project Ga0187849, IMG submission 132412) | Peatland microbial communities from SPRUCE experiment site at the Marcell Experimental Forest, Minnesota, USA - June2016WEW_4_100 | ecosystem: Environmental > Terrestrial > Soil >... | reverse complement strand
GCTTCACAAAGTGAAGCATGCTTGCCGGCCTCCCTTTGCGACGTGTGAGCGCGTAGCGCGGGGGCCGACCGCTCAATCTCGACGCCCACCCACCCGCGAGACGGGGCGGGAGCGGGAGGCCTCATCGCATCCCCGCTCTTCTTACTGCATCGGTTAATTGATTTCTTGCCCGGCATCGGCTGAGTCAATCCGCTCCAGCCCCTCCCCGACAAAAGCTCTAACTGGAAAGCGTATTGACCTTACTTGCACTTCAAGGGCGAGGCCTCTCACCACCCGTGGTTCTCAGAGGGTCCCTCCCCTGCAATTTGGGTTTGAGACGGGTCGCCGTTTCTCCGGCAAAGGAAGCATTATATTCTACGTAAGAGCGTTCAATGAGATCATAGCCCTTCATCCAGACGTTGCCGGAAATCATATCGCCGGCAACTCTGATCCTCAACCGGCCTGCCTGGGCAAAGACAAGAGTCGGCATGGCCCGTTTCATGGCCAGTTCCTTGTTTACCTGTTCCCGGGGAGGATCGATGTACCTGCCCTTGATGGGCTTGATAAGGATTGGACTCAAGTAAGCAAAATGGCACTGTATATACGTTTTGGGCTGCCTCACGTAGGTGAGTGGCCTCATGAAGGTTCTCTTGATGTCAGAGGTGATTTCTCCCGGCAGGACCATCAGCTCGGTCGCATCCGAATCCCAAAAGAAGGTGTTTTTCGAGTTTACCTTGGGGAACCCTCGTATAACCACCAGGTACGGATTCAGGCTGCCAGGATCGGAGATCGAGATTTCAACGGAAGCTCTCGCACTCCAGAATTCCTCATTAAGAACCTTACCCGACATCTCCACCATGTAGGTTTTCGGAAAACCGCCGGAGTCTGCGAGAAGATCGTCCTGGGCACAACTGGACGAATTCAAGACAAACAGACAAAGGGAAAAGAAGAAGACGCCGCACAACAGCCTGGTTTTCAATTTCAGGGGCATAACCGCGGCCTCCGTCTAACGGTCTAATCCTCTAAGCAAGTTTACATTTTCCTCACCAATTCAAATATCAGGATTGGAAGGTTCCTGTAAGGCAATGCCATCGGGAATGCCCACAATAACATTCCAGGGCTTTTAAACCGCGTAAAATACTACCTCAGGAGAAAGTAAATTACAACGAAAACGAGCAGGGACCGCATTTCGAGTGCCGGGTTTACAGAGGTATCTCTCGCACAAACTGATAACCTCCGGTTTGACAGAATCAACGACAGGTGCTATCCAAAAAATCTCAAAAAACGATTTCTCATCACCTTAACTTACGGTGGCCTGACGGACCGCTTCGGAGAAGAAGAATGATAGTTTATTTTGCTCTTGGTGACATCGAACCGTCCCTTGACACTGTCTCCGCTTGCGAGTGTAGAGTATTTCGCGCCTATGACTCGTTCGCCTCAGCTAACCTTAAGCCGGACTGCTTCATTGTGGAATCTCACAGCAGCGAGCCGGGGTCTGCGATCCTGCGTTCGCTGCGTTCAAATCCTTCCACATCCGTTATCCCGGTCTTCCTTGCACGCTCGCTCGATCAATACGTGGATACCATGAGCGACGGGGTGGTTTCGAGTATGAACGAGGCTTTGGAAAAAGGGGCAGCCATCAATCGCCTGACGATGGAACTCGAAGTGCAGGCATTCCAAAACGCTGATTACCGGCTCCTTGGCTATCTATATTCCCGTTCCGGAGCTATTCTCACCCCCGTGAAGAAATGGTCCGATCCCCGGATTTACGTCTTTCTCCTTGCGGAATCGATAGCCGACTACGGCGCGAATGTCTGGGCATGGCTGCATGATCTGCAGGAACGCGGTTTTATCGAACCGTCGTCCCTGATTGATCGATTGCGCCATTGTCCCTTTTGTAGTTCCGCTCATCTGGCCTTTGTCGACAACTGTCCGGAATGCAGTTCAGTCGATATTGCCCAGAAGCCCCTGCTATCCTGCTTCACCTGCGGCCATACTTCTCCGAGCGAGGGATTTCGGGTGACCGGTGAGTTGACCTGCCTAAAATGCAATTCGAAATTACGGCAAATAGGAAAAGATTATGACCGGACAATAGGCAACTTTGCCTGCAATCGATGCGATTCGGTTTTTCTGGAGCCCCATGTGGTGGCAAATTGCATGGGTTGCGAGAAGAAGATCGAGCCCGATAATCTCCTTATTTTGCCGATTTACTCTTTCCGGATTACCGACCGTGGGCGTATGGCCGCAAAGACGGGAAACACACAGGACATCTTCACTATCCTGGATTCCATCAATTACGTCAAGCCCGACCAATTCGTGTTCTTGCTTGATTGGCTGCTTGCCTTGCAGAGACGTTATCCCAGCGACCTTTTCAGCCTGATCGGAGTCCGGCCGCGCAGTACCTCGCAACTGGCGGAAACGGTGGGTTTACACAAGGTAGGGGCTATGATCGACGAATTTGCCGCTGCTCAGAGCAAATACGTCAGGGTTACCGATCTCACTACACGCACGGGCCGCCATACGATCTGGATGATACTCCCAAAAACCGATCAGCACGGCTGTAAAATGTTGGAGGGACGGCTCATCAATCTCAAGGCCAACAGACAGGACGGCTGCCCTGAACTCGAATTCGATACCGTGTCACTGTGCGTGGATCATGAGACGCCAAACGGGGAGACAGCGGAAAGGTTGCGTGGCCGGATGATGAAGATGCCGGGCTAAACCTGGTCCCCGGCCTTTCGCCGCCTTTCGAATTCTGCTTAATCGCTATCGTGGGTCTTATGAGACTAGCAACGCCAAAGGTTATTTTAACCGGGTTATTGAGCTATACGCCGCTATGGAACCTCAGGGGCAAGCTTGTCAAGGCCCGAATCGGGGGGGCCAGTTCCGCGAGCTATTGCTACGGCGTCTGGTTGAAGCACCTCGCTGCCGCCTATGACTGTGGATTGAGAGAGGTGCCGGAGGTGGTCCTGGAACTGGGGCCGGGAGAATCCGTTGGGGTTGGTCTGGCTGCTTTGCTGTGCGGGGCATCCCGTTATCTTGCGGTCGATGTCGTGAAACATGCATCGACTGAATTGAACCTGCAGGTTTTTCAAGAGCTTGTGGCACTATTCAAGAGGGGCCAGGAGATTCCCGATGATACAGAGTTTCCGTATATGGAGTCGAAATTTGAACAAAATATCTCTCCACGCTTCATTCTGGACCGGGATCGGATCGAATTTTGCCTGTCCGACCAACGCATTCAATCCATCAGCGACGCACTGATGCGTCCATCCCCCGCTAATCCCATTTCGATCAGTTACATATCCCCCGCATACGCAGATTCGATTATCAGGTCCAACTCGGCGGGTATGATAATATCCCATGCAGTCATGGAGCATGTGGACAATCTGGAGGCAGCCTATTGCTCGATGTATACATGGCTGGGATCCGAGGGGATTATGTCCCATCAGATCGATTTCACAAGCCACGATCTGTCGGAGTATTGGAACGGGCACTGGACGTTTTCCAACCTGGTATGGAAGCTGATAAGAGGAAAGAAGTCGTATCTCTTGAACAGGGAGCCTTTTTCGACGCATATCAAATTACAGCATAAGGTCGGTTTCAAAGTCCTCAAAGCGATAAGAATCGAGAACCACGATGGCGCAGACCGAAAAAAGCTGTCACCGCAATTCGTTGACATGTCGGAACAGGATTTTTGCACTTCCAGCGCCCTCATCGTTTCAACGAAGAACAAGTCTGGATGAGACCTACCGCGCGGTCGGCCCCCGCGCTACGCGCTCACACGTCGCAAAGGGAGGCCGGCAAGCATGCTTCACTTTGTGAAGCAATGCGAAGCTCGCGAAGCGTGATCTATACACCGGAGGCACTTAACTTTTTGGAAGCGCCTCACATTTGGCTTGCCTCCAACCGCACCACATTTTGTGTCTGCGCTGTGTGCATGGCTGCGCGGAAAGAGCCGATTCTTTTTTTGAGCAGGGTTTATAGACGTCTGTCAAACGAGGAAAACAACATCAAATGTTTAGTCTATTCCTATTTGACTAAAATCGCCGGTACATGCTAATTAGATAGGCATGTACGCTAGTGTCCTGAGTCATGAGTTAGTTCCCGAATTAAGGGTAGGGTGGGCAAAAGCAGAGCGTTGCCCACCTCTGATTGGTGGGCACATAAAACGTGCCCACCCTACGAAATTTATGCAATGAACTTGTGACTCAGGACGCTAGAATTGCATGAATATCTAAGTATGCTGAGCCGGATGGCGCGGAGGTGTTCATGGTCGGCGGGCGATCGCGTTGCACGCACCTTATCCGAACACTCGCGATCATGGTCGTTTGCCCTCTCATTACCCTACTCATGGCGCCGGCATTATCGAGCGAGACATCGGACGACCGGTCCTCGAGCAGGAGCCGAGCAGCACTGGCCGTTTCCGCCAACGACGATCTCGACTCCATAATAATGCAGCTTCCCGCAGCCTTCCGGCTTTCCCCGCATTTTCGCGCATTTCTGCTCTATCATCGCTCGCCGAACCAGTATATTTATGACCGCTACATCAGGATTGCCTGCGGGCAGCACGGGGTCGATTACAATCTGGTGAAGGCTATCGTAAGAGCGGAATCGGGATTCAGACCTGATAGCGTGTCGCCCAAGGGGGCGGTCGGCCTCATGCAGTTGATGCCCGGTACGGCAAGGAACCTCAAGGTCAAGAATTCGCTCGACCCTTATCAGAACGCGGAAGCGGGAGTGCGATATTTGAAGAAGATGCTCGCCCGCTTCGAAAACAACCTTCCTCTCGCCGTGGCTGCCTACAATGCCGGACCGGAGGCTGTCGAGAAATACCACGGTATTCCACCTTTCAATGAGACGCAACTATACGTTCAGGTGGTCCTGGTGCTATACAGACATTATTCTCAGTAGGATCAGCCTGTTTTGCGCTCTGATGAACTTCTCGTCTTACGGTGGCGCCTATTACGATGATATTTCTGTAACTTCTTGGTGACCTCGTGTTTTTTTTGGTGGAATCAAATCAATTTTTGGGTTCTTATAAGTATCGAATCGGGCTTGACTCTTATTTCCGCGTTTCTGAGGATTTTGCGGTGAGTTTCATATGAATAAAACAATACTCGTTACTGGTGGCGCAGGATTCATCGGAAGTAATTTCGTACGTTGTGAAAGGTTGCGGAATAACCGGATTATCAATCTCGATATCCTCACCTATGCCGGGAACCTCTTGAATCTGGAACAGCTAAACGGTGACCCCGATCACATCTTCGTACAGGGAGACATACGCGACCGGGAACTCGTACGAAAACTCCTCAAAGGATACCAACCGGATGCCATAGTAAATCTTGCCGCCGAATCCCATGTGGACAGGTCGATTGACAGCCCTGAGATCTTCATTCAAACCAATATCATCGGGACCTATCACCTCATGGAGGAAGCAAGGGAGTACTGGAAAAGGCTTTCGGAAGAGCGCCGCGAACATTTTCGCTTTCTTCACGTCTCGACCGATGAAGTCTACGGTTCCCTGGGGCCGCAGGCGCCCGCGTTCATCGAAAACAACCCCTATGCTCCCAACAGTCCCTATTCAGCCAGCAAGGCTGCAAGCGATCACCTGGTGCGGGCATATTTTCATACCTTTGGGGTTCCCACACTCATTACAAATTGTTCGAACAATTACGGTCCGCGGCAGTTTCCGGAAAAGCTTGCGCCGCTCATAGTCCTGAATGCGATCGAAGGAAAGCCGCTGCCGATATACGGTGACGGGCTAAACGTGCGCGACTGGCTCCACGTAGATGACCACTGCGACGCGCTGCATGTAGTACTGGAAAAGGGCAAGCCCGGGGAAACATACAATATCGGCGGATGCTGCGAAAAAACGAACCTTGAAACGGTAAATACACTGTGCGCTCTTCTGGATGAGATGATTCCCACGTCGAGGCATGTCCCGCATTGCAGCCTGATTACATTCGTAGAGGACCGCCCCGGACACGACCGGCGCTATGCCATCGACTGTTCCAGGATAAGAAGCGAACTGGGCTGGCGAGCGAAAGAGACCTTTGAGTCGGGCATGAGGAAAACGATTCAATGGTACCTGGATAACCCCGAGTGGGTCCATTCAATAAAAACAGGGGCCTACCGGGATTGGATGTCAAGGCAATACGGGGGGGCCGGCAAAAACGAGGATTCACCACAAAAGGCGCCAGGGAAAGCGTGATAGCTCGGGGGATCGAAATGGAATCGGCAGGCGGTTTGAAAGGAATCATTCTTGCCGGGGGATCGGGGACCCGCCTCTACCCGATAACCAAGGTGATCAGCAAGCAGCTTCTTCCGATTTACGACAAACCGATGATTTACTATCCGCTCTCGGCCCTGATGCTTGCCGGAATCCGGGACATTCTGATCATCTCCACACCCGAGGACCTGCCAAAGTTCAAGGCGCTGCTGGAAGACGGATCTCAATGGGGGCTGCGCTTTTCATACATCCGGCAGGATTACCCGGCAGGTCTGGCCCATGCCTTCATCCTCGGCAGGGACTTCATCGGCGCGGGCAAGGTTTGCTTAATACTCGGGGACAATATCTTTTATGGGCACGGGTTTCAGGAAATCGTCCGGCGTGCTGCCGGATTTGAATCCGGCGGGCTTGTGTTCGGATATTATGTGCGAGACCCGGAGCGGTACGGGGTAGTCGAGTTCGATAAATCGGGCAAAGTGCTGGGCATCGAGGAAAAACCGGTAAAGCCCAAATCCAGCTACGCTGTCCCGGGGCTTTATTTCTTTGATAACAGGGTGGTCGAAATAGCTTCGGGCCTTAAGCCTTCGGCGCGCGGAGAGCTGGAGATAGCGGATGTCATCAACGCTTACCTGAAAATGGGAGAGCTTCACGTGGAGCTGCTGGGCAGGGGATTTGCCTGGCTCGATACCGGTACGCATGAATCCCTGCTGGAGGCATGCACTTTCGTGGAGACGATCGAAAAACGACAGAGTCTCAAGATCGCCTGTATCGAGGAAATAGCTTACCGCATGGGGTATATTGATGCGGCCTTGTTGCGGAAGCTGGCCGAGCCTTTGATGAAGAACGCATACGGACAGTATCTGCTTAAATTGTTGGGCTAAACTAAGTGTTTGAAAGCAACTTACATCAATTAGAAAGACCCTGTCCTACTGAGATAAACTCATCAGTGATCATCCGTGGCGTAAATGTGGTTTATCATTTGCGGTGGGCTGTTGCAGGGCGCCTTTTTGCTGTGCAGATCTTACTTGGTCCTTGATCCGCTTGACATTTCCGCGCCCCAGACCCTTTACTTCGCATCCCAGCTCAAAATAGCGCCTTATATCGCTATCTGTAAGAATCCCAAAGCAGTCTATCACTGCAACCGGCTTTCCGGTCATCTCCAGTAAGTTGTCGGCTGAAAGGCGCAGGTAATGTTCGTGCCGCACGGCAAACACCACGGCATCGGCCCCGCAGACGGTTTCCGTCATGTCTTTGCTGATGGTGAGCGCCTTCAGATTTTCCTGGTTTCGGAAAAACCTCGACCATGAATGGCCGGGGGCAGGGTATGTATCCTGTTTCTCAAATTCCCACCAGTGTTTGACATAGGGATCGTGGACAGAAATATCCGCCCCCATTTCGGACAGCTTTCGAACAAGCATTTCCGAACCGCTGTAGCGGGTGTCTCCGACATCTTCCCTGTATGATGCGCCGAAGATGGCGATCTTGCAGGCAGCCACGATCTTGCCCATATTTCGAAGAGCATCACGGACCAGGCGGGCGACATGAAGAGCTCTCGTATCGTTTATGTCGATAGCCTGCGGCGTTATCCTGAAGATATCGTCTTCGAACCCAAGAAGCGTCTGGTAAGCCCATATCCCCAGTCCTCCGTCCTTTGGCAGGCAGTAGCCTCCTATTCCAGGTCCGGGAAATATGATGTTTGAATGCGTCGGCCGAACCTTTATCGCTTCTATGACCTTTAGCAGGTCCACGCCGTTTCGCTCCGCAAAAACGCTCCATTCATGAAGGAAAGCCAGAATCGTGGCGCGGTAGGAATTCTCGACCACCTTGCAGGTTTCGCTCTCAATAGGCGTTTCCAGGACGGTCAGTGGGTATTTCTCCGTGTTTAAAACGTCGGACAAAAAGGTCTGCACTTTTTGCCTGGATGGTTCGTTGACGCCGCTGCACACTCTCCAGAAGTCCCGAATAGAAGACACGTAATTCTTGCCCGGCATAACCCGCTCGAAGGAATGGGCAAGCAACGGCTCGGCTCCGATGCCGCGGCTTTGGAAAGCCTTCTTGATTATGGGATATGCAACATACTGGGTCGTACCTGGCGGAACAGTGGTTTCAATCAGGACCATGCATTCGGGGTGGATCTTCTCACCGATTATCTTTAAGCACTCCTCCAGAGCTGCAATATCGGCGCGGCCCTGGCGAACATCTCCGAGTGTCTCTTTCTGATAATCGCATTGCACGTCCACCACCACCACGTCGGCCAGTGAAAGCACCTCATAGGTATACGTCGCGATGAGTGTCTTTTTCTCTTTGACGCACCGATGAATAAGCAGCCCCACCTCGGGATCTTCGGCCTCAACGGGAGCGATTCCCCGATTAAGATATTGGATCTTCCAGAAAGACCTGGTGGAGGGCCGCTGCATTCCGATGACAAACTTGCATGGCGCCCCCGTCACCTTGTGCACTGAATCTGCTACGACCCCGGCCATTACAGCGCCCACGAACCCCACACCCATCACCACTACGATCTCACGTCCCAAGCTGCGATGCTCCTCGACAATTTTTCGGATCCGCGCAAACTCCGCTTGGTGGTCGGATTGCTTTGGAATTGGGAAAACCTCACCAGTTGGGCATGTGGAATAGAGGTCGTTGCCAGATTCCAGCTTGTTAGAGGCTTTGTTTTGCATTCCAGCCTGATCCTTTCCCAATAAGTCAAATCTGATCGAAAGATTGATTCGCTTAGCACAAAATATAGGTATCGTGCGAAAACTTATCCTCAGATCAGTGTATACAAAGTCGTCGAGCTGTTCAATGAGATTCAACCGCGCCTGGAAACACTCTTTTGCGATGATGTGGCTTCTCCCGAGCATTTCCCGGCATTTCGCCATTTTTTCAGGCTGACAAACGGAGTATTGAAATCCTCAAGATTTGCGAAGGCGGTCGAGCAAGTAGTTTTTCGTGGCATTTGCTCTCGCACTTAATTAATATTGGCAATCAAGGCATCCCGCTCCCGCCCAACGCGTCCGATAGACACGCGATGCGGTCGCCTTCCGCGCTCCGCGATGTGAAGCTATTTAAGTGATATCTGGGAGTCTATCATGCGAGGTGAAAAGGTATGGAACTGATTGGAAAGGAAGAATTTTTGCTTGCTACAGAGCGGATGTTTCAAGAAAGCATCCAGGTAAAACAGGCTCTCTGTAACATGGCGAAAGAAACCATTTTGGAGATGGCCGGGCTGATCAGCCGGGCCTTCCTTGCCAAACATCGACTTTTTCTTTTCGGTAATGGCGGCAGTGCTGCAGACGCCCAACACCTGGCAGCCGAGTTTGTAAACCGCTTTCAAATAGAACGACCTGCTTTACCTGCAATGGCGCTCACAGTTGACACATCAATTTTGACGAGCATAGCAAACGACTACGACTTCGACGACATATTCGCAAAGCAACTGTGGGCTTTAGCGCAGCCTGGGGACGTCGCTTTAGCGATAAGCACAAGTGGCCGATCCCGCAATGTGATCAGGGCAGTCAAATGGGCCCGAGAGAACGGTGTTCTCACAATGGGTCTGGGCGGCTCTTCTGAGACTGAAATGGACCTGTATTGTGATATTATCCTTCATGTTCCGTCCCTGGTAACAGCCAGGGTGCAGGAGTGTCACATCACCGTCGGGCATATAATCTGCGCCCATGTGGATGAGATGATTTTCGGGCGCGGCCGCTAACCCTAAACCTGAAAAGGCCCACTTCACAAAGTGAAGTAGGGCGAAGCCCCGCGAAGCGAGACATTGACACCATTGTCACTTTACTTTCCGATGCGCTTAACATTTGGCTTGCCTTCAAACGCACCACGTTTAATGTCTGTGCGTTCTGCATGGCTGCACGCACGGTCGGCGCTCTTGTCATGTCAGGCGCATTTTTTTTCGAACAGGGTATTATATAAGTCTATCATACGAGGTCTTATGCCTCGGCAAAGGCTTTGAAAAAGGTGTAGCAAAAGACACCGTCAGGTTCCGTCGTCCTGTACAGGTCGCGAATTCCTTTGTCGAAGGAATTCCGATCCATGAGTCCCGCAGCCACCGCCTTTTCCCGGACGCCCTCGATCATTGCAGTGAAGGTGTTTTTGGTAAAGCCTTCAACGAAATGAGGCCTGCTGGAGTCGACATAAACCATGCGGGGCGAGACACGGCAGTTCCTGAAACCGGCCTTTGTCAGCAGGGGATAAAGCTCGCGTCCGATCAGAGCATTCCCGCCCTCCCGGGCCTGAAGGGCGATCTGGGAATCTATGGCTTTGCGAGCGTCATGGCTTTCAGGATGGAAATAAACTGAGCCGTGATCCCCTTCGATAACGGTGATCGTTCCGCCGGGTTTTATAACGTGTTTCAGACATTTCAACGCCTCGACCGGATTTGCGAGATGTTCGAGCACGAAGCAGACAAAAACGTGGTCGAAGTATGCCGTTTCAAAAGGCAGTCTAAAGATGTCGCCCTGCTTAAGGGTCACATTGGCGATCCCCTCTGAATCCAGCTTCTTTTGAGCTTCGGCCAGGGACGCTTCGGATACGTCGATTGCTATTATTTCGGCGCCTTGACTGTTTCGGGCAAGCATTGACGTTTGCGACCCAACCCCGCATCCGGCTTCGAGAACTCGGCTCCCGGCCGGAAAATAAGAGTCCGAATGCAGCAGGCCGGCCAGGGTCGAGGCCTGGTCGTGAAGCCGAATGCTTTCCCGCGAATTGTACCCGTGTATGTATGCTTTTTTCATCGAGGACTGCTCTTCATATCCGTGATAATGTGGAGGACTTATTATTCACTCTGAACCCTGGAGCCTTGCGTATAGCTTTTGCACTGCCTCCAGCGACTCAAGCGTGTCCACCCCTACCACCTCTTCTTCAGGCGTAGGCGTCATTCCCACCAGCAAGCCATCCTCATTCATCATTTCAGCTAAATCCGTGAGGAAGTACTCCTTGATGGTAATCCACTGCCCGTTCTGCTGTTTTCTGACATCGTGCGGCCTCTTTTCCATCTGGTCCAGGTAGCGGAGCAGGGTGGTCTTCCCGGCGGCATAGACTCCGGCGTTGCAGTACCTGAGCCTGCTCTGCCTTTCTAAAGGAAAATCCTTCCAGTATTTCCATTCCACAATCCTGGTTACCCGTTGGCCTTCCATCTCGATCATGCCGTACTGTCCCCTGTCTTTGCTTTCGAATGCCAGGAGCGTGAGATCAAAGCGTCCCAGCAGGTCAAGAAGTCTGTAATAAGTAGCCGACCGGATGAGGGGGACATCCCCCATTGTAACTATCACACGGTCTGCATCAGCGGAGTTGAGAAAGGAGCGCGCCGCAAGCAGTGCTCCGCCTGTGCCGTTCGAAACCGGCTGGTAAACAAAAGATATCCCCTGGCCCTCGGTGGCACGGCGCACCTGTTCTGCGTCGTAATTGACCACGATTCCCCTGGGACCGGCGGGAAGGTTATCAAGGACTTCCCTGATAAGAGGACGGGCGCCCTGATAGGGGGATTTTGCCGGAATCAGAGGCAGAAGTGTTTTGTTGCCGAAATACCCCTTCATGCGGGTCCCTCTTCCTGCGGCAAATAGGAGGCTGGCGACCGTGCTCATTTTATCCAATTCGACCTTTCGGATTTAAGGGCTGTTGGTATTAACTCCATCGGCTTGCCGGTGGGGTTCAACCCCGGCCCGGCCATCCTGGGGCGACGTTTCCAGTGAGTCGCCAATTGTGGGACTTTTGTCTTCCACCGTCTTTTTTTTCAGCTCGTAATAGTGTGAAACAGCATTTCGGTGCTCCTCGGGGGTAACCGAAAAGTGGTGAGTACCATCATTGTTGCTTACAAAATAGAGGTACGGGGCCCCTTTTTCAGGATTGAGCGCCGCTTTGATGGATTCCGCCCCAGGGCTGCAAATCGGTCCGGGCGGCAGGCCTTTGATGCGGTAAGTGTTATAGGGACTTTGCCTCGTAAGATGCGTGGCGGTAACCGGTCCTGAAAAGCCCGGGATATCGTAAACCGCTGTTGGGTCGCTCTGGAGCGGCATGTTGATTTTGAGCCGGTTGTAGAAGACTGCGGCAATGCGCGGCCGCTCGGAATCGACCACAGCCTCCTTTTCTATGATGGAAGCCAGAATAATGATCTCATGCAGAGATAACCTGAGTTCTTTCACCCGGTCCGGCCACTCCTTGGGCAACCTTTGCCAGAACCGCCGGACCATTTTCTCTGCGATGGAAGCGCTCGAGACAGGTTTTGTGAATTGATAGGTGTCAGGGAAAAGATAACCTTCAAGGCCGTTCGCCTCAACTCCGAGCGATCTGGCAAATGTGGCGCTGCCGGCAACCTCGATGATTTCACTCTCGGGCGCAAGTTCTTTTTGATGGAGAATCCTCGCCACATCCCACAAGGTGGATCCTTCAGGCAGGGTAACAGTATGGATCACCACCCTTCCATTTACGATCCGGTCGAGGACCTGTTCCGGGGTGTAAAGGGTGGAAAAAGCGTATTCGCCTGCCTGCATGCGGTGAAGGGAATTCTTCAACCAGCCCAGTAGATAAAACGCGCGCGCATCCCTGATGACCCCCTGAGATTCAAGGAGCCTGGCGACTCCATAGGCGCTTGTTTTGGGAACTAAAAACTGCTTGTTCTCGGAAAAAGGTTTTGCAGGCAGGCGCAAAAAGAGCCAGAAAT
>Ga0187849_1003830_pt1 | contig 12899 bp, 10 predicted proteins | sample June2016WEW_4_10_2_FD_132412 | JGI IMG/M metagenome (GOLD analysis project Ga0187849, IMG submission 132412) | Peatland microbial communities from SPRUCE experiment site at the Marcell Experimental Forest, Minnesota, USA - June2016WEW_4_100 | ecosystem: Environmental > Terrestrial > Soil >... | reverse complement strand
ATCTGTCTGCTGATAGGAGATTGATTTTTAAGATTGTGATGATACACATAAAATAAAGAACAAAAACTTCCATCACCATATGAGTAAACAAGAGACTTGCTTTTTTACATAGGAGGAAGTTAGCGAGAGATGTCGTCTGTTTAGTAGTGGGGATTCATTTAGTCTGAATTAAGAAAGTTTGTCCGGCGTTTATATCTAAAGATGAGTAAATTTTTACTTATGAACGATGCTGAGGTTATCATTGACGGCTCTGATCAATAGTGGAGCTAAACAGACGCAGGCAGTCGTGATTAGGAAAATTGCCCGCAGTCCAAATATGGCTGAAAGGAGTCCACCCGCAAGTGGCCCGATAAGATTGCCAACGAGATAGCCGCTTTGAAAAATGCCATAAACCCCGCCGCGATCTTTTTCACCAGTTGCATGACGAACAATCGAATTGATAACAGGAATTGTTCCGGAAGCAAAAAGGCCGAGGCCGGCACGTAGGAACATCAGTTGATAAGCGTTAGTCACAAATGCCTGCGGAAGTAAAAAGGCGATCATGCCGCAAGTGGCTATGCGCAAGATTTTTCTATTTCCCATCATGTCCGATCTTTTTCCCCAGAAGGGCGCGGCAAGCGTGCTAGCAAGCCCGGTGATGCCAAAAATAATGCCGGTAATAATGCCGACATACTGCTTTTGCACCTGGAGATATTCAACATACAAACTGATAAAGGGCGCCAGAAAAAAGATCGAGAATTGCACCAGCACTAATAAAAAGAACATACTGCGCAATTCAGAAGATCGAAAAATATGATAAAAGTTATTTTTGAGTTGTACTTTTCCGGAGCCGTTGACAGGTGCGAATTCCTCCCGGACATAAAGAGAGACGATTATGGCTCCCGCCAGACAAAGGAACCCGGTGGCGAAAAAAATGGGACGGAGGCCGGTAAGGTGCATAAATACGCCGCCAATCATGGGTCCCATGATTAGGCTGGAAATCAGCGCCGTCTGAAGAGTGCCCAGGGTGTAGCCAATTTTTTCCGCCGGAGTGGATGATGCCATTAGTGCCAGAGAAGGAGCAATAAAGCCTGAAAGAAATCCCTGAAACAGCCGGAAAAAAACAAACTGCGGGGCACTTTGCGCAAATCCCATCAAAATATTAGCCAGCGAAAGGCCTAGCATCGCACGGACGATCATGGGCTTCCGGCCTAGCCTGTCACCTAATATTCCCCACAGCGGCTGCATGAAAGCAGAGACGACAAATGGGGCTGCATAAGCAACTCCGCTCCATATTTTTAGGGATTTATCATCTTCAATTCCCAGATCCCGCAGATAGAAAGGTAGAAAGGGCCCTACCAAATTCAGGCCAAGCGCTGCGATGAACTGTGCAAACCAAAGACTATAAAGATTTTTTTGCCAGAACTCCATTTATTATGAATGTTTCATCATTTACCGCTGATTCAATTTCGTAAGAAGTTGCAGCATGTGACGATATAGGAACTATGAATAGAAGCAAACGACCACCGACCTCTTAACTTTCCGTCGGTACTTCTAACACATGTTGAGTCAGAGTTCCGCAGTTTTCTGATTTTTCTGATTGAAAGGTTGTAAGAATTGGGGAAATTATAAAACCAACATTTCAGGAAGGGCCTCCCATGTTCATTGTCGTATGGCTGCCCCTGCGTGTCACCCCCGTTAACCCGGAAGTCCATCTATCGGTTCTGGTAATTATCGTCAGGATAGATGCGCCGGTCTTACCCTGTGTAGGAGGGGGTCGACAACTCCATTGCAATTTTCGAGGCCACATCCGAGTTCTCTCGCGCTGCGACCCGCAGATTTGCTCGACTCCCTATAGGAGCCTTTGTCAGGGAACTTAATGCTTCAGGTTACCCTTTACACCTCCCTCAAGCTACATGGGCGAACTACCGAACTCCCATGGTCGGATTTTAACCGACAAGTCATACGTTTTGCACGGTATACCCTACAAAGCAGTAACTTTCATTTTGAAATTGGATTGAGAGTTACCATTTGAACTGTAGTCTCTGATAGTGCTCCAGAATCCATAGTACCGCATCTGCTCACCCCTATCCAGTATATGGGAACATATGGCGGCCAGCCACTCCAAGGCCTCGAAGGTCTTCCTGTCCTTGTTGGGCAGCATGTTGTCAACATGTGGTGATTCAACTTTTTCCGGTCACTTTAAAAATCACCATTGGACCGTCCGGAACCACCGCCCAGCGGGCATTTGGGCCGTGCTTCGCGAGGAGAGTTTGGATCGTCTCCTGGATAGACTTTACCGGATGCATGTGATAACGCTTAATTTCCTGAAGGGATAATCCATCAGAATAAATCCATACATCCTTGTCCATCAAGACCTGGTAGGTCTCCTGGGCGCACCACTGATCCGGGATAAAGAATTCCTTTTGCATGATTCGGCACACAAAGGAACTGGGGGAATCCACCATATCGAGGATTTTCTTATATTCGGGACTTCCCGCACCTTCTGTGCAGTGGCTGGCGATAATAATATCTCCCTTGGATTTCACTGCTGTAGCTGCCCCAGTGATCCCCTTAACCGTCTGATAGAAGTTGAGGTCTAGCGGCGCCCCTGAATTCGTCGTGACGATGAAGTCCAGAGGGACATCCACTTCCCGCACGCAGTGTCGAGCAAGAAATTCGCATCCCGTCAGGTGAGCCATAACGGGGTGGCCGGAAAAAACTCCTGTAACCTCTTTTTTTGTGTTCAGCGTTACATTCACAATGAAATCCGCGCCTGCTTTTTCCATGATTTCAAGGCCTGCCTCGTGGAAAAGGTTCCCCTCGAGCATACCGTATTCCGTATTTTGATGCGCGATCATCTCCGGCCCATGCATGAATTCGAGGGTCTCAACGGAAGAGATACCCGGCAAAATAGATTTCCTCCCCCCGGAATAGCCTGCCCACATGTGGGGCTCTATGAAACCTGTAAGAATTTTCAGGTCGGCTTTGACATAGAGGCGATTTACCAGGGCGGGAACCTTTCCTTCAATCTTACCGACCTCTATCATGTCTTCCCGATTCTTTGAAAAGTGGTCGACGACTTTGTAAAGTTTAATTATATCCAGTCCGACAAGCCTAATAAATTCCTCTTTTGTCGTAGGTCTGTGTATACCTGTAGAAATGAGGATAGTGATTTCTGAACGAGGCACACCCGCGGCTTCAATGATTTTAAGGAGCGGTGGGAGGATCAACGTGTTAGGAACAGGGCGCGTGATATCGCTGACAACGATGCAAGCGTTCTTCCTTGCTCGTGCTATATCTGCCAGCGGCTTTGATTCAATGGGCTTCCGGAGACTTTCTTCAATTTTGGCCATGGGATCTTCGATTGGTTCGGGATCAGACGGCGTCATAACACCGACAAAACCTGGTGTTTCTTCAATTTCTAACGGAATGCCTTCTGTGCCGTATTTTAATGTAACTTTCATGAGTTCACCTCGTCTCTAATATTCTTGACAATCAAGCGTCGAATATCTTGCCGGGATTGAGGATGCTGTTAGGGTCCAGCGCCTTCTTTATCGACCTCAGCATATCAAGGTATTCCTTAGAGACCACCAGGGGCATGTACTTCTTGCGCTTGTGTCCGATGCCATGTTCTCCGGAGATCATACCGCCTAGGCGGTTGGTAATCTTGTAGAGGTCAGTGAGGATCTTGGGCACTGTATCATGCCACCTTTTCAGCGTCCATGCAGGGTTCATGACCGGCGTGGCGTGGAGGTTTCCGTCACCGGCATGCCCGTAGCAGGGTATGCTAACGTCGTACTTCTTTGATAGTTCCTGGAGCTCGCGGACCATCTCGGGAATCGCTGCGATTGGAACGACGACATCCTCCAGACTCTGGTGTGGCGAGATCACCTTGAACGCTTCGGCAATGTTCTTCCGCACCTTCCATATCCTCTGGCTGGTGGTGTAATTGTCGGCCACGTACACTTCGATGGCCCCGCTTTCAAGGCACAGTTCACCGATGGCCTCGTATTCCCGTTCCACCTGTTCGGCATTGGGTCCATCCACGGTGATGAGCAGCATCGCCTCAGCTTTCTGGTAGGGAATGGACTCATTGAGGTACTGACAGGTGCCCTGCACGGAAGTCTTGTCCATAAACTCGATAGCGGTGGGGATGATACCTCCGGAGGTCATGATTTTCGGCACTACCGCGATGGCTTCGTCCGGCGTCTTGAACAGGCACAGCAAGTCGACATTGGCCTTGGGAAGCGGCATAAGCCTGAGAGTGATTTTGGTGAAAACCCCGAGCGTGCCCTCCGAGCCCACCATGAGTTGTATAATGTTGTACCCGGTGACGTCCTTGACGAGCTTGCCGCCGAGGTTAATAATCTCACCGGTAGGGGTGACGATCTCCAAGCCAATGACGTAACGAGCAGTGACGCCATATTTAACGGCCTTGCCGCCTCCGGCGTTTTCCGCCACGTTGCCGCCGATGTAGCACGTCTCGAGGCTCATGGGATAACCTGCATAGAACAAGCCGTCGCCCTTGATCAGATCGTTGATCTCATTGGTGACCATGCCAGGCTCGATGGTGATGGTCATATTCATGCGGTCGTACTCAATGACCTTGTTCATGCGGTCCATGAGCATGACCACGCCGCCGTGAAGTGGTACGGCGCCGCCTGAGAGCCCGCTGCCCGCTCCCCGCGGTGTAACCGGGATCTTGTTCTTATTGGCCCACTTCAGGATGGAGGCAACTTCCATTGTTGACTCCGGCCGCACCAGCGCTTCGGGCATGTGGGCGTACTGAGATTCGGCTACCTCATCGTGTGAATAGGGTTCGAGTTTCTCCTCGTCGCCGTAGATAACGTATTTTGCGCCGACGATCTTGGCCAGTTCGGCGGCAAGTTTCGGTGTAACGAGGTTGTAAGGCGAATTCTTCTTAACCGATTTTTTTGCAGAGTCTTTGGTTGTCATAGAATCATCCTCACGGAAAAATTTCTGTTCATTAGCACGACCGAGCCTGTCGGATTTTCTCTGCCAGCACCGGAACAACGTCAAAGAGATTGCCGACGATGCCGATGTTGGCCACACGGAAGATCTGAGCGTCCGGGTCGCTATTAATTGCTATGATATTTTCGCTTGTCTGCATTCCGGCCAAATGCTGGATGGAACCACTGATGCCTATTGCAACGTAGAGCTTGGGGTTTACCGTCTTACCCGAAAGCCCGACCTGGTGGGGATAGCTTAGCCAGCCGCGGTCGATCACCTCGCGCGAGGCACCCAGGGCGCACTCCATCGCTTCCAGCAGAGGCTTTATAATCTTGAGGTTCTCACCTTTCTTGATACCTCGCCCGACAGAGACGACGACATCCGCGTCGGCCAGGCCATGCTCATCCTGACTCTTCACGAAACCCAGGCGCTTGATGCGGCTGAAAAGCATCTCGGAAGGAGCCTCCAGGTGTTCAACTCTGCCTGTGCGGCCTGCCTGCCGCTGGGCGGGCCGTGTTGATCGCGGGCGAACCGTTGCCATCTGTGGGCGATGCCTTGGCGTCTTGATTGTTGCCAAGATGTTCCCGCCAATAGCCGGGCGGGTCTGCAGCAGGTTCCCGGTCTCTTCCTCGATTTCCAGTACGGTACAGTCGGCCGTCAGGCCTGCGTCGGCTTTGATTGCCACGTAGGGCATGAGCGTCCTGCCGGTAGAGGTTGCACCGGCGATGATAATTTCCGGGTGATACCGGGTGATCATGTACAGCATGCACGATGCATAGGGCTCCACCAGGAAATGCTCCAAGGCCGGTGCTTCCATTGCAAGCACTCGGTCGGCCCCGCGCTCGATGAGCTCCTGCAGATCCTCGTTGTTAATGTTATGCCCGAAGGTGATCGCCGTCAGTTCCGCTTGGCGCTTGTCTGCCAAGTCTCTTCCACGGGTAAGCAGTTCGTGGCTGATCCGCTGTACTCTTCCGGCAGACTGCTCAGCCAGTATCCATATACCTTTGTGTTCCATGGTGTGCTCCATTTTGAATTTTTAGTTATATTAATTCCTTTGCCCGGAGGTATTCGACTACCCCGTCCGCCGCAGTGTGAATGGCCTGTTCATCGAGGGCAAAGAATTTCTCGCAGTTACGGGCTACGGTGGGGCGGAAGATCTTGACCACCCGTGTCGGCGAACCGTTGAGGCCAATCTTATCGGCTTCCACGGTCAGTTGCGCAGCGCCCCAGACGCTGAGATCCATCTTTTTGGCCTTCTGCTTGCCGCGCAGCGTCGGCAGGCGGGGATCGGCTACTTCCTTGACCACGGTCAGTACAGTAGGCAACTGGACCTGCAGAATTTCGTAGCCGTCCTCCACCAGGCGGTGGACATGGCAGGAGCCATTGACGATCTCATCCACCTTGCTAATGTAACTTGCTACAGGAAGGTTCAGGAAGGATGCAATGCCTGGTCCAACTTGTCCTGTATCTCCGTCAGTGGCCCTCTCGCCACAGATGATCAGGTCCACATTGCCGCTTTCGATGGCGAGCTGTCGAATGGCTGCCGACAGTACGTAGCTGGTTGCCCATGTGTCGCTGCCGGCAAAAGCCCTGTCGCTGATAAGAACCGCCGAGTCGCAGCCCATGGCTATGGCTTCGCGTACGGCGAGTGCCGCTTTGGGAGGACCCATGGAGATGGTTACCACTTCGCCGCCATAAGTTTCACGAAGCTGTATTGCAAGCTCGATTGCATAGAGGTCAAGCGGGTTGATAATCGCCTCCACCCCTTCACGGATCATCGTGCCTGTAGCCTCGTCCATCTTCACAGCGCTGGTTTCAGGTACCTGCTTTATCGGAACAACTATTCGCATAAAAATACTCCTGTGCAGATATTTTGCATATTACATCATTCAAGGATTATCAACGTCACTTTCTTACGCTTTTCCATCTATGCCATATACCGCTTCAATTTTCCTACTGTGTGTGAGACAATTTTCCTTTACCCGCCACTTTAGCCGAAATTGTGAGAATTAAAACAGCGGCTGCCGCTATAAATAGATAAATTCCTCCTTCTGTCGGATCAAATGCCTTTTTCGCGGCCGCAGCAACAGCCGGCATTGCCGCAGTTGCCCTCGTGTAGATCGGTATCATCCAGGTCAGGTAATAGGCCTGCAGATAAGCCATGGCGCCGATGACCGCGGTCAAGATGATTGAATGCTTGAGAGTAAAGCGGAAGATATCGCCTTCTTGTCCCACAAGACCTGTAGCGGCGGTTGCCACTGAGAGGGACTGTGGCGAAATCATCTTTCCGCAGACACCGCCGGAACTGTTTGTTGCAACGGTCACAACAGGATCCACTCCGATCTGAGTCGCCGTCACTTCTTGGAGTTTGCCAAAGAGGGCGTTCGACGAGGTGTCCGATCCTGTCATGAAGACTCCTAGCCATCCAAGGAAGGCCGCAAAGAACGGAAAGATCGCCCCTGTTGTTGCAAAGGCATTGCCCAGGGTAATAGCCATTCCGGAAAAGTTCATAATATAGGCAAAACCCAGAATTGTCGAAATGGTCAAAATCGGCCAGCGAAGTGTCTTCATCGTCTGACCAAAGACCTCAGCCGCCGTTTTCATCGAGGCCCCCATGACCGGAATTGAGAAGATCCCTGCAAAGAGGATCGCAGTGCCGGCAGCACTGAGTATGTTGAACGCATAGACAGCGGCCATCGGTTTTCCACCACGGATCACCATATTATGAAGATCCGGGATGGGAATCTTCACCAAGGTATAATAATCGAGAACTTCTTTTATTGCTTTCACACCCCACGCCGCAACGAAAATAGAAAGAATTATAAATGGTGCCCAGGCCCTGAACACCTGTCCGCCTGTATACTCAAGTGCCGCTCTGCCGTTGCTTTTTGGTTCATCGGCAAAATGCCAGCTCTCCTTGGGATGCCAGAATCTGAGGAAAATGATGAGACAGACGATCGAAACTATAGAAGCAATGATATCAGGAAGCAGAGGGCCGATATAATTTGAGGTAAACCATTGCACGAAAGCAAATGATCCGCCACTCACGAATGCAGCAGGCCATACCTCCGTGCCCTTTTTCCACCCGCTCATCAAGATTACCATGTACATTGGAATAAGTATGCTGATGAAAGGCAGTTGTCGTCCTACCATTTGGCTCAATGCCATTTGGTCAATGCCGGCAACCTGAGCGCCAACTATTATGGGGATGCCGATAGCGCCAAAGGCAACCGGCGCCGTGTTTGCCAGAAGACAAATGCCTGCGGCATAGAGGGGATTGAATCCCAAACCGGCCAGCATAGCAGCGGTGATAGCCACCGGAGTCCCAAATCCCGCTGCTCCTTCAATAAATGCCCCGAAGGAAAACGCGATGAGGAGCGCCTGCATACGGCGGTCATCAGAAATGGTGGCCAGGGAATTCTTGATAATTTCAAACTCGCCTGTTTTAATAGAAAGATTGTAGATAAAAACCGCTGTGATGACGATCCAGCAGACAGGCCACAATCCAAATAACATCCCGTATAAAGTTGACAGCAAGCTATACTTTACGGGCATGCCATAGACAAGTATAGATATCACGACTGCTATGGCAACGGCACTGAGTGCGGCCCAGTGACCCTTCATTCGCTTATAGGCCAATGCCCAGAATAGATAGAGAATCGGTATGGCAGCAACAAGTGCTGAAAGGCCAAGGTTGTTTAAAGGATTCATTTCGATTGTCCACGTCATGGCTTCATCCCTCCTTAGTTATGATTCATTAAAAGATCGCTAAACGTAGTGTTCTTTTGGCGCCTGCGCGGAATGTTATAGTACGATAATGGTGTATGAACTGCACAGGCTATCGCACCTCAATTCGATGCATTGCTTATACAGCTTGGAAATATGACTTTAAATACTTAACCTGTCTGGTGGTCAGACCATAGGACAGGTACGTTCAATTGTCAAGATTTTTTTACTCTTTTTATAACTTTTTTGCCTGGCAAATAACAAAAATAATATAAGGTATTTAAATGAAATTACAGCAGGAGATTCAATTTGTATATGACACAGTCTTTACGCGGGAATGACAACTGGGGTGCGCGAATGACACTATTAGTAAATTTTGCATAACAGCTCTTGCACGTTATGATTCAATATTCTTAAGAAAGAACCAAATTTTATATGAAATATTTGTTCAAAGCCCAATCTGAGGACTTAGAATTTCGATTTGATTTTCAGCGTCTTTGCCATCGCGGATTCTGCGAAGTTCAGGTGCTCCATCATTGCCCTCCTCGCAAGAACAGGGTTTTTATTACGGATGGCTTTATAGATATTGGTGTGCTGCTCGATCAATTTTTGAGGATATCCACGAGTCAGGTATAATTGCTTCCTTGCCGCCGACACCGTCTTGTGGAAACTGTCGGAAATGGTGTTTAAAAGTCGCAAGAGCCAGCTATTGTGGGTCGATTCAGCTATGGCGTAATGAAAAGCAGTATCCATGTCTTCTCCCTTTTCAGAGTCATCCACGGCCATGGCGGCATTCATTTTTTTAAGATAATCCTCAATTTTTGCCAGATCGATAGCTGTTGCCCTTTGTGCTGCCAGGTATGCTGAGGCTGATTCAAAAATCTTCCGGATCTCGTATATTTCAAAGAAGGTCCCCCTTTCTACCGCAACGAACATTGCCAGTGGTTGGATGATCGAATCTTTTGCCGTTTCCTTCACGAAGGTTCCTCCGCCGGCCTTGATCTGCACGAATCCCATCATTTCCAGTGCACGCAAGGCCTCCCGCACCGAAGCCCTGCTAACCCGCAATTTTTCAGCCAGTTCTCTCTCTGAAAGTAACTTGTCACCGGGCTTTAAATCCCCGCTCGCCATAAGAACCTTTATCTGCTCCACAATATCCTCATAAATCTTCTTTGCTTTTATAGGCTGAAAATCCATTATGCGATCCTTTTCGAAATTATTCTTTCCCATCATTCTTCCTGTATAATGGTCTGACCACTATTTAAGAAGAATAACGGAACTTGTCAATCACTTTCTCATAACCGAGACCGTTTAGCTGTATAGACTATTTCTTACGTTGTTTTGATATTGACACATAATCACTTCCTTCCTATACTTATCGGTAATATATAGAATATTTTGTGCTGCGGGCACAAGCGTGATGTAATCCAATTGACAAGGTAGCCAGCCACTCCGTACTAGTTATTTTATTGAGTTATTCTAGGATATTTCCTGAAAAAAGGCATTTGGAACCAAGAAAATGAGGAAGGATTAAGGCAGGATTGAAGGTGTTACGAGGTAACAAAATATAAGCAACGAGTTATGTGGGAATCTTTCAGATGAAAGAACCGATGGATATGATTCAAGGCGCTTTGGCGAGAGGACAATCGGTATTGAGCGAGTATGACTCGAAACGATTTCTTTCTTGTTATGGTATTCCGGTAAGTCGCGAAATGATTGCAGGAAATGCTGATTCAGCGGTAGCCGAGGCCGTGAAAATCGGTTTCCCTGTCGTCTTGAAGGCGTCAGGCGCCCAACTGTTTCACAAGACCGAGATAGGGGGGATTGCCTTGAACCTGGGCAGCATTGAGGAAGTAAAAAAAGAAGGGGAACGCCTTCTGAAAATTCAAGGGTGTGACGCCCTGCTGGTTCAGGAAATGGTTAAGGGGGCTCGGGAATTGGTTTGCGGCCTTACGAGGGATCCACAACTCGGTCCATGCGTCATGTTCGGACTTGGTGGAATTTTCACTGAGATTCTCGATGATGTTACCTTCCGTATTGCTCCCCTTACATCCTGGGATGTGCGGGAAATGATGCAGGAGATTCGAAGCAGGAAGATCATCGAACCCTTCAGGGGAGAAGCGGCCGTAGACATCGATATCTTGTCGAAAACACTTGTTGTACTCGGTGAAATAGGACTTCAGTTTGTGGAAATATCCGAGATTGACATCAATCCGCTGAAGATCCGGTCTGACGGCAAACCGGTAGCGGTGGATGTTCTCATTGTCCTTAAAAAGGACTAATGATTGAGCCAGTGATCAATATTTGTTTTATGTCTTTATCAGAGCGTTTTGATGTCTTGTGATCTTCGAAAATCTACAACTAATTTCATGGTTTTCCGGATATCATTTGGAGTTGAGTAATGAAAAGAAAATTTGCCGCCTTTTTTGAACCGGAAAGCGTTGTCATCATTGGCGCCTCTGCCACACCCGGGAGACCGGGACACGAGGTCATACGAAACATACTGGCAAATAGCTATAACGGTAAACTCTACCTAGTAAACCCCCGGGGTGGTGAGCTGTTGGGCATTCCTGTCCAGCAATCCATTGCCAAACTACCGGAAGGGATTGATCTGGCGGTTATCATCCTTCCTGCAAAAGATACGCCGCAAGCCTTACGGGAATGTGCGGACAAAGGTATTAGACACGCAGTGCTCTCGGCAGGCGGCTTTGCCGAATTTGATGACTACGGGGCGCATATCCAGCAGGAAATCATCGACATTATCCGGGAGAAAAATATGCGCGTCCTTGGTCCCAATACTTCGGGACACACCTCAACGCCTCATCAGTTCACCTCTACGTTCTTTCCCCTAGGAAAGATTCGCCGGGGCAGGGTTTCTTACATCGCGCAGACCGGTAACTTCGCCACTCATACGATGAAATATATCCTTACGGGAGAACATTTCGGTGTTTCCCGAGTTATCGGCCTGGGGAATAAAATAGATGTGGATGAGACGGAAGCCCTTGAATACCTGGCCGATGATACGGAAACCACCGCGATCATCATGTACCTCGAGAGCATCAAGCGGCCGAGACGCTTTTTAGAAGTTGCAAGAGAGGTAACACGTGTTAAGCCAGTTATCGTACTGAAAGGCGGTTCCACGGAAGCGGGGAAACACGCCGCGGTTGCCCATACCGCCGCCATGGCTGCCGAGGACCGCCTCATCGATGCCCTACTCCGCCAGGCCGGTGTCGTCCGGATCTGGGAATACACGCATCTGATCCTCGCGGGAAAGGCCCTTTCTATGATGCCGCTGCCAAAAGGGAATCGTGTGAGCTTCCTCGCACCATCCGGAGCTATGCTGGTTGTTCTTGCCGATCTCTGTATTCGCCTAGGGCTTGAAGTACCTGATGTGGATACGGAGACGATCCGGAGGCTGGAGGAGATCAGCCCACCCTTTATCCACATGCGAAATCCCGTTGACATATGGGCGTCAGCATCTGTACATGGGGTCGAGTTCGGTTACAGGGAGGGCATGGAGGCGATCCTGAAAGATCCGAACATCGATGCCGTAGTTCCTATTATGATGCTCACGAAGGACACCGGTGTTCCACCTTACGATTTCATCGTTGAGCTGGCAAACAAGTATCCGGGGAAGCCTCTTTTTGTTACCTTCAGCGCCGATAAGAAATACATGGATGAATGTAAGAATTATGTCGAACCCCGCGGGGTTCCGACTTTCCCTGAAATTGAACAGCCCTTTGAGGTTCTCTCCATCCTGTACCGCTGCACAAGATCCATGCAACAGCCTAGGTAAAAGCCAACAGTCAGCCTCATAATAATAAAAAAGGCAGCGGTTATCTCGACCCTGCCTTTTCTCTTACATTGAAGCACAATTTTTTCTTAAAATTAATAGGATATACTTCGAGGCTCGATCTTCGTCCCCAACACCTTCAGAAATTTCGCCAACCAATCCGGGTGGGTCGGCTCAACCATTCTCAACCACTTGGGTCTCCGCCCCGCGGTCCACAACCCGGTAACACACTTCAACGCCTTCCGGTGCATACACCACGATGGGCAAACGGTTGTTGTAGCGGATGAGATAGGGTTCGCCGCTCCGATAACTTATTTGTCTAGTTAGGGAAGTATTCCCCAAAGGAAGGGGAATACTTCCTCAATAAAGGAGATATATGCCATTGCGTCATTTTGGCAACTTATGATTATTACTTGCCATTTTTATT
>Ga0187849_1003827_pt1 | contig 12905 bp, 8 predicted proteins | sample June2016WEW_4_10_2_FD_132412 | JGI IMG/M metagenome (GOLD analysis project Ga0187849, IMG submission 132412) | Peatland microbial communities from SPRUCE experiment site at the Marcell Experimental Forest, Minnesota, USA - June2016WEW_4_100 | ecosystem: Environmental > Terrestrial > Soil >... | reverse complement strand
TTAATCAGTTCCTCTCAACAATCTCCCCGAACATGTGGGTAATGACAAGGACTGGAAGTGCACGGCTTCAAAGCACCGCTGCGCGGCGCCCCCCGGTCCGGTCATCCGAAATGTCCAAACTCCAGGCCGGGGCGGTTACCGCCCCGGGCCCGGCCATTAACCATGGAATCACTCGATCCCTACTGGTGCCTCGTGGCATGCAACTGCAGCCAGATCAGGTCTGGGTTGCGGGGCGAGGGCAAGAACTTTTGGAACGTCAACTCCAGGGGCGGCATCGTGCGGTGGTCGCGCCATTTGTGGATTTCGGCGTGGCCGTCGGCAAAGGTGGTTCCACCGGCGCCACTGTGGTAGTCGGCGGGAAGATTCACGAGCTGTTGGTCGACCTCGTCAATGGCGAAATAGCCGTCATCGATGCTGTCGGAGCGCTCGTCAACGAAGACAAGGGCGTCGGCCGGGCCCGGGAGGGTGATGTCGGTCGTCTTGGCGAAAGTGCGGAAGCCGGTATTCCACGGCGGCGCGTTTTGCCCCATCCAGCAGTTCATGGACATGCTGCGGACCCTTGGGATGAGCTGCCCGGAAATGAGGGCCACGCTCCGGTCGGCCACGCACTTAAAAACCCCTGCGGCCTTGACGTAAGGGCCGACCTGCGCATACGCGGGATCCAGGAGAAAAACCGTGTTGGTGTTATCGGTGTTGTTCTGCTCGGAATCGTTTTGCGGGCTGAGCCAGCCCGTGATCCAGTTTCCGGCATTAATCGTGTGGGCGGTCTCCACCTGCCAATTATCCCCTGGCAGGTATTCCCGGTTGTCCATCGCGTACATCAGCCAACCCAGTTGCAACTGCTTCAGATTGTTGAGGCAACTGATGCCTTGGGCCTTGGTCTTGGACTTGGCCAGGGCCGGGAGCAGCATGGCGGCCAAAATGGCGATGATCGCTATGACCACCAGCAACTCGATCAGTGTAAAAGCCCCGCGGCGAGGCTGGCGATTTCCTTGGGTTTTCATTCTCAGGTCTTTCGTAGCTTGCGGCCATGCTTTCTGATGGCATTACGCGAGGAAGATTGAACCACATTTCCAGCCGCCCTGTCAAGCCTTTAATTCGCTGCTTAATTAGTGTTGACGTTCGGCACTTTATAGAAGAGGACCCAGTTCTGTTCCGCGCAACCTATGTCCACCGTGCCGCGCGCGTTGCCCAAATCAAAACGGTACCAGGCAACATGCCCGTCTTCGAAGAGAAAATTGCCCCCTGCCGGGACGTTTCCAGGCCCGGTGTCCCAATGGTCGGCGCTTGGAACCGTAATCGAGGCGTCGGTATCCGTCCAGGTGACGCCAGTTCCCTTATTAGCGGTGACATTCCATGACCCATTGGCCTGCAACCGGTCGCTCATGACCGGGGCCTGACGGTATGGCCCGTCCATTTTTTTGCGAGTCGCCCAGCCGGACAACGCGGGCCAAGGGGTGGAGAAGCTCCAGCCGTTGTTGTCAGGATCCGTGCGGCCCGGCAGGTAGAAGTAGCCGATCAACAGGGCAGTATCGTCCGCTTCTTCCGCAAGCCGACTCCATCGATCCGTCGGGCAATAGAGAACGTCGTTCGCGGCGAGCGGGTTCGCGAGAGTGTGCGCGACCGTGGGGTTCAAATACCTGGGATAGAAGTTGCTAACGATCGACGGAGACATCCAGCTCAAGCCCCAGCCTTGTGCATTGTCCGGGAAAGAATTGCCGTTGTCACCCGCATACATGACCAAGGCAGTGCCCCATTGTTTGAGATTGCCGGCGCATTGGGCCCTCATGGCCTTGCTCTTGGCTTTGCTCAAAGCGGGCAGAAGCATCGCCGCCAGGATGGCGATGATCGCTATGACGACCAGCAGTTCAATGAGCGTAAAGCCGGCCGCGGTCCCCTTCGCGCCCGGCGTGCGCCTGGTCTGATTCATGAGCCGGCGTTTCATCGCATAAGCAGGACTGTGTGTAAGGGACTGCCCGTTGTCAAGACAATGTTTTAGGCCGGGTGCGATTAAAACTGTCGGTCAACTCACGGCGCCTCTTTGCCCCGAAGGGGCTTCCGAGAATGGCACCCCCTCGGCAATGGAAAGGGGCCGGCGATTGGTTCGCCGGCCCCTGCGAGCGGTCATGAATTGCCTACTGCGACTGGAGACGGAAGAAGCGCGTGACGTTCGTGGTCCCCAGGATGAACTGGTTGTTCGGCGGATTGGTGGCCACCGGGGTCCAGGCGCCGCTGGCAAGGCTCGTCTCGCTCTGCAGCACGAAGCCGGTAGCGGCGGTTGGCCAGGAGATCTGCACCGAGTCGGCACTGAGACGGGTTATGGTCAGGCTCGGGCCCTGGCTGCTTGGCGGAGCCGGTTCAACCACCGCGATTGAGGATCTGCCGGCCAGGTAGGTGTTGACCTGGACGAGGTCGTTGCCGGAGAGCGCCCGATTGTAGATGAGGACCTCGCTGATGGTGCCGGCGAACTGGTTGGTCAGGTCATCCAGCGACCCGATTCGCAGCGGGGTGCCCACGTCCAATGCCCCATACCCAAACACCCCGCTGCCGGCGGGCTCGCCATCGATGTAAAGCGACGCCAACGAACCCGCGACCGTAAAACCAGCCACCGCCGGAGACCCGGGCTCCACGGCACCGGAGCTGTACACCGGCGCAACTCCGTTGTTGTTTCCTCGTCCGATAAACAGGTTCCCGCCGACAACGGTACCGTAATCCCACGGGAACGCAAAGTCGTTGGTCGTCTTGCCCCACAGGGTATGTGCCGTGGCAACATCGGCGACGTTAAAGGCACAGAACGAAGAGATGTCTCCCTGGATAACCACACTGGGCGCGCTGGCCACATCGAGATATTGGGAACTCGTGCCGTTGAATTCCAGAGCGGGCCGGCTGGTCGCCGCATTGATCACCAGCATGGGAGCGGCGGCGGAATTGGTCTGGAAAGCATTGTTGCCCAGACCCGACTGGTCAGCCCACTCCGCGACGGTGCCGTCGCTATTGGTGGTAACCCCCTTGTCCGCTCTGAGCCAGAGCACCAGCCCGGAGGCCGGGGGTGTTGCCGGTCCCTGCCCGGTCACCGTGAGGACCACCGGGGCGGAAGTGCCCGCGGCGCCCCAAATATCGACCGCTTGGGCCTGGAGGGTAACCGTGCCCGGGCTGAGGACCTCGAGGGGCAGAGTGTAGGGCGGCGCTGTGGCCGAACCAACCACGTTGCCGTTGGCCAGGAAAGTCACCTGGGTGATCGGGTTGTTGGTATCCGTGACGCTCACCTCCAAGTTGAACGGGGTGGATACAGCCTCCGTCGCGCCGTTGGTCGGGCTGAGGATCGTCACGGTCGGGGGCAGATAGGCCACGCTAGCCAGTCTCTGGTTGTATTTTCCGCCCAGGTAGCTCAGGAGCTGTCCATGCTCCGTGAGGGAAAGGGCGTGTCCGAACACGAGCAATTCAGCAATGTCGCCCTTCATCTGGGTGACCAGGTCGTCACGCGTGCCGATTTTCAAATCGGTGCCGGCGTCGCCAAGCGCGGCCGTGATTTGGCCACTGCCGGCGGAAGCCCCATTGACGAAATGAGTGGCGGTTTGCCCGGCCATTTCGTAGCCGAGCACCATGTAGGCTCCGGCAGGCACCGCCTGGTCGGCGGCAACCGCTCCATAGGCTGTGCCATTGCCGCGGAAAAACTGAGGAACCCCCGTGTTCACCAGGACGTAATAGTCGAACGAGGCCGGCAAGTTGCCCTTGGTCTTGGAGCACAGCCCACGGTAATAAGCGAAATCCTCGAAGAGCACGACCGCGTAGCAGGAAATATCGCCGACGATTTGGATGCTGGGGGCCGTCGCCACATCCAGGTAGTCACCGGCGTTAAAATGAAGGGCCGGTTTGCCGTTTATGGCGTTTTGAACCAACGTGGGCGAGGTGGCGAGCGGAATCGCAACGTTGCCATTGCCCGAGCGATCGGTCCAGCTTGCCACCGTGTGGTCGCTATTGGCCTGCACCCCTGCATCCGCGCTGAGCCAGAGCCTCAGATCGTTGGTCGGCGGCGCCGTTGCGGCCGAACCGGTGACGGTCAGCACCACGGGCGGCGACGTGGACCTCAGGCCCAGATTGTCCACGACTACCGCCGTCAGCGACACGCTGCCCGGCGTCAACAGATCAATCGGGACCTGATAGGGACTGTTGGTCAACGAGACCACCTGGAAGCCATTCGCCAGCAGCAACACGTTGACGATGCTTCCGACGCTGATCGAGGCGTTGATCGCCGCGGGGACGGCGCTCGACATCGGGAACGTGGCCCCGTCGGCTGGGCTGGTTATGCTCAGGGTCACCGGCGGGTTGGAGACGATGGCCTGGGCCACGCCATACTTGCCGGACAGGTATATGACGGCGTTGCTCTGGTCGTTGGCCGCCAGGGAGTGATTGTACACGAGGATTTCGGCGATAGCTCCGGCCATCTGGGTGACAGCGTCGTCCCGTTGCCCGATGCGCATGGGATTGCCTACGCTCGCCGCCGTCGTGGTGATGGCGCCGGTGCCGTCGCTCACTAGACCGAGGTAATGCGAAAGGTTCGTGCCGTTGAACCCCAGGCCAAAAGTGTCAAACTGGCCCGCAGTAGCAGGCATGGTGGAGGCTACGGCGGTATAGGTGGCGCCGTCCCCAACATAACCGTTGGCGATGCCAGTGCTCGGAGCAAACCACCAATCAAAGGGGGCGGCGATGCCGGCGCCGGTTTTGCATACCAGCGACCGGTAGGTGGCGAAATCAGCGAACTGGGCCTCGACCAAAATGGTGAAACTGTTCGTGGTGAAGGCCGTGCCGGCATCGGAGACCTCGAGGAATTGGTTGGCACTCAAGGCGCTGCTGCCAAATTCCAAGGCCGGTTCGCCGTTGATGACATTGGCCGTCCAAACGGGCGCCGAGTTGGTATTCGCCTGGGCGGCGTCGTTGCCATTGCCGGACTGGTCGACCCAATTGGTCACCAGGCCAGAGGCATTGGTCATCACGCCCGTATCGGCCCGCAGCCAAACCCGCAGCCCGTTGGTGATCGGCTGGCTGACCGGCGCCGCGCCCGTCACGGTCAGGGACACCGGCGCCGAGGTAGCGGACGCGCCGAAGTTATCCGCCGCCACGGCCGTCAAGACCGCTTTGCCCGGGTTCAACAGGAACAAATCGACATCGTAAGGGGGCTGGGTCCAACTGGCCACCGAGGCTCCATTGTTTAAGAGAGTGACCGACGTCAAGACGCCATTGGTATTTGAATCCGAGGCCTCGACGCTGACCGAAACGGTGGCGTTCTCGGCGGCGTTCAAGCCGTTGGTGGGCGTTTGGATGCTGATGGAGGGAGGCACGATGAAATTCAGGTTCCATTTGGTGTGCAGGTAGTTGATCACCGACGCGCGGTCCCCATCGGAGAGCGCCGGCTGATAAATCAAGATCTCGGCGACGTTGCCTTTGAGTTGGGTGGCCAGGTCGTCACGCGAACCGATGCGCAACGGAGTGCCGCCGTCGGCAGTCGTGGTAGTGTAGGCGCTCGTGCCGTTGCTGCGGTCGTTCAAGTACTGGTTGGCCGTCCCGCTCCCCCAACTGAAGGTCATGACGTTCAAGGCGCCTAGCCGCGGCGGGTTGGTGCCGACACTATCGTGATACGTGTTGCCATCCGGGGCAGCGCCCAGCCAGAAGTTAGCGGCGCCGCCACTGGCGCTGGCGATATTCCACCAGTCGAAAGGCGCCGGACCGTTGCCCAAGGTCTTGGTCACACAGCAGCGATAGCCCCCGGTCAGGTCGTCGTACGACACTACCGCGAGGATGGTCACGTCGTCGGCGAGGCCGGAGATGCTGGCCGAATCGGCCACGTCCAGGTACCTGGTGACGTCGCCCGGGAACCGCAGCGTGGGCTTGCCGTTCTGGGAGTTCAACGCGACGCTGGGGGCCACTGCCGAATTCGCCTGGATCGCGTCGTTGTGCAAGCCGGACTGGTCGGCCCACGTGGTGACCAGGCCGCTGCCGTTGGTGGTGACGCCGGCATCGGCCTTGAGCCAGAGCTGGAGGCCGGAGGTGACGGGCAGGGTTTGGGCCGGCGAACTGAGCGGCATGGTGGCCGCGAGGAGGAGCGCAGCGGTGAGCGTGCGCGCGAGCGTTTTCAAGGCGGGGAGACGCAGGAGTTCCACCGCAGGTGCTGTTCTTGTGTGGGTCTTCATATATAACGTTTGGTTGTTTGTTTGCGTGCAGGACATCGTAAATACGTATTATAGTGTGGCCAATCGACTACTTGCGCGGATTTGGGGGCTTAAGCCCGACAGGCTGCCAGGATGGGCGGTGCTGTGTTCACCCTAAGCAAATAACACTTAAGCACACCGTTGTCAAGCGGGCCGCGAGGCCTGTACTGCGATTGGGCGCATCGGAAACTGCCCCCGGAACGCCGGCTTTAGCCGGCTTTGCGCGCACCTGGATCCCTGCTGTGCGCCCACTTGAACCTTGGACGTCCAAAGCCGGCTAAAGCCGGCGCTCCAGTCCTTCGGCACCGGCTGCGGGGGCAGTGTCCGATTTTGCCCGCCGCGATTGAAACCGTCGCTCCGCCCACGGCGCCTCTTTGCCCCGGAGGGGCTTCCGAGATTAGCCCGGCGTTTCGTAACTGTTCAGGTGTGGGGCAGACCTCCGGTCTGCCAGTTCACGGAGCCTCCGGCTCCGTGAACCTGGTGCGGTCGGAACACTGGGCCAGAGGCCCGGCTAACCGGCAGACCAGAGGTCTGCCCCCACCCTCCCACCTGAACAGTTACGGCGTCTCAACGCCGGGTCAACGAACCGAAAGAGAGGTCCGTCCCGAAGGGACGGCTGAGGGCAACGATTACTCTCAGTCGTCCCTTCGGGACGAGGGTCTCTGTTCGGGCCTCCCCCATTCGCGTCAGGCTAAGATAAGGCCTCCCCGCTCCAAACCCCAACGGGGTTGTGCAGCAAAGCCCAGGGTTGGCGCGGCGCCAACCCTGGGTAATCGCGCGGGAATGCCCATCAACCCCAACGGGGTTGCGGCCCGGGGGCCGGAAAACCAGTCGCTTGCGTTCCCCGCCGGCCACAACCCCGTTGGGGTTGGTGGCCCCTCCATCGCCGCTGCCCAGGGTTGTCCCTTCGGTCCAACCCTGGGCTTTGCTACGCAACCGCGTTGCGGTTGAAGCCACACACTATTGCTCTTCACGGCCCCTTAGCCTGACGCGAATGGGCCTCCCCGGCGTTGAAACGCCGGGCTATTGTCGGAAGCCCCTCCGGGACAAGACTCCCGCGGCGCATGCCCGACGCTTTTTCTAATTAGTGTTGATGTTCGGCACTTTATAGAAGAGGACCCAGCCCGATTCCGCGCAACCGACGTCCACCGTGCCGCGCGCGTTGCCCAAATCAAAACGGTACCAGACAACATGCCCGTCTTCGAAGAGAAAATTGCCCCCGCCCGGGACATTTCCATTCCCGCTGTCCCAATGGCTGGCGCTGGGAACCGTTATCGAGGAGGAGGTTTCCGTCCAGGTAACGCCAGTTCCCTTGTTGGCGCTAACATTCCATGAGCCATTGGCCTGCAACCGGTCGCTCACGATCGGGGCCCGACGGTATGGCCCGTCCATTTTTTTGCGAGTCACCCAGCCGGACAACGCGGGCCAAGGGGTAGAGTAGGTCCAGCCGTCGCTGGCAGGGTCTTTGCGGCCCGGCAGGTAGAAGTAGCCGACCAGTGTGGTAGTATCACCCAACTCTTCCGCAAGCCGGTGCCACCTATCTGTCGGGCAATAGAGAACCTCGTTGGCGCCCATGGGGTTCGCCAGCGTGTGCGCGACCATTGGGTTCAGATACTTGGGGTAGAAGTTGCTGACGATCGACGGGGACACCCAGCTCAAATCTGTTCCTTGTGAATTGTCCGGGAAACTATTATTGTTATCACCCGCATACATGACGAAGGCGGTGCCCCATTGCTTGAGATTGCCGGCGCATTGGGCCCTCAAGGCCCGATTCTTGGCCCTGCTCAAAGCGGGCAGAAGCATTGCGGCCAGGATGGCGATGATCGCTATGACGACCAGCAGTTCAATGAGCGTAAAGCCCCACCCTGTCCGCGCCGCAAACAGCCGTTTGTGCTCCGGTTTGCCTTCCAACGTCGTGGAATTGCCCGTGGGCCCGTCTTTGGCGGTTTCTGTCTTCATGATGAGTCCGGTAGCTATGGTTCTTTTGCGCACGCGTTTGTTCTGGCATTGGGACATCGTCTTATGGTTCGCGGAGAAATCACAGGATGGCTCGGCCAACACGCGGCCAGAGCAAAGCCCTGCGCGGGAACGCCCTGCGCTTCCTTCGGCCCCGGCGCGCGTCTGGCCTGGTTCATAAGCTGACGTTTCATGGCCAAAGAGGAATGTCCCTTAAAGGACTCCCCTTTGTCAAGGCGATACTTTTTATTTGGGGAGGGCCGGGGTGGGACACGGGAGGCTTGCCAGGGCCGTGGAAGCCCGGTAGCTTCGAGGGCATGAACGCAGGCTCTTCAATCGCCGCGCATCGGCCGCCGGCAAGCCCCGCCCAAACCCGTCTCCCTCTGCGCGGTTGGGCGCTGGAGTTGGCGCGGCGGTGGAACGGGGGCACTTACTCGCTGTTCGTTCTGCACGGGAACATTTATGATCTCTTTCCCGTGCAGGACGACGGGGTCCTCCATTACGCGCCGTTGAAGACGTTTCTGGTGCGGCGGTTTTTTCCGGAGCGCGCCTGCTTGCTGTTTTACGACATCAGCGACGGCCTGACGTTTGGAACGAGCGAGATGCAGAAGCGGTTTTTCGACTGGCTGGGGGTGTATGACAGCGTCGAGGGCACCAACTTTCACGAGGCGGGCCTGCCGCGCGATTTCGTGCGGCTGGCGCCGCTGCTGCGGCGGTTCTTCCTGCGGGTGGCCGAGGAACAGGAGAAGTGGCGGGGGATCACGCTGGTGATCGATTATCCGGAGAAGCTGATACCGGCGTGCGAAGAGGCCAATGCCAGCGCCGAGGAGCGGATGAACCTGGTAACGTTCCTCAAGTGGGCAGCGGCGCCCGAGATGGCCAGGCTGGACATTGGGGTGATTCTGCTGGCGGAATCGGCGGACGAGCTGAGCCCGCGGCTGTTGCAGAATCCGCACGTGGCCCAGGCGCGCATCGATTTGCCCGATGCCGGGGAGCGGCTCCAGTTCCTGGGCTCGGGGTGGGCCGAGGCGATGGCGGGCGGCCAGCCCTTTTCGGCCTGGAGCGATTTTTCGGCGGAAGAGCTGGCGGCGCGGACGGCGGGCCTGAACCTGCTTCGCATCCGGCATTTTCTGGCGGAGGCCATCCGCAATGGCCTGCGGGTCACGCAGGACCATCTGACGGCGAGCAAGAAGCGGCTCATCGAGGAGTATTGCCAGGGGTTGGTGCGGTTCAAGGACCCCAAGGCGGGGGTCAACCTGGACCGGGTGGCGACGCACCGGGCGGCCAAGAAACGGCTGCGCGAGCTGGCCTGGCTCATCAAGAGCGGCAAGACCGATGTCATCGAGCGCGGCGTCCTGGTCCCGGGCCGCGTGGGAGTGGGCAAATCCTTTCTGGTCGATTGTTTTGCCAGCGAATGCGCCTTGCCGGTCATGGAGATGGGTGAATTCCGCTCCAAATGGGTCGGAGACACCGAGCGGCAGCAGATGCGGATTTTGATGACGATTCGGGCGCTGGGGCCGGTGATCGTGGTGGTGGACGAGGCCGACGCCGTCTTTGGGACGCGGGAAGCGGAGGGGGACAGCGGGGTTTCGGGGCGGGTGTTCGCAGCCTTTGCCGCGCACATCGGCGATTCGACTTTGCGGGGACGCGAGCTCTGGGTGGCGATGACCTCGCGCCCGGACCTGCTGTCCATCGACATGAAACGCCAGGGCCGCTTTGGCCTGTGCATTCCGCTCTTTCCGGCCCAAGGCCCGGAGGATGTCCTGGAACTGTTCACGACTGTGGCTCAGCTCCGGAAAATCCCGCCCGGCGAGCCGATCCTGGCTTACGTCCGGCAGAACCTCGGTTCGCTGCCGCTAACGGGCAGCGACGTCGAGTCAATTCTGATCCGGGCCAAGGAACGGGCGGTCTTGGCCAGCCGGGACGATGACGTGCAGCGGGCCGACCTCGAGGAGGCCGTCAGCTCGTTCATCGATCCGCTCGATCCGAATTTGCTTCGCCTGCAGGAATTGGCCGCGGTGCTGGCCTGCTCGGACCGGCGCTATCTGCCGGAGCAGTACCGGGCCGCGGATCGCGCCGCGCTCTTGGAGGAATTCGGCAGGCTCCGCTTGCGTGTGGCGCGCGGGTGAATTAAGCGCAAAGAACGCAAAGAACGCAAAGACCCAAGAAAAACAAGGCATTTTTTTATGATCTCTGCGTTCTTTGCGGTATAAGCTTGGCATTGATCCGGGAGCGGTAGATGAGATTATCGCACTATGGCCAACAGCGCGAGGTATTCATCGCGCGTGAGTCCGGCTGTCGCCAGAAGTTGTCCTCGCGGCGATAGCCCGCATCCTCCCGGACCTCCTCCAACGTGCCGTGCTCTGCTGCCGTGGCAAGAAACAGCCGCACTGCCTCGTCCACAGCCTGGCGCGCCGCTTCCGGTGTCTCCCCGGAACTGGCCACGTCCAGCGGCATGGCGTGAGCGACGAACTGGTTTCCCTCGCGCCGGATCTGGACGGTGTAGTCGATTCTCATGGCCTTATGCTACCATCCCAGCCGGTGGCCGACACCGCCATAGTGGGCATTCATCTCCCCTGTTTTGATCACCTGGCGGTTTTTTCACCGCGCAAGGATCGCCCGGTGCTTTTCACGGCGGCAGGTTCATTTTCGGTGATTGCGCCCTCTTGCCACAACCGCTGCCACCGTGCTACAGTTAGGGCGTCATGCAAGTCACAGTGAAAATGCCCGATCAAGTCGCCCGTCAGTGGGGAGAAACTCCTGACGCGGTAGCCCGCCACGTCATGGAAGACGCGGCGATTGAGAGTTATCGCGCCGGACGTCTTTCGCACCGGCAGGTCGGCGAGATGCTGGGATTCGACTACTGGCAGACGGAAGCTTTCCTCAAAGAACGTGGTGTGCCCCTGAATTACTCCGCTGCAGACTTGGAGGCCGACAACGCGACGCTGGACAAAATCCTCGTCGGCCTGTGAGCGTCGTCGTCTCGGACACTTCGCCGTTGCACTATCTCATTCTGTGCGGCGCGGAAACCGCGCTTCCCCGCCTTTTCAGCAAACAGGCACGGCAGGGTGGCAGCGCTTAAGGCCACACAAAAACCCCTTTGTTGACTCCCCGAGGTGCCGCCTGAGCCAGATGGTGCGCAAGCAAACACCGGTATGAGAGCGGCGCAACGCGAATATCAGAGGACCCTTTCACGCTCGACGTTCGATCCCCGCCATCGCGCCAAGGAGTCAGGACCGGTAAAGAATCCGAAATCCTTCTTTGAGCCTTTTGAAGAGGCTTTCCTTGGGTTCCGGTTTGAGCAGGCCGGATAACTTCGTTTGACTTGCAAACCACCGCTCCATGAGTGTTTTCATCTCCCCAATGGCATTTAGGGCTTCATCCCGTGCCTGGTTGACGCGTACCGCGGCAGCATCCAATTCACTTCCCTCAATGTCTAGAAACTGGTTAGCGGTCCGCAAACGGCGTTGAAACTCGAGCCGCAGAGCACAGGCCGCTTGCATCTGGAAGAGCGCCGTGTGCATCGCGTTACAAGTTACCTTGCCCCGCTGAACCAATTTTTCCACCGAAGCTACGTCTGGCGGGTGAAGGGAATTCGTATCCTCACGAGCGGCGAAGTCAAGGACCGGCCGCATTAACCCAATAGCTCGCCGAGAAAGCCTGACCACGCCGGAAAACAAGGCGACGACTTCCTCGGCCTTCTCATCAAGATAGTTGAGCTTTGACGGGCCGAGCAAAACGCGCTCTGCCGCATTTTGCGCAGCCTGTTCGGTGATCCAACCGAACGCGAGTTTCGTCCTGAGCAAGCGGAGTTGATTTAACTCAGGCGGCGGCTTTGCGACTGTCAGGATGATCTCCACGATTTTACAGAAACCTGCCGCCATGATTCCCAAACGCAAATCGGTCTTGGTCAGGCTCGGCCAGGACTTGGCCAGTGCCAAAGCACCGAAAAACAACGTCGTGTAATGAAGAAGCATAAACGGAAGCGATATGGTCCAACCAGGAATTGAAATTCTGGACCGCCTGGGTGTTCCATTTTCGTGAAACGGCAGTCGCAACGGGCTTATGGCGAGGCAGAAAACCAAGTAAACTGTGAGCAGGAGTAAGCCAGCGGCTATGTATAAGGCCCCACTCACACTCAGCGCGATAAAACCAGATTTCCAGAGAAAGGGGACACTGAGCGCCAGCAACCCTTGTCCTGCAACTAGATAAAGCGCGAGCCGGATGTCGAAGTGCCTCTTAGCCCCCAGGATTGTCTTGTATGGGAGGACGCGAAGGATCTCCCATGTTTCCCTTGGATTAGAGATAGCTGAGTCTAATGTGCCTATCGCGACGGCAGCCGTGAAAAACACAAGGACCACACTGTCCAGAGTGGCGTTCCCTCCGGCCAAATCGTTCGCCGCCACCCAAACGAGAGCGACGAGCGCGCATTTCAACGCCCATTCCGAATAGCCCAGGCGACTCGCCCTGCCCTCTCGTTGCGTGACTTCGGAGTCAATGGCGCTCAACAACTCGTTCTTAGGCAGATGAGGGGGATTTTCTGGGCCTTCTTTAGATTCCGTGGCAGGCTTCGGGCCAACAGGCGGATGCCCGGCCTCTTTGACCATGGCATCTGGACTTTCCTCACCTGGCATAGCCAGAACCAAAGGACCGGGCTATGGTGAATTCTATGACACTGCCGCCGAAAGCCACTGAGACTGAATCCCTTCCGGAACAATGCGGGTTTGACTTGGCCAGCCGCTA
>Ga0187849_1003824_pt1 | contig 12913 bp, 12 predicted proteins | sample June2016WEW_4_10_2_FD_132412 | JGI IMG/M metagenome (GOLD analysis project Ga0187849, IMG submission 132412) | Peatland microbial communities from SPRUCE experiment site at the Marcell Experimental Forest, Minnesota, USA - June2016WEW_4_100 | ecosystem: Environmental > Terrestrial > Soil >... | reverse complement strand
CCTTTTTGCCCCTGGACGATCTCGAACTCTACCGTGTCGCCTTCTTGCAAGGTCTTGAATCCTTCACCCTGGATGGCCGAGTAATGGACGAAGACATCAGCTCCGCCTTCCTGGCCGATAAACCCGTATCCTTTGCTGTTGTTGAACCACTTAACCTTACCTTGAAGTCTTGCCACTTGCGCCCTCCTTGATTTTACTTTGGGGGTTGCCGCTCCTTGAGAAGTGCCAAAAAAGAAAAAAGCCGAAGATCTCTTCGATCCCCGGCCCTATATTCCTATGAACACTTTCCCAACGAGAACACTTTCCCATCTCCCTCATAAATAGAAATAGCTTTTCTGCCCTCGATTTGTCAAGAAAATTGTTGCAAGAAACCGTTTCAAGGAGGAACTGCTAATCTGCAGAAAATCATGCTGAGACCAATCCCGCCCTAGCGAGCAACAATATTCCCACGAGTGTTTTCCCATCGCGGATCTCATTACTTTGAATCATCTCCATTACTTTGCTAACGGTAAAGAATCCGACTTCGATTCGTTCATCGGCATCGGGTTGGCCTTTGGATGGGGTCAGGTCCCACGCTTCGACGAGATGCATCTTCTCACTCAGAATGCCCGGGCTCGGATAGAATTCAAGAAGGGGCTTGAGGAGGCGGGCGTGGTACCCGGTCTCTTCCAACAACTCACGGCGCGCGCTCTGGCGTGGAGTTTCCCCGCGTTCCATGCCCCCGGCCACAAGTTCCCACAGGCTTTCTTGCACCGCGTGCCGATACTGGCGGACCAGGATCAGGCGGCCGTCAGGAAGATGGGGAACGACGACTACCGAACCCGGGTGGCAAACAACTTCGCGCGTGGTCTCAACGCCTCCCGGTTCAACCACACGCTCAACCTTCAATTCCACCACTCTTCCGCGAAAGAGGGTTTTGCTTTCAAGGATGCGGGCGCGCTTTTGCAAAGGTTTGGCCTCAAATGATGATAGTGCCGCTGCCAGCGGAGACAGCCAGTATAACATCGTCGACATGCCGCCGCGGGAGCAGCGCCATTCTCGGCGGGTCTAACGTCAGCTATAATTGCTTGGCTGGGGAACTGTCACGCGGAGTGTGGTCCGCGCCTCAGGCCACAGAAGGGATTCATTCAGTATGAAAATCACGGCGTTGATTGTGGATGATGAACAGCCGGCTCGCGACGAGTTGGCGTTCTTGCTGAAGAGTTTTTCCGACGTCGAAGTGGTCGGCCAGGGAAAGAACGGCGTGGAAGCCGTGAATATGGTGCGCGAGCTGAATCCGCATCTGGTGTTCCTGGATGTGCAAATGCCCGGCGTCGACGGCTTTGGCGTGATCAAGCGCCTGCTGGAGAAGAAAGTGCGCTTGCCGTTTTTCGTTTTTGCGACGGCTTATGACCAGTACGCCGTGCAAGCTTTCGAAGTGAATGCCATCGACTATCTCTTGAAGCCGGTCTCGAAGCCGCGCCTCGAAAAAGCCATCCTGCGCGTGCGCCGCATGTTGGAGACTTCTGACACCACCCACCAAAAGCTCGACCGCTTGGTGCAGATGGTGGAGCAACGTCCCGTGCCCCAAAAGGGTAAGCTGGTGGTCAAAAGCGGTAACCGGCTTTTCCTGGTCGATTCTGATGATGTCATCTACGCGAGCATCGAAGATGGCGTCATCAGCATCGTCACGCGCGAATTGGAAGGTCAGTCCAACTTCCGTACCGTGGAGGAACTCCAAGCCAACCTCGATCCCAAGGTTTTCTGGCGCGTGCATCGCTCCTACCTGGTCAACGTAAACCACATTAAGGAAGTGGTTCCCTGGTTCAAGAGCTCCTACCAGCTCAAAATGGAAGATCGCAAGCAGACGGAAATTCCGGTCAGCCGGGCCCAAACCCGTAAACTACGCGAGTTGCTGAACCTGTAGCTGCATGCATATGCATGGGACCGATCTGAAAGCCAATAAGCTACCATGGCCATTTCCCAGTTGAAGTGTTGACCGGTAGGGTGTATAGGGATTCAATTGTTCTGCCAAGTGCACTTTATCATGCCCGCGATGCCACTGTTTTGAGGAGACTCGCCATGCGTTTTTCAGAAAGACTGGGCATAAGCCCAGTGAAATCGACGATCCAGATCGATTCAATCGATGACGATTTGCGCAATGGCCTCTGGAACGCGTTGACGATTTTCTATTGGGACCATGTCAAAACAATGAACGGCCTTTACAAGGAGTACGATTCACGAATGGCGAGATTGGTCCAGCTTATTTGGCTGGACTATTTTAAGCTGCCCGTGGACGACATTCCTTTCCTGTGGTCACGAACTTGCGACGCCCTGAAGAACCATTTCTACCATTGCGAGTGGTATAGGGTCTATGACTTTGTCGAGTTCGTGTGGCAGAGGTGCCGGGGTGATTTCGGACAGCAGGTGCAGGCACTCAGCTTCGTGGAGTACTGCAACCAGATTCTTGAGCGTGAGGTGTCAGCGTATCGCTTCGTAGGCGGCAGGCTTGCTCGGTTGACTTCAAAGGAGGAGGTCGCGGCGGTTGAAGAAGCCATGGCTAGTGCAGATGTGATGCAACCAGTTGCGGCTCACATCAGCGCTGCTCTGGCGCTCCTGGCTGACCGGAAATCACCTGATTACCGTAACTCGATCAAGGAATCCATCAGTGCCGTGGAGGCTGTGTGCAAGCTCCTCGCGAGGGATGAAAAGGCAGACCTTCATACAGCCATAAGGAAGCTCAGGGGAAGCATGGGCGTGCACCCTGCACTGGAAAAAGCATTCATCAACATGTATGGATACACGAGCGATGCCGATGGCATTAGGCATGCGCTTCTCGACGAACCAAACCTGTCATTCGAGGACGCAAAGTTCATGCTAGTTTCCTGCTCCGCATTCGTAAACTATCTCGTTGCTAAAGCTACCAAAGCAGAGGGCAAGAGTTAGGACGTACTTATCCCTTCGCGGTCTTTCCGCCCGATTACGTTCGGCGCGCCTTCGGTACAGGACGTGGTACGCCAAAGTGTTTTTTCCTTAACTCCGCGTGAACTTCCGCCGCTGGACGGCCTTCGCCCTCTTCTGCAAGGGCCTCGTTGACCGCTTCGATCGTTTCGATCTGATCTTTCCAGACATGCTCTGCAAGGGCTCGAACCAGCCCCGCCATTGTGGATTCCTGCGCCTCAAGCGTGACCGTGAGGCCGAGCTTGCGGAGGGTTTGGGATGTGATGGGGCCGATGGAGACGATGGCGGCGCTGCGCAGCGTTTCCGCCAGCCGACTCTCACCCACAAGTTTTGCGAAGTTTGTGGCCGTTGATGAACTGGTAAACGTGATCGCATCCGGTGGTGGGGTGAGCAGGCGGGCGAGTTCTTCCGGGGAAATCTGCGGCGTGACGGTCTGGTAAGCTTCCACCACTTCCACGCGTGCTCCCCGCTCCTCGAGCACGCGAGGCACCAGGTCGCGCGCCGCCCGCGCGCGCGGAATCAGAAATGCTTTGCCCCGCAGATCGCGGTCACCCAGCGCCGCGAGCAATCCCTCCGCCACGTACTCGGTCGGCAACAGATCGACCTTCACGCCCGTGCGCGCGAATTCCGCTGCGGTGGCCGGGCCGATGGCGCCGATAATCAGTCCATGCAGCGCGCGCACGTCACGTCCGGACGCGGCGAGGCGTGCCAGGAAATTCCGCACTCCATTCGCCGACGTTACCAGCAGGTAGTGAAACTCTTCCAGCCTGCGGATGGCGGAGTCAAGCGGCTCCCACGAGTCCGGTGGCCGGATCTCGATGGTGGGAATTTCAATAACTTCGGCGCCCAAGGCTGCCAATTCTTCGCGCAATACGCTGGCCTGCTCGCGCGCGCGCGTTATGGCGATGCGCCTGCCGAACAGCGGCAGATGTTCAAACCAATTCAGGCGATCCCGCAGGCTCACCACCTCACCAATTACAGTGATGGCCGGGGTCATGACGGCGGAGGCTTTGGCGGCAATGTCCGCCAGGGTTCCCTCGATCACCTTCTGGTCCGGCAAACTACCCCACTGGATGACGGCGGCAGGTGTGGCGGGTGCGCGTCCGTGCTCGATCAAGGCCTGGGTAATGCGCGGCAGGTTTCTCACGGCCATGAAGAAAACCAGCGTGCCGGGGCAGGTCCCCAGTTGCGACCAGTCAAGGCGCGAGGATTCCTTTTCGGGGTCCTCGTGTCCGGCGATGAAAGTTACAATGGAAGTAATGTCGCGGTGCGTTATAGGAATTCCTGCATAGGCCGGAACGGCGTGCCCCGCCGACACTCCCGGCACAACTTCAAACGCGATGCCGGCATCGACGAGCGCTTGCGCCTCCTCGCCCCCGCGCCCGAACACAAACGGGTCGCCGCCCTTCAAACGGCACACCAATTTGCCCTCGCGGGCGCGCGTGATGAGCAGTTGGTTGATCGCGCTTTGCGGGAGGCGATCGGCTTCACCGCGGCGGCCTATGCAAATCTTCTCAGCCTCGGCCCGCGCCAGGCGCAGCAAGTCTTTATTCACCAGGAAGTCGTGAACGACGCATTCGGCGCGCTCAAGGATTTGCTTTCCTTTGAGCGTCAGCAGGCCCGGGTCGCCGGGTCCTGCGCCAACGAGATAGACTTTGCCTTGTGTCATCGGTTGTTATCCGTAGTCCGTTGTCAGTCGTCCGTTGTCCGTTGTCCGTAGTCAGTTGTCGGTCATCCCAGTATAAGTAACAAGTGCATGGCAAGGATCGAAGCGCATAATCCACCGCGATTGTCGATTCCTGCTGCAACGGACCACGGACAACGGACTACGGACAGCCAGCCAAAGCACCTAGAGTTTTCCGAGTGCGTTGAGTATCTGCCCCGCGCCCTGGCGCAGCAGGTCTTCCGCCACCGCGGCACCCAGCACCTCCGGATCGGACGCGGGACCCTTCGTCTGGGCGCGAATCACTAAGGTCCCCTCGAGATTTGCGAGCAGCCCTTGCAATTGCACATTGCCATTTTCCACCACGGCGTGTGCGGCGATGGGCACCTGGCAACCGCCCCCCAGGCGGCACAGCACCGCGCGCTCGGCGCGGACAGCCTGATGCGTCGCCAAGTGATCGAGGCGCGCCACGGCCTCGTGCGCGCGCGGATCATCAGCGCGGATTTCAATGCCCAACGCCCCCTGGCCGACCGCTGGGCACATCTGGTCGAGGCTGAAATAACTGGTTATCCGTTCGGTGAGGCCCAGACGGTGCACGCCGGCTGCGGCCAACACCAGCGCCTCACAATCGCCCCACTCGAGCTTGCGCAGCCGCGTGTCCAGATTCCCCCGCATCGCCACGTAAACAAGATCGGGCCGCAAGGCGCGCAATTGCGTTTGCCGCCGCAAACTGCTGGTGGCAACACGCGCACCGGGCGGGAGGTTCTCCAGGGGTTGCCCGTTCCGGGCGATGAAAACATCGCGCGCGTCCTCTCGCTGCGGCACCGCGCCGAGCGCCAACCCCGCGGGTTGTCCGGTGGGCAGGTCCTTCAAGCTGTGCACTGCCACATCGATTTCCCGCGCCAGCAGCGCTTCTTCAATTTCTTTGATGAACAGGCCTTTGCTCCCGGCCTCCGCAACGGTTTGCGCGACGGAGGCCGGCAGAGGTTCGCCGGGCGCGACGGCCTGTAGCTTGTCACCCGTGGTCTTGATGGTGCGAACTTCGATTTCATAGCCGGCAGCGGTAAACTGGTCACGAACCCAGTGGGCCTGCCACAGAGCGAGCTTGGAACCGCGAGAGCCGATGGTCAGTCGCATAAAGAAAATGCCAAGTGACAATCATCATTGCCGATTTTCGATTGTCGATGGTCGATTGCGTGAAATCGAAAATCGTCAATCGGCAATCGAAAATTTCCTCAGTTCCCCAACCCGAAGATCTTGTGGATCAGCCGTACTAGCGCTACGTTTTCAGGCTCGCCTGCTCCACTCTTAAGTTCGGTAATGGGTCCGTGGAGGATTTTGTTCATGATGCCGCGCGTTAGGGCGTCCACGGCTTGGCGCTGCTCGGGGGTCATGCTTGCCAGCCGGCCCTGGTAGCGTTCCATTTCCGTCGCGCGGATACGGTTCAGGCGGTCCTCGAGCGCTACGATGGTCGGCACCACGTCACGCGACGCCAGGCGCTTGAGCGTTTTCTGAACCTCCATCTGGATGATTTCCTCGGCCCAAACGGCTTCGCGTTCGCGTTGCTTCTTGTTGGCCTCGACGACGTGGCCCAGGTCGTCGATATCATATACATAGACATTATCTAGTTCATGGACAGCCGGGTCGACGTCGCGCGGCACGGCGATATCCACCAAGAAAATGGGCCGGTTCCTGCGCGCGCTCAGGAGTTTTTCCACTTGGTTCTTGTTAATGATGGGGTGGGGCGACCCGGTGGAGCTGATGACGATGTCCGCCTGGCTCAGGTAATCGTAGAGATGCTCAAAGGGCACCGGCGTACCGTGAAACGCCGCCGCCAGTTCCGCCGCCCGGTCGTAAGTGCGGTTGCTCACCAGGATGTTGCTGGCGCCGCTGCTCAGCAGGTGTTTGGCCGCCAGTTCGCTCATCTTGCCGGCGCCCACGACGAAAATCGTTTTACCCTGGAGGCCGCCGAAGATTTTTTTCGCCAGCTCCACGGCCGCGTAAGAAACGGACACCGCCGCCGATCCCAGCGCCGTTTCACGCCGCACGCGCCTCGCTACCGCCAGCGCCTGGTTTACCACATCATTCAGGGTGCCGTTCATCGCACCCACCGCGCGCGCCGCGGCGTACGCCTGTTTCATTTGTCCCAGAATTTGTGGCTCCCCCAGGATCATGGAGTCAAGGCTTGACGCCACACGGAACAGGTGCTTCACCACGTCCTGCTGCCGGAGTCGGTAGAAGAAATGTGCGAATTGCTTTAAGTCACAATGGTGATGGTCCGCCAGGAAACGGCGGATGATGGATTCCGCATCTACTTCATCCTCAGCGGAGGTGGTCACTTCCACACGGTTGCAGGTGGAAAGAATCATTCCTTCGCGGATACCCTCCCGATGCACCAGATCGGATACGGCTTCGGCCAGCCGTGCTTCCGGGATATTCATCTTCTCCCGGACTTCCACCGGCGCCGTGCGATGATTGATGCCCAAAAGGGTAAGATTCATTGTAAGAACCGGGATTCGGGACTCGGGGTTCGGGATCCGGGATGCAGGACGGAATTGTTTTTCCGAGCCCCGAGTCCCGAATCCCTAACCCCGCAATTTCGGGATGTACCCGTGCTCCCCACTGAGCAGGCTGATGCCCATGAACGTTACCAGAATGGCCGCGAACCCAAAGATCGCGATATAGGCAGCGCGCCGCCCGCGCCAACCACCACTGACACGATTGGAGAAAAGCACCAGGTAGATCAACCACGTCACCATAGAAGCCAGGATTTTCGGGTCGAGCTCCCACGGGCCCTTCCACGTGCGGCTTGCCCAGACAAACCCGGTCAGTATGCCAATGCTCAAAAAGGGAAGGCCTAACACCAGTGAGCGGTAATAGAGTTCCTCGCAGACCTTCAGCGAGGGCAACCGATAGTAAAAGCCCCGCGGCTGCTTTGACTTCAGCTCGCGCTCCTGAATCAGATACATGACGGCGGCGACGAAGGTCAGGAACAAGGCGGTGTAACCGAGAAAGATCGAACTGATGTGAACCAGCAACCAGCCGCCCCGAAAGGCTGAGGAGTCAAACGAACTCGCCGGACGAAGCGCCGAGATCAGCGTGAGCAGGAAAACGAGCGGCAGCATGAAGAGACCCAAGGAAACAATTCGGTAGCGCAAGTACACGAAGAAAAAGGCCAGGGTTACCAGGAATGCGTAAAACGACAGAGCACTCCGGACGTCCGTAACCGGCAGACGATGAAGGCGGGCGGCTTCAACCGCCAACGCCCCGGCATGTGCTGCCAAGCCGATTCCCAGCGCCCCCAAGGAAGCAGGCGAAAGCGACGGCCGCCGCCGCACAACTGAGGGAATGATGAGCGAGATTCCCAGGGCGTAAAATGCGAGCGCCATCCACAGGCAGGCATCGTGCATAAGGGCTCCCAAGCAATAGCGTCAAACTTGAGAATTATAACATTTCTGGTGTGCGGGTCTGGTGGGCAAGTCTGATTTTCGAAAGCCGCCCGCGAAGCATAACTCATTGCCAGCCAGATAGGTGAACCGCGAACTGCGCTCAGGGATGCCTCAACTCCCATTCGAAATTTCCCGGAATTCCCTGACCCGAATCCAGACTTGGAGAATTCCCCCGCGTCTTGTTATGATGGCACAAGCACAGGTCAAAATCATGTCATTACCTCTGAACCTAGGAACACAGGAAAAGCCGCGCCCGCAATTGCACGTGCGGGCGGCCGAAGAGCGCGATGCCCGCGACATCGCGCGAATCTACCTTCAGGCGATTCAAGATCACTTGGCGACGTTCGAAAACTTTCTGGGCACTCCCGAGGAGCGCACACGCTGGGTGACGGAACACTCCGGGAAATACCCGCTGCTGGTGGCGGAACTGAACGGGCGGGTTTTGGGATGGACGTCGCTTAGCCCCTATCAGGTGCGGCCGCGCATCGAGGGCATCGCCGAACTCCTCATCTACATCGACCGCGATTACCGGCGGCACGGGGTGGGCAGGGAATTAATGCGCGCCATTCAATCCGCGGCGCGTAAGGAAGGGCACTTCAAATTGATCGGGAGATTTGTAGCTCACAATGACGCCGGCCGCACCCTTTGCCGCATGACCGGCTGGAGAGAAGTGGGCGTGCACGAAAAACACACGCTCCTGGAAGGCCGCTGGCACGACGTGGTGGTGGTCGAGTTCCTCATCACGGAAAACCTCAAGTAAATCGAAGAGACCAACCCTCCGTCGGCCGAAGAGACTAACATGGATGAACACGATGGACAGGATACCGGACTGAAACATGGGCTGATCACGCATAGCGTGATCGGCTGTGCATTTGAGGTCATAAACGAACTGGGCACGGGCTTTCTCGAGTCGGTCTACGAAAAGGCGTTGCTTCTGGCACTCCGGCAGAAGGGCCTTTCGGTGATATGCCAACATCCGATCAAGGTGATGTTCAGGGGCGAATGCGTCGGTGACTTCTATGCGGATATTTTCGTCGAGGGCAAGGTAATTGTGGAACTGAAGGCCGTAAAAGCCATAGCTCCCGAGCACCAGGCCCAGGTCATTAACTATCTGAACGCCACGGGGATAGAAGTGGGCTTACTCATCAGCTTCGGGAACCCCAAACTCGAATACAAACGCTTTACCCGTAGCAAGGACTACAAACATGCTACAACCGACCCGCAAACCAGGAGCCTCGATGACCAGACCGTGGTGGGCATTGATGTGGGCGCGGAAAAGAAGGGTTTCCACGCTGTCGCTCTTCGCAATGGAGCCTTCGCAACCAAGGCTTCCACCAATCCCGCGGAAATAATGGAATGGTGCCGGGAGCAGAACGGGACCATTGTCGCTGTGGATGCCCCATGCGGCTGGAGCCAATCGGATCCCTGCCGGAGGGCGGAGCGCGAGCTGAAACTGGATGGGAAGAGGCTTTTCGCTTTCGCAACGCCGACGCGCACCAAAGCTCACGAAAACAAGACGGGCTTTTACGATTGGATCTTCAACGGCGAAAAACTGTACCAACAGCTCGCGCCGCACTTTCCGCTCTTCGAGGGAAGCCGCCCGGAGGGGCCGGCCAGCTTTGAAACCTTTCCCCACGCCATTGCCTGTGCCCTCGCCGGGAAAATTATTCCGGCAAGTGCCTCGGAGCGCCGCAAACTCTTGACGGAGCGGGGCTACGACGCCAGTCCTCTCCTCAACGATGACTTCGTTGATGCTGCCTTGTGCGCGCTCGCCGCCGATGCATTCCGCCAAGGCCGCACCCAGCATTTCGGGCGAAAAAACGAGGGATTCATCATCGTGCCCGATTGGTCTCAGCGCGTGGCGACCGCTTCAAACCTCGAGGGCTGAGTATTTTTCTTCCTACTTCTCATCCTGTGTATTCTGTGCATCGATGTAAAGACGTGTTTTTGTCCAAACGAGGTAGACGGGAATTCCCAAAAGCACCAGTCCCAAACCGATGCCGGATTCGCGCGGGCTGCGGGCCAGCGCATTGACAATGATGATCAGCGCCGCGGCGGCGAACGCCAGCGGCAACACAGGGTAGGCCCAAACCCGGTAAGGCCGCGCCAACTGTGGGCGCTTCCGGCGCAGAATGACCACCGCCAGCGCCGCCGCGGCATAGAAAATCCAGCCGGTGAATATGACGTAGGTATAGAGTTGCTCAAAGGTGCCGGTGGCCGCCAGCACGATGGACCAAACTCCTTGGATCAGCAGGGCAACATACGGGGTTTCAAAACGCGGGTGAATTCGTCCCACCGCGGAAAACATGACGCGGTCGCGCGCCATGGCGAAGTAGGCGCGCGCGCCACCCAGGATGTTGCCGTTGGTCGCCCCGAACATCGAGCAGAGGATCAACCCGGAAACGAATGCGGCGCCCCGCGGGCCCCAAAGGATTTGCATGGTTTTTGCCGCCACGCGCTGGTAGGCGTCCTGGGCCATCACGGGCAGCGACAGGACCCGCAGGTAGGCGAAGTTGGCGCTGAGATAAACGAAGATGACGACGAGCGCGCCGATAAGAAAACTGCGCGGGAGTACTTTGGAGGGATTCTTCACTTCGCCCGCCACATGCGACAAGTGGTGCCATCCGTGATAAGCCCACAACACCCCAATCAGCGCCACACCGAAAGAGCTCAGGGTGGTGTGCGGGGGCGCATATCCCGGCGCAGGCGCAATCGGCGTCAAGTGGTGGGCGAATAGGGCGAAGCCCACAATGATGGCCAGGCCGGTTAATTTGGCCAGGGTAAAGAAGGTCTGTACTGCCGACGCGCGCCTGACACCCGCAATATTCACGAGCGTCAGCACCGCAATCACCGCGCTCGCCACCAGCTTTCGTTCGAAGGGTGTCAGAGGGAAAAAGGTGGAACTGTAAATGCTGAAGGCCACCGCGAGGGTCGCGATGCCACCCGATTCAATCACCAGCAGCGCTGCCCAGCCGTAGAGAAAGGCAGCCAGCTTGCCGTAGGCATCGCGCAGATAGATGTAGACTCCGCCCGCTTCCGGAGTTGCCGCTCCGAGTTCGGCGAGAGAAAGCGAACCGGCCAGCGCCAACGCTCCTCCTACCATCCAAACCAGGATGACGGTGGAGACGGACCCGACCTGAAGCGCCACATCGTGCGGAACCAGGAAAATCCCGGATCCGATAATCGTGCCCACAACAATGGCGGTTGCACCCAGGTTCCCGATGGCGCGCGGGAGTTCCGTGGGCGCACGAGATTCTGCACCCGAAACTAAAGGGTGCGGCGATGACGACGTCAGCGGCTTTTCACTTTTGCCCTTTGCCATTTGCCCTTTGCCTTTTGACTTTCATTTGCTTCTCCGCGCCCTGCGCTCCCCCTTCCCAACCGGCGCCTTCTTCCGGCATTCTTCCGTGGAAGCGTATTTCGCGGGGTAGTGCACACCGTTGAATTCGCGCAACACTAGGCGGCCGCGGTGGCCGGCGCTGGAGTCGTACGCATACCAGGTGACGGAGCAGTTGCAGACGTCCTGGCCCGGGTCGCGGTCAATGGCGAGTAGGGTCTTTTCCGTCAGGCGCTCGAGCAGGCGGCGAAAGGTGAGCACCACGACGGAGTGGCACACCACCAGCACCGATTGCTGGCGACAGTCGCGAGCCAGCGTCCCCAGCAAACTGTGGACACGCAACGCCACGTCGGGGTAGCTCTCGCCTCCGGGCGGGCGGTAATAGTATTTGCCCTCGCGCTCGCGGCGGCGCCACTCGTCAGGATACTTGCTGCGGATGCCGTGGCCGGTCAGCCCGTCAAGAATGCCGAATTCTTTTTCGCGGATGCGCTCTTCTACGGTCAGGTCCACGGTGTAAGGAAATTGCTCCAGGAGGGTGGTGGCGGTTTGGAGCGTGCGTTCGTAGGGTGAAACAAAGACGCGGTCGAAACGAAATTCCTGCGCCAGGTATTTCCCGGTTTCAAGGGCTTGGCGCAAGCCGCGGGACGTCAGCGCTACGTCCATGTCGCGGACGTCGCCGTGGTATTCCAGGCGGCCTTCGCGCTGCGCTTCCGCACGGCGCACGTTGCGCTGTGATTCGCCATGGCGAACGATGACGAGGTGGGTCATCCACCTCTGCTGCGACATTGGCAAGCGGGCTTCTCGCTTTCTTGCGCCGCTCGGAGCGGCCTTTACCAAATCAAAATGGGTCATTATACTGAGGGGCTTTCGAGAAAACCAAACACCTTTTCAGGCCTCCCGCTCGCCGAGACGCGAGGGCGACGAGAGCGGCTATGTAAATGGTGTCCTGCTCTTTGTTGATGGCGGGCAGCTCGCCTGACGGCGCGCAAGCGCGGCAAGGTCAGCGGCCCGATTCGTAAATTTCTGATCAAGGAGATAACATGCGCAAAGTGGTCCGTACCTCGAACGCTCCCCAACCCAAAGGAGTCTATTCCCAGGCCATCGTTGCTGATGGCTTTGTCTTTGTTGCCGGGCAGGCGTGCGTGAACCCCCAGACCAACGAGTTTGAATTTGGCGACATCCAATCGGAGACCCGCCAGACCCTCCAGAACATCCGCGCCATCCTGGAAGCGGCGGGGAGTTCGCTTAAAGACGTGGTGCGCGTGGGCGTATTCCTTGCCGACATGAAAGATTTCGCGGCGATGAATGAAGTTTACAAGCAGTTCTTCACGGAAGACCCGCCCGCCCGCACCACCGTGGGCGCGCAGCTATCCAAGATCAAAATTGAAATCGACTGCATCGGGCGCGTCAGCAAGCGGCGAAAGAGATGAGCGGGTCCAACCATAATGCTGTTTAATTGGGGCATGTCATCGTTTGAACTAGCGCGAAGCGCCTTGGACTGCGGTAGCAGCAGCTACCGCCTTT
>Ga0187849_1003823_pt1 | contig 12916 bp, 11 predicted proteins | sample June2016WEW_4_10_2_FD_132412 | JGI IMG/M metagenome (GOLD analysis project Ga0187849, IMG submission 132412) | Peatland microbial communities from SPRUCE experiment site at the Marcell Experimental Forest, Minnesota, USA - June2016WEW_4_100 | ecosystem: Environmental > Terrestrial > Soil >... | reverse complement strand
CGTCGAAGCGTTGCGCGCGGCCGGCTGCCAGCCAGGGCTGGCGGTGATTCTTGCGGGCCACAACCCGGCGTCGGAAATTTACGTCCGCAACAAGGTCAAAGCCTGCCAGACGCTCGGGATTTACAGCGAGAAGTTCACGCCGCCCGATGACGTGACCACGGAAGAAGTACTGGCCTTGATCGACGGTCTGAACCGGCGGCCGGAAATCAACGGCATTCTGGTGCAACTGCCGCTGCCCGCTCAGGTGGACTCGAAGAAGGTGTTGCTGGCGATGAATCCCGATAAGGACGTGGATGGCCTGCATCCGCTGAATCTCGGCAAGCTGGTCGCCAACACGCCGGGGCCGCGCCCCTGCACGCCGAACGGCGTCATGCAGCTTCTGAAACGCTGCCGGATTCCGATTGCGGGCCAGCACGCCGTCGTCGTCGGCCGCAGCGATCTGGTCGGAAAGCCTATGGCGCTGCTGCTGCTGCACGCCCACGCAACCGTCACCATCTGCCATTCGAAAACCGCCGATCTGGCGGCCGTCTGCCGCGAGGCCGATATTCTGGTGGCCGCCATCGGCCGGCCCGCGTTCATCACTCGCGAATTTATAAAGCCCGGCGCGACGGTCGTGGATGTCGGCATCAACCGCGTCACGGACCGCGAGGAAGCCGCGCGCATCTTCGGCGGCGCGTCGAAGGAACTCGCCGAGTTCGACCGCAAAGGCGCGGTGCTGGTTGGCGACGTTCACCCTCGGGACGAGGCCGAGGTCGCGGGCGCGTACACGCCGGTACCGGGCGGCGTAGGGTTGTTGACGGTCGCCATGCTGCTGGTCAATACGATCGAAGCCGCCGAGCGGAGATGCGCCGCGCAATGCTCCGCGTAGGACTGACGGGCGGTCTCGCGAGCGGCAAGAGCCTGGTTGGGCAGGCGCTCCAGAATCTCGGCTGCCACCTGATTCAGGCCGATGAACTCGGTCACGCGATGCTCGCCCCCGGCGGCGCGGCCTGCGAGGCGGTGCTTCGGGAATTCGGCACCGGCATCTTGGATGATCGCGGCGCGATTAGCCGTCCCAAACTCGCCGAGGAAGTTTTCGAAAATCCGGAACGCCTGGCGGTCTTGAACGGGCTGATTCATCCGCACGTAATCCGGCGGGAAGAGGAATTGATGGAGCAAGCCGCGGCCCTGGACCCGCACGGAATTGCCGTTGTCGAAGCCGCGATTCTGATCGAGACGTCGAGCTACAAGCGCTTCGACCGGATCGTGCTGGCCGTGTGTACGCGTGAGCAGCAGATCGAGCGTGCTATGCGCCGCGACTGCTGGACGCGCCAGGAAACCGAGGCGCGCCTCGCGCGGCAGATGCCGCTCGACCGCAAGCGCGAGTTCGCCGATCATATTATCGATACCTCCGGCACAAAGGAGGCGACGCTGCGGCAGGTGCGGGAGCTTTACGAACAACTTCGGAGCCGCTAACCGCGTTCCAGAGTATCGGAAGCTTGAGGCCCGGCCTCGCGGACAAAGATTGGGGCAGTTTCAGTGGGACAGGCCTCCTGGCCTGTCGCGTAGCCCATTTGGAGAGTGACGCGTAGATGCGAGCAAGAACTTACCTTTTAGCGGCCGCGCTGATCGCGGTCTTCGTGTATTTCATTTCGGCCGGCCACTGGCCGCTTGGCAACCCGTTCCATCCGCTGAAAACGTCGGCGGATCGCATCTGGTCCGGGCCGGACTCGGGGCATTCGGCGGGGCTCGGTTCGGACGAGTCGAACAATATTTCCATCTACCGGAGCGCGCACGTCGCCGTGGTCAATATCACGAGCACCGTGTACGCGCGCGGCTGGTTCCTCGAACTGATTCCCGAAAAGGGCACCGGCTCCGGGTTTCTGGTCGATGACACCGGGCGCATCCTGACGAACAACCACGTGATTTCCGGCTCGCGCGAGCTCGAAGTCACGCTGCCGGACCAGAGCAAATACCGCGCTACCGTGCTGGTGCGCGATCCGGCGCACGACGTAGCGCTCATCAAGATCGCGCCGCGCAAGAAGCTGAGCTTTCTCCGGCTGGGCGATTCCGACTCGCTCGAAGTGGGACAGAAAGCGCTCGCCATCGGCAATCCCTTCGGCCTCGAAGGAACGCTCACCACCGGCGTCATCAGTTCGCTCGGCCGCAGTTTGAAAACGGAAAACGGCCGCACGCTCGAAGGCATGATTCAGACTGACGCCGCCATCAACCCCGGCAATAGCGGCGGCCCGCTGCTCGATTCGCGCGGCAACGTCATCGGCATCAATACGGCGATTTACGGGGCGGGCGGCAACATCGGCATCGGCTTCGCGCTGCCCATCAACCGCGCCAAAGTCATGCTGAACGAATACGCCGTCAAGGGCCGCTTCGCGCCGCCGCGCCTGGGCGTCAGCGTGATGTACGCCGCCGGCGACCTGGCCGAAGCGCTCCGGCTCCCCGTCGATGGCGGGCTGCTGATTACCGAAGTCGAACGCGGCTCGACGGCCGAGGAGGCGGGATTGCGCGGCGCAAGCCAGATCGCCGTCATCGGCAACTACGAAATCCCCATCGGCGGCGATTTGATTATGAATATCGACGGACGCGCCGTCGAGAGTTCCGATTCGCTCTCGCGCGCCATCGAGCGCAAACGCCCCGGCGACATTCTGGAACTGACAATCTACCGCGATGGCCGCACCCGCAACATCCGAGTGAAATTGGGCGAAGGCTCGGCGGGGTAGGCAGCGGGCGGACTGCAATCCCGTATAGTTATACATGAAGATGCATGGAATCGCTTTTGAGTGGGATAGTAGAAAGGATTCGGCGAATCGGCGGAAGCACGGCGTCGAGTTTGCGGAGGCGAGCACCGTCTTCGGTGATCCGCTTTCTATCACGATATCGGATCCGGATCACGCCGTCGGCGAAGACCGCTTCGTAATCATCGGAATGTCCAAGAAGCGAAATCTGCTGATCGTGGTTCATACTATTAGAGGAGAGCGGATCCGCCTGATCAGCGCTCGCCCGGCTACGAAGCATGAAAGACGCAACTATGAAGAAACCTCCCGCTAAACGCACTACCGGTGAGATGAGAGCGGAGTACGACTTTTCCGGTGGCGTTCGAGGCAAGTACGTGGACAGATACCGTCACGGAACCAACGTGGTGGTGCTTGACCCGGAAGTGGCCAAGGCTTTTCCGGATTCGAAGTCGGTCAACGATGCGCTTCGGGCGCTTGTCGCGATTGCCGCACGGGCCGAACCTCGCAAGCGCGCGTGATCGCGAAACCGGAAGCCGGCCAATTACGTGGCGACGGGTACTACTGGCGTGTCGCGAGACATACCGGCATGGTCATCCGCCACATTGTTAAGTCGACCCGCAACACTTAGTTTCTCAGCGATCATGTCAGAGTTTGATGATCCAGTTGACAGCTACGTTGATCGGGCGGGTTTCCTTCCCCTGATTTACGAGACCGTTGGCCTGGGTTTGAAAGGCGCCGAAGTTCGAGCCAGCCCCAACAATGCGGTACCCGCCGCCCGCGCCGAGCCGCTCCACATCTATCGCCATTTCGGGGTGGACATGTGGACCCACCTCGTCGTCTTGTATACTCCCTAATCCCGCCTGTCGTTGAACTCTTTCGTGATCGCGATTGGCGCTGCCGTCAACGCCACGCAGGAACCGTCCCCGGTAATCCGGGAGGTTGAAGGTGCTGACGCCGTCACCGTTTCCATATGTCTGACCGATAGCACTATATAGCGCGGCGTAGTCCTTTCTTGTAACGGCCTGCCCGTTACAAGGAAGCCAACCGCTGGGGATCGTCGGGCCGGCAAAAGGGACGACGGTTCCAGGTGGCACTGGCGCGACGGCGACGGCTACGCGGCCAATAGCTTCCGTCCTGATCGCATTCGATATTGCTTGCCCAATCTCCTGTTGGCGTTTCGTTAGTTCAGCTTTGACTAGAGCAGTTGCCACATTCTCAATCACGGTTCCGGATTGCCTACTCGTCTGCTCCACGGCAACTTGTTTGATCATTTTGTCGATCTCAGGTTGCTGAAAACGTTCCAATATTTCTCTTTTCATCTCGGACGCGACCTGACCGCGAACGTCAGCATACGTCCTGCCGAGGAAAAATATACCGACAGCCAGAATGACGGTAAGGGCAGTGGCCGTCCGCATCAGGAGACGATCAAAATATGCTCTTTCTTTGTCCGCTTGGTCTCGCAGGAATTCCATTACTTTAGGGAGATTCAGGCTGGGGGGTGTTGGCGGTGAGGGAGGATTAGACATTAGTCTCCTTCGATTGGCTTGGTGTGCGGCAAAGAAATTACCAAGCGTGTCGCCAAGTATTATAACTCCGGGATCAGAGATTCGCAGATTTTAAAACGCGGCCAATTGATTTACCGCCACTCTATCTGCATCCCCCCGTGCCGCAAGAAACCCATCGATCCCTCTTGCCGCATTGCGGCCTTCGTGGATCGCCCAGACCACGAGCGATTGGCCTCGGCGCATGTCTCCGGCGGCGAAGACTCCGGGTATGGAGGTCATTGCGTCGCCACCGGTGGCCACGTTGCCTTGCGCGTCTCCGGCGAACTGCGAAGTCGCCACCGCCCATTCGCGCTTGCCGGTCGCAAGAATCTCCTCGCGCCGGCGCGGGCCGGATGTAAGATGAGTCCATGCGCAATCGTCTCCGATACTTGGCCCTTCTGCTTGCCGTGGCTTTCGCCGTATGGGGCCAGACCGCTTCGATCACCGGCGGATGGGAGGGTGTTCTGGCGGCCTCGAACGGCGATCTGCACCTGCGCATCCACATTGCGCCGGGCGCGAACGGAAAGCTTGCGGCAACCTTTGACAGCGTGGATCAAGGCGCATTCGGGATTCCGCTGAGCGGCGTCAGCTTTGTGAACGGCGTCCTCCAGTGGAAGGTGCCGGGAGCGAACGCGAGTTTCATGGGCGTGCTCAACGACGCGGGCACGGAAATCAGCGGGATGTTCGAGCAGGGCGCTAGCGTTCCGTTGACGCTGAAGCGGCTCTCGAAGGAGCAGGAGCAGCCTGCCCGCCCGCAAGATCCCAAACCGCCGCTGCCATACAAGACCGAGGAGGTCACATTCCCGAGCAAGGCGGCGGGCGTGAAGCTGGCCGGCACGCTCACCATCCCCGAAGGCGCCGGGCCGTTCCCGGCGGCGATACTGCTTCCCGGTTCGGGCCCGCACAATCGCGATGAAGCGATCTTTGGGCATAAGACGTTTCTGGTGCTGGCCGACTACCTGACGCGTCATGGAATCGCGGTCCTGCGGTTCGATAAACGCGGGCTCGACGCGCCGCCAGCGGAATTCCAGAAGATCACGGAACCGGATTTATCCCAAGATGCCGAAGGCGCGTTCGACTACCTGAAGGCGCACGCTAGAATCGACGGCCGGAGCACCGGCCTGATCGGACATAGCGAAGGCGGTTCGATTGCGGCGATAGTGGCGGCGCGGCGGCAGGACATCGCTTTCGCCGTTCTGCTCGCGGCGCCGGGCGTGCCGCTGCCCGAGCTTCTCGCATTGCAGGCCAGGAAGCTCGGCGCGGCCGGGGGATCTCCGCCGGATACGATCGAGGCGAACGCAAAAATCCAGGACAAGGTATTCCAGGCGCTCGCCGGGGAGAAGGACGCTGCCGCGGCCCGCGCAAAGATCGAAAAGATTTTAGGGGGCGGCGCGCAAGCCGAAGCGGAAGCGGCGCAGGACACTTCGCCGTGGTTCCGCTCGTCCCTGGCATACGATCCGGCGGCGACGCTGGCGAAGGTGAAGTGCCCGGTGCTGGCGCTCGACGGCGAACTCGACCTTCAGGTTCCCGCGACACAGAACCTTCCGCCCATCGAGGCGGCGCTCAAACAAGGCGGCAACAAGGATTACCGGGTGACGGTGCTGCCGAAACTGAACCACCTTTTCCAGACCGCGAAAACCGGTGCGATCGGCGAATACGGCCAGATCGACGAGACGTTTGCGCCCGCCGCGCTCGACGAGATTGCTAACTGGATTCACAAGCACGCGGGGAAAACGGCGGAGCCTGCCGCTTCAGAGCATTAATGGTGGGGCTGCATCTATCGAACAAGGCGGCCAGCGTGAACATCTCTGAGGCGTACAGCAGAATGCGCCAATGATTAAGGGATGGGTTGCCACTATGACGACTAAAACGATTCTCGCTACGGCTGCTGTCCTGATGACCTTGGCGTTGAGCGGCTGTTGGTGCGGTCATGTTCCGGATACCAGCCCGGAAGTTGAGCGCCAGCTTCGCGCTGAAATCCTGGCAAAACATCTCGCTATTTTAGAACTGAACTCTTCAGCAGGCACCAAGATAATCCAAGTCGACGGCCAGTCTTCCGAGTGGATACCTGCGCCATGGATGGATTGGAGTGTTGGAGAGGCAATCGGGACCACGGACAACGGCCGGGGCGTTCTTTATTGGCAGGAACGGTCAGACGGCGTTACGGAGATTGTAACCGTCGACAGACATGGACGCAAGGTCCGAACCATAAAACGCCCCTGCGGTTCGCGAACGCTGAGCCAGGATTTGCATCATGTGGCTTGTTATGGCCCATGTGAATGTGACGGCTGCGGTGGCATGAGTTGTTTTTCGATGGATAAACTGATAAAGCCCATTGGCAGTATCGACTGGTCGCCTGATGCTTCACAGTTGGTCTACGCCACGAACGATAAGATTTTCGTTTACGATCTCCGGTCAGATAGATCGACAGCCTTGGCGGACGGTGCAGACGTCAGTTGGTCGCCGGATGGATCGTGGATCGCTTATCGACAGGATAGGGACATCAAACTGATTTCACCAACCGGGCGCCAAGTCCGGACATTGGTCAGAGATGCCTACCACGACCAAACGACGGCCCCTGTCAAATGGTCCCCCGATTCTGCTTACGTTCTGACGGGTCTAACCAGTTATAAGTTTCCCATCTCCGACGGTTGGTGGGCCTCACAACGCGTCGAAGTGATTCGCGTATCCGACGGCGCGGAGTTAACCTTGCTGTATCCTTGGGCAACGGGGATTAGCCTGATAGAGTGGATCAGATTAGAGTGAAAAATCGATCGTTAGCTCGACCGGCGCGCCCGCGCCGCAGGCGAGCCGCTCAGCCGCCGAATTCCGATTTACGGCGATTTCCAGATACCCGGAGCTGCCGGCAATCAGGCAGGGTTCGCCAGGCTTGCCATCGGCGAACGTGCGCGCGAGTTTTGTGATTTCGGCCACGCCGCAGCGCAGGCTAAAGGCTCGCGTCCGGATGGCCGGGAATTCCGCGATGTGAAAGTTCGTGATGAGATTCCCGAAGCGGTCTGCCTTGAGAACCGCCCCGCGCCAGGTTCGCTCTCCCGTTAGCACCGGCTGGAAGAAATCCAGGCGGCAATAATCCGTAACGATCTTCCCGAATCGCGCGGCGGGAACGCCCTGGGCGAGATGCCCGGCAACCGGTGCAAAAACATCGCGGCCGTGAAACGTTTCGCTCACCGGATCGCGGAAGAATTTCCGCTCCGTGATGGCGCGAACCGTGTGCTTCTCGCGGGCGAGGATCATGGACAGCACGCCGTTATCGGGAGCCACGAAGAACTGCCCAGCGGCTTCGACGAGAATCGGGCGGCGCGCGGTGCCGACACCCGGATCGACCACCACCACATGCACGGTCTTCTTTGGGAAATAGCGGTAAGCGGCCGCAATGTCGAAGGCTGCGCCTGCAATTTGGAATGCGTCCACTTCGTGCGTCAGGTCGACGAGTTCGACGTTCCCGGCCAGGCTCAGGATGACGCCTTTTATCGTCCCGGCGAAGTGATCGGAAAGGCCGAAATCCGTGGTCAGAGTGACTATTCGTCGCGGCATAGGCTGTTACAATGTGGGAAGCGCGGCTTCGCTCCTCTGGAAAACGTTCCCTGCCGGTACCCGGCCCGACCGCAATGCCGGTCCGTCCGGAGGCCCAATGCGGCGCTGGTTGCGCCTATGCGCCGTTTGTATTTCGACCATAACGCCACAACGCCCGTTTCGGCGGAAGTGCTCGAAACCCTCATGGAAGCGCTCGGCGGCGTGTATGGCAACGCTTCCAGTATCCATCATCAGGGGCAGATGGCCAAGCAGCGCTTGGAAGCCGCGCGGCGGCAGGTGGCGGCGCTCATCAACGCGCAGCCGCGTGAGATCGTCTTCGTGAGCGGGGGCACGGAAGCGGATAACCTCGCCATTTTGGGAACGGTGCGCCACTCGCCCCGGCGCAACCGGCACGCGATTACGACGGTGATCGAGCATCCGGCGGTGCTGGGCTGTTTCGCGCAGATCGAGCGCGAAGGAGTCGAGGTGACGCGCGTGCCGGTACGTTCCGATGGCGTGGCCGATCCCGGCGATATCCGCCGCGCGCTGCGGCCCGGGACCGTTCTAATTTCCGCGATGCACGCGAATAACGAAATCGGAACCATCCAGCCCATCGCCGAAATCGCGCAAATCGCGCACGAGGCGGGCGCGGTGTTTCACTCCGATGGCGTGCAGGCCGCGGGAAAAATTCCGGTGGACGTGCAGGCGCTCGGCGTCGATCTGTACTCCATCAGCGCGCACAAGATGTATGCGCCGAAAGGCGTAGGCGCGCTGTACGTCCGTAAGGGCGTGCGGCTAGGCGCGATTCAATTCGGCGGCCACCACGAGAGGGACCGCCGGCCTGGAACCGAGAACGTCCCCGGCGCCGTGGCGCTCGGCCGCGCGGCCGAGTGGCTCGCGGCAAACCAGGAGCGGGAAGCTGCGCGCCTGAGCGTGCTGCGGGACCGGCTGGAGAACGGCATCCTCACCCGCGTTCCCGATTCGGGAGTGAACGGACAGGCCGCGCCGCGAACCCCGAACACCTCGAACCTGTATTTCGACGGCGTGCAGGGCGAAGCGATGGTGATCGCGCTCGACCTCAAAGGATTTTCCGTATCGAGCGGCTCGGCGTGTTCGAGCGGCGCCGTCGAGCCCTCGCACGTTCTGACCGCCATCGGTCTCGCGCCCGAACGCGCCCGCGGTTGCTTGCGCTTTTCGCTCGGACGCGAGAACACCGAAGAGCAGGTCGACGCGCTGGTCGAAGCCGTGGCCGCCACCGCGGCGCACCTGCGGAACGTTTCGCCCGCACATAAAGCCTATGCCTGACACACCCATCGCAGTCGCCATGAGCGGCGGCGTCGATAGTTCGACCGTCGCGGCCATGCTTTCCAAACAAGGCGTGCGCATCGCCGGCTTTACCATGCAGCTCTGGAACCAGCGGAGGCTGCCGCAACTGGCGCCCGAGGGCGGGGCAGTGGGCCGCTGCTGTTCGCTCGACGATGTCTACGACGCGCGCCATGTCGCCGAGCACCTCGGCATTCCCTATTACGTGGTCAACTTCGAAGCGCGTTTCGAACAAAATGTCGTGCGGCCGTTCGTCGAAGAGTACCTGGCGGGACGAACGCCGGTGCCATGTACTCTCTGCAACAATTTCGTAAAGTTCGACGAGTTTTTCGTGGTGGGCGCGGCGGCCGGTGCCACGCACGTCGCCACCGGCCACTACGCGCAAATCGGCCGCGACGAGAAGACCGGGCGGTATCTTCTGCGCCGCGCCGTGGACGAGTCGCGCGACCAGACGTACTTCCTGTGGGGGCTCACCCAGGAACAACTGGCGCGCTCGCTGTTTCCGCTGGGCACGCTCCGCAAATCCGAAGTGCGCGAGATCGCGCGCGGCATGGGCCTGCCGGTGGCGGATAAAGGCGATAGCCAGGAAATTTGTTTCGTCCCCAACGGCGGCTATGCGGAATTCATCGACGCGTATCTGAAGGAGCAGGGTTTGCCGCCGGTTTCCGCGCGCGGCGAGATTGTCACGGCGGACGGCCGCGTTCTGGCCGCGCACACCGGCGTGCACCGCTATACCGTCGGGCAGCGCAAAGGGCTGAACGTAGCGGTGGGCGAGCCGCTCTACGTGATCTCGACCGATCCGGCGAGCCAGCGCGTTCTGGTCGGCCGTGACGAGGATTTGATGCGGCAGCGCCTCACGGCCGACGGCGTGAACTGGATTGCGTGGGAGGAATTGCGAACGCCCGTGCGCGCCCTGGTCAAGATCCGGAACAAACACGCAGCCGCCGATGCGACCGTGTCTCCGACCACGGACCCATCGCGAGTGGAGGTCGCCTTCGATCGCCCGCAGCGCGCCGTGACCCCCGGCCAAGCGGCCGTGTTTTACGACGGCGATCTGGTGCTGGGCGGCGGTTGGATCGATTAGCGGGTATCAATCCTATAATTTTGCGAATCAATCTTGTGGGGCGGACGCCTCGTCCGCGCCGGACCCCTGGTCCGGCTGCCTTGGAAACAATAGATCCGACGCACATTCCAAAGTGTTTTTGTTTCGATAAGTGGGCCGACGAGGGTGTCGGCCGCAGTCCAGGGGGACCGCCCCACGGAACACACTTTTCCAATGATGTACCGAGACGATTTTCTGGGCCACCGGAACATCGCGCCCCCGGAACGGCCCCGGAGATGACACACTAGGGATTTGAAATCGCGGCCGGCCATCCGAAACCTGCTCGAATACTCCCTCGCTCTGGGGGTTCTCAAAACGCTGGAATACTCGCCGCGTCCGGTCGCTTGGCGTCTGGCTCGGGCTTATACCAACCTTCTCGACCGCGCCATCCCGCGCCTGCGAAAGACCGCCCTGCGCAATCTTGCGCTCGCGTTCCCGGAAAAGACGGCGGCGGAGCGCGCGGCGATTGCCGATGGCGTGTTTCGCTCGATTGCGCGCCTCATTTTCACGCTCTCGCGCTTCGGGCACATCCGGCGCGAGAACATTTCCGGCTGGATTCGTTTTGAAGGCATCGAGCACGTGGAAGCCGGACTGCGCGCGGGGAACGGGGTTCTGTTCGCCACCGCGCATTTGGGCAACTGGGAGCTGAGCGCATTCGCCTATGGCTTGGTGAAGGCTCCTATGCAAGTCATCGTGCGGCCGCTCGATAACCCGCTCATCGACCGCATGGTCGCACGGCGGCGGTCGCTTTCGGGAAACCGGCTTCTCGAAAAGCAGGACTTCGCGCGCGCGATCCTCAAAGCGCTGCGGGCCAACGAAGCGGTTGGCATTCTGATCGATCAAAACGCCAGCCTGGAACAAGGCGTTTTTGTGGACTTCTTCGGCGTGCCGGCCTGCGCTGGAACCGGCTTCGCGAAACTGGCCGTGCGCAGCGGCGCGGCCGTCGTACCGGGTTTCGCGCTTTGGTCCGAGGCGGAAAGGCGCTATGTGCTGCGGTTCTATCCGCCGGTCGAGATCTCGGGTGACGCGGAAGCCGATACGCGGCGTCTGCACCGGCAGCTCGAAGAAGTAATCCGGGAATATCCGGATCAATGGCTCTGGATTCACCGGCGCTGGCGAACGCGCCCGCCTGGCGAACCGCCGATCTATTGAGTGCGCGCCACGGCCAGAACCGTACCCGTTTTGCTCCAAAGTTGACCGTATGAAAAATCCATACGGCCTGGGTAGAATGCATCTCATAAATCGCTCGGACTGCCCTGAACCTCTCGAAATGAAGGAGTATGGGCGAGGCCGCTCCATTTATGAGATGCGTTCTAGTGCCTCAGTCCGCCAGGGTCCAGCTCGTGATTGCCGCGCCGCTTTGGTCTGAGTAGGTTATGCTTCCCGTGCCCGACTGATCGACCGCGCCGGTGGCCAGCGTTGCGCCCGTACTCAATTGTTTAATCGTCAGAGTCAGATTACGTGTCGTATTGTCGATCACCGAAATCTGGAATTGCTCGTCGTGCGCCGAATCGGTGAGCGTCCAGGCGGTCGGTGTTGGCGGGAAGAGCGCGAATGCACCGGCGCCGCCGCTGGCACTGATCGAGGAGTAGGCCGTTCCAGCCGGAACAGAGAAGGTGTCCGCCGTCGGATTGGTCAGCGTGAGCGAACCGAGTGGCCCGGTGTATGTGGAGCCGCTGCCAGTGAAGGTGAGGTTGCTGGTGCCCGTGCCCTCATTCAGCGTGAGGCCTGTCACGGAGCCTATGGCGAGATTCAGCGCGGGAAAATCCTGCGCTACCGCCCCCACGCAAGGAATGATGGACGAAGTGAGGGAATCATCGCAAGCCAGCCCCAACTGTATGGGTGTCTGAGGTGCTCCTGCCGTTGTGAATAGGCCGAGACCGTGCACTTGAATGTCGTTGTTCGTTTCCGCGAGCGCCATGTTGAGGGTCATGGTTCCAAGATTGGTTCCGTTGAGAGCGGAATAGGTGGCAGTCTCCGATAGGACACCGCTCCCGATCCCCGTTTCCGTCGCCGCCGTTATTATGGCAACGATGTAAGGCTGTGTGCAGTTAGTGTCGTAATACACGGTTACTGGATACATAGGATTCCCGTCCACCGTGATGGACGGGGTCGTTCCCGATCGTATGCTGCCATCTCCAGTGAGCGCGTTGCAGGGGGAGCCAGCGGTACCGCTTGTGAACAGAACTCCGATTTGGCTTTGGAGAACGTTGGATGCCAGCGCAATCGACAGCCCGGTCTGCGCCAGCTCCCGTTCCGCTACGAGGTTGCCGGGAGCCCCAATGGTCATCGTTGGAATGGTTGTAATAGTGAAGCCGCCGGAAATGGAGGCGGCGCGGAGGCCGAGCGGAGCGATCTGGCCGCCTGTCGGCGTATCGAATGTGATGGTGCCGCGCTTGCCGGCCGTAACCGGGAAGCCCTGCGCCGCATCCGTCAGCATGAAGGATTTGTGGCCTTGGGCTGCGAGGCTGATCGAACCCGTGCCGATCTGCGCGCCCGTGTCGTTGCGAATTACCACGCCGACGCTGGCCGTGCTAGCCGCGACATTGGCAATCGCCAGGCCCGTGCTCAGGGTGCCCGTGTTATCGAACGCCAGAACATAAGAACTGGCGTTCACCGTTTCCAGCGGCACCACCGCCTCCTGGCCCGACGGGTTGTACCGGAACACCGCAAAACCGCCG
>Ga0187849_1003822_pt1 | contig 12917 bp, 9 predicted proteins | sample June2016WEW_4_10_2_FD_132412 | JGI IMG/M metagenome (GOLD analysis project Ga0187849, IMG submission 132412) | Peatland microbial communities from SPRUCE experiment site at the Marcell Experimental Forest, Minnesota, USA - June2016WEW_4_100 | ecosystem: Environmental > Terrestrial > Soil >... | reverse complement strand
CGGCCATCCGCCACACCCGCACCATGCCGCCGGCGCCGCCGCTGATGATGACCGGGGTGCCGTCCGGCAGCGCCCCGGCCGCCACCGCGGACACGCTGCCGCCGTGGCCGGCCAGCGGCTCGCCCAGCGGGGTGCCATCGGCCAGCCGCCACACCCGCACCCTCCCGTCGTCCGAACCGCTGACCAGGGCTTTCCCATCCGGGCTGAAGGCCAGGCTGAGCGCCGTTCCGGATCCCCCCGGCAGGCTGCGCAGAAAAGCGCCATCGGCGGCGCGCCACAAAAGCACGCTGCCATCCGCCGCGCCCACAGCCAGGGACTTCCCATCCGGGCTGAAGGCCAGGCTGCGCACCGATCCGTTCTGCCCGGCCAGCGTAAACGACAAGCTCCCGTCTGCAATCCGCCATAACCGGGCGGCATGGTCGTCCGAACCGGCCGCCAGACTGCGCCCATCCAGGCTGAAGGCCAGCGCCTGCACCGGGTCACGACTCCCTTGGAGCGTTTTTAACAGGCTCCCATCCGAGATGCGCCACATCCGCACTGCTCCGTCGCTGGTACCCCAGGCCAGGCTGCGCCCATCCCTGCTAAAGGCGGCGCTAGTGACTCCATAACTCAGCCCGGAGAGAGTGCGCTGCAGACGCCCGTTGGAAAGGTTCCACACGCGCACGCTCTGGTCAACCGACCCCGAAAGCAGAGTGCTCCCATTGGGGCTGAAGGCCAGCGCGAGCAGCTTGCCGGTGTGCCCGACTAGGTTGAGAAGGAGACGACCATCCTGCACACGCCAGAGCTGCAGGCCGCCATCCCCCATCCCAACTGCCAGCTTCTTCCCATCCGGGCTGAAGGCCAGGCAGGTCACCGCCGCCTGTGTTGCGAAAAAGCGGAGCTGTTCCAGCGTGGTGGCATCCAGCAGGTCAACACCAATGGCAGAAGCCACCGCCAGCAGGTCCCCGCGCGGCGAAGCGACCACCTGCTCGAACGTGCCTAAGCCCCACTGCGCCATTTGTTTCACCCGGCCGGCATTCGCCGGGGTAACGCGGGCCAGGTTTCCCGGGATCGGAGTCCCCCCGGTCGGACCGGCGGGTGTGCCTGTTGCCGACGTGGAAACACTACCCGCAGCGTCGGATGCACATGCGCTTGTGGAAAGGAGCATAAGAAGAACGAAAAGGTATCTGGAAAAATATTGCATGGTTGCCTGCTGCCGGGTGATGAACGCGAATCAGGAGATGCGGTGATTTGGCCTTGCCGGGCCTTTTTTGCGCCGCCAGAATGACAGGCTGGCGGTCACCAGCGCGGTCGCGGCCAGACCGTTGGAGAAGGTCAGCTGTCTCTGCAGGGAAGCCATCTGCGCCTGCAGGCTGGCATCGCCTGCTGGAGAGCCTGTGCCCCCGCTCCGGTCCTGTTGTACGAGCCGGTACACTTGCTGGATGGCGGCCAGGGCCACGCCCTCTTCATCGACCGTGCTGATGTAATGCTTGTCATCCCCCACCTGGAAGGCGCTGTAAAAATCCTGGGCCATTGGCCCGATGTGGCGGATCGAGGCAGCTTGGCCGCGGTAATACCATGTGCTCACCTGCAGCGACATCAAGTGTTCCAGCACCTGGTTTCCATCGACCGGTCGGATCCCGACTTTGGATTGGGAATCGCTCAAGCTATCCCAGGCCCCGCTGCCCGGGCTGAGGCGCACTCCCGCCAACGGATTCCCGCTTGAGTCGATCGCTGTGACGAAGCGCACTCCCCCGCTGGCGCGCACAGCAAATTCATTCGGGGCTGTGGATGGAAACGGAAAATCGTTGGAATCCGCAAACAGGAAGCTGCCGGAATGGGCTGCATTCACTCTGGCATCTCGTCCGGCCGCGAAGCTGAAATCCCCGGCGGCCTGGTTGGCAAACCCACCCGGGATCATGCTGTAGATACCCCCGGCAATATTCCCTGCGCCTCCACCGACAGCCGCGCTCAGGCCGTTGGCCGCGTTATTAATGCCTCCCAGGATGGCGCTGTAGGAGCCTCGGGCCAGGTTATGGTTTCCTCCTGAAACGACCGCGGCTTCGTTGGTGGATTGGTTGTACGTACCTCCACCCACGCTTGCAAAATTGAAACTCGCCGTGTTTCCAGAGCCACCGCTGACCGTGGTAAAGAAAGAGCTGGACTGGTTGGTCGCTCCTCCACCCACGGTTGCGAAGCGGTCATTGGCCGTGTTATTTAATCCCCCGGCTACCGTCGCTTCCTCGGCGTTGGCCAGGTTGTTGGATCCGCCGCCCACCGTGGCATGGAAGTGTAGCGCCATGTTGGCCGAACCGCCCGCGACGGTCGAGCCTTCACCGGCCGTGTTCCCCTCACCACCGCCGACCGTGCCGAAATTCCCGCTGACCCGGTTGGGAGCGCCTGGTTGGCCGCCCCCGGCAATCGCAGCCCCATCGATCCCTCCTGCCAGTGAGTTTCCGGAGTACCCGGCCAACAGATTGCATGCAGCCGCCTTTGGACCGCAGCGGGTGTCCCTGACCTCCATCACTACCGGGGTACTCCTGCTTGTACAGGCTGCCAGCCCGACCAGCCCGGCGAACAAGGCAATTTTGACCGAACCGTGGATTTTCTTGAACATGCGCGTGCTCCTTTCATACCATCTCGACACTGGTATAATTGGTTATACAGGTGTAAAATCGAGGATAACACTTAATAAATATGGAGTCAAGCAGACGGCATGGATGAAAAACGGGAAGCGGAAAACCATCGCCTGGTCGGCGGGGAATTGTGCCTGGATTTTGCCAACACTCTCAATGGGCACGCCCGGCTGCCTCACCACGAATACCTGCAAGATTACCGGGATACAGTCCTGTGGGGCCGGCATGCCGGCGCCCTGCCGGCGGACGAGGCCGCGACACTGCTGAGCGAAGCCGCCCGGCGCCCGGCCGAGGCTGAGATCGTATATCGCAAGGGTTTGGAATTGCGCGAGACGATCTTCCGTATATTCTCCTCCCTGGCAGACGGGAACCAGGTGGACAGAATTGAATTGGAGCTCCTGAATGCCGCCTGGCGGGACGGTCAAAGCCACACCCGCCTGGCGGTCTCCTCGGGCGGCTTCAGCCTGGGCTGGGACGACGAGCCCTGCCTCGAGCGACTGCTGCGGGCGGTCACCGATTCCGCCATTCATCTGCTGGTCTCGCCGCAGTGCATTCAGGTCAGGAGCTGTGCCGGTGCGAACTGCGACTGGCTGTTCGTGGACTCCAGTCGCAACCACTTGCGGCGCTGGTGCTCGATGGACGAATGCGGCAACCGCGCCAAAATGCAGCGCCGCCAGGCCAGGCAAAGGCTCCCTGCACCCGGCCGGTGAGCATTTGAACTGATCAAAGTAACACGATCCCAGGGTGCAACAGCTCTTCTGCTACAATAACCAGGCTGCTGACGGTAAAGGCAGTAACATTTATTTGATTTATATGCAATTTTAGCCATAATGCCATTCGGAGACTCGAATGAGTAAACATAAGGTGGTCATCATAATTGGAATGCTCATTGTTATTTTATTCGCCATTGGAATAGGCTTCTTGATGGCACATCTGGCGGCTTTTACCCAACAAGGCGATTCTACCCAGCTGCAGCAGAAATATTTAGCTGCTACTCCACAAAATTTGGAATACTTGGGCTTGAGCTTTACTCAGGTGAATGTTACTGATAGCCAAGCGCAAGGCGCCATTGGGAAAGATCAGGCTATCACTGCTGCGTTGAATGAAGAACCAGGTCTCAAGGCAGCTAGCAGTGTTTCTGCCATGCTTGGATTTATGAATAATACCAATCTGCAACAAGCTGCGAATCAAGGAGTGTCTGTCGATCCGCACTTGGCTAATATGGGTCTGGTTTGGTTAGTAACTTTTAATGGGATTGAAACATCTTCATCGGGCCCTAGCGGAGCGCCGCATGCTATATCCAACGAGCTTAATGTTGTCATTGACGCAAAGACTGGTAATTCTGTTGAAGCATTTCCGCTCTTTGATGTTACACCGCGTGCGCCTTCAAGCAATATTCCACCATCGGGCGGCCCAGCTACAGTAGCAGCCCCATTACCCCCAGTATATGCTACACCCACGACAGCGCCTACATTTTTACCGTAATAAACTTAACGCCCTACCTCTTACCCATAATATATAATGAAATTCCACCCATCACGGCCTCCCTTTTCCTCCCATCCCTGCTTGCACTTCTTACCTCCTTCTCCTCTCTCCAATTCCAGATATATCCCCGCAGGGGAAATGCGAAAGATACCCGCACGGCGGTTGGGATCGGCTTCGTTCCACCTTTACCCGTCCCCAATTCGTTTCGCAAAAATAAACAGGAATTGACTTTAATTCACCGCCTTATACTCCCCTCTCCAAATGTGTACCTCATTTGGGGAAGGTGCCTGTAGGGCGAGTGGGGTTGCCTTTACTGGGAGGTATTCGCTCCTAGTATAGAGAAATAAGAGTGAGGTATTCTCTTGATACATGAACCATTTTGGATCTAACCGTATTTGGGAGAATACCTCTTGTCAAAATTTAACACAGCCAGGCAATTCGTGCAAGTCCAACCAAGGAGCCTGCATGCAGGTGTTGATCTGGCATTGGAGAAGAACGTGGTCGTCTTGATCAATGAGAAGGCACGACGATTGGAATGGCTGGATCGAGGTCTCGACGGATGGCATCGGGATGTGGGTGGATGTGGAGAAAAAATAGGTTGTGCCCAAAAGATATTGGATGTATACTGGGCTATTGATAAAGGTGGAGTGGGTAGGATCCGGGAACAGCCAAAGCTTTTCGTAAATGTGAAAATTGATTATTATAGGGCATTGACTCTAATATTAATATGGATAGCAACAAGATTCTGAACGGCGGGACACGACCGGACGATCCCATTGAAACCGCCACACGCAAAGTATTCCTGATTGGAACACCAGTCGGCATTCTTAGCTTGCTGGCCGTATGGGGTATTGGGCTGGATCAGCATAATCTAACGGTAGCAAATATTTTTATCCTCCCGCTGCTTGCTTCGGTTTTTCTTCTTATGGCCGTTTTGTACTGGCGTCACGTCATCCAGTTGCGTACTTTTGAATTGGTTCTTTATGGAATTGTATTGTCTTACGCGCTGGTTGAATTCGCCTCGATCGTAATGACGATCACCTTCCTAAACGGTTCATTCGGCCCGATCTTTACGCTCTGGCTTCCTTTTGTTTTCATCCTGGGTTTTCTGGTCCTGAACACAAAGCGGGCTCTGTTGCTTTCCGCCCTCTTTTTCCTGGCAATGCTGATATTGGGGGTGGCCTCCTGCTTGCACTTCCTTCTGTATGGTCTGGCTTTCCCGGATTTCACCCTGCTGTTACAGGTATACATCGCCAGTGGATTTTACATCGCAGTCCTTTACCTTGTTTCCAGGATAAAAGAAAGCTATATTTCGGAACGTGTGATCGCCAACGATTTGTCAAAACTTGCCATGACCGACTCGCTCACACAGGTGGATAACCGCCGCCTGCTTACCCAATTACTCAACGAGGAAGTCACCCGCGCCGAGAGGCATTATCTACCACTCTCCATATTACTGTTTGACCTGGACCGGTTCAAAGACGTTAATGACACCTTCGGGCATAATGCCGGGGATGAAGTCTTGCAGGAGGTGGCTGGACAACTTCGGCTGGCCATCCGCACCTCCGACCCGTTCGGACGCTGGGGAGGCGATGAGTTCCTCGTCCTGGCTACCAACACTGATGGAAAACAGGCCGTTGAACTGGCTGAACGATTGCGGGATACACTGGAAAACTTCCACTTCAGCACGGTTGGTAAAGTCACCGCGAGTTTTGGCGTGACCACGTACCAGATTGGCGATTCCCCTGAAACGTTGATCAGAAGGGCAGACATGGGTCTGTATAAAGCCAAATCTTGCGGTAGGAACCGGGTCGAGGCCGTCATCGCAGGCGTTACATTGCCGCTTTTTGAAGGGGATAAACCTTATCCCGACCCTGCCCCCAAAGAGTAGAGTCACTGAGAGCAACTTCTTTCCTGGTTGGGGGTTTGTTGATAGAATGTTGTTTGCTAACCCATTCAAGCACCCAATATTGCCAGGAGGCCTGTCCCAATGAAACAAGACAACTTCAAAGTCTACGGTTATCGCTGGATCGTTCTGGTCGTGTTCATGCTCATCGTGGCTGCCACCCAGTTATTGTGGATCACTTTCGGCGCCATTACCAGTGAAGCCACCAATTTCTACGGCGTCTCAGATCTGAGCATCGGTCTTCTTTCGATGAGTTTCATGATCGTATACATCATCGTCTCCATCCCGGCTTCCTGGGTGATTGATACTTACGGCATCCGGGTGGGAGTAGGCATTGGTGCGGTCCTGACGGCGGTCTTTGGGCTGCTGCGGGGTATCTGGGGATCCAACCCGGCCAACTATAATCTGGTGCTGATCGCGCAGATCGGTATCGCCATCGGGCAACCCTTCGTGCTTAATGCGGTCACCACCGTGGCAGCCCGTTGGTTCCCGGTAAGCGAACGCGGCACCGCCTCCGGGCTTGGGTCTCTGGCTATATACTTGGGCATCTTCCTGGCACTGGCGTTGACCCCCTACCTGGCAATCCATTACCAGATCGGCGGGATGCTGATGGCATATGGGATCGCTTCAGTGGTGGCAGCGCTGGTCTTTGTCATTTTCGCCAGGGAGTGCCCGGAAACCCCGCCTTGCCCTCCAGGAATGGAAGTGCGCTCCCTGGTATTCGACGGTTTCAAACAAATATTTCGCGAAAAAGGCTTTATCATCCTCCTGCTCATCTTCTTCATCGGTCTGGGCACATTCAATGCAGTCACCACCTGGATCGAGGAGATTGTGAAACCAAATGGTATCACCAGCACCCAGGCTGGCATCATTGGAGGACTGATGATCGCGGGCGGCATCCTGGGCGCCCTGGTGATCCCCACGTATTCGGATCGCTTGCGCAAGCGGACTCCTTTTATCAAAGTGGCGCTGGCCGGGGCCACCCTGGGGCTTGTCGGTATCGCTTTCTTTACAAGTTATTGGCTCCTGCTGGTAGCAGGCTTTGTCATGGGCTTTTTCCTGCTTAGTTCCGGCCCGATCGGATTCCAGTATGGCGCCGAAATTACTTATCCCACACCGGAAGGCACATCCAACGGGCTGCTGCTCATGATGGGACAGATTTCCGGGATTCTCTTTATCTTCGGAATGGACAGCTTTAAATCTCCGCAAACCGGTTCGATGACGCTTTCGCTGGTTGGTTTAATCGCATTGATGGTGCTCGGTCTGGTGCTCAGTTTCTTCCTCAAGGAGCCCAAGGCGGTCATAACCGAAAGCGATAAAGCCGGCAAAACGGCCTGAGCGCTGAATTTTTCCTGCTTGAAGTCAAGGCTCTTTGGGCTCGCCCGAAGAGCCTTTCCCATTCCAATGAACCTTCCCGGAGACCGACTTGCCCTTACCAAGGGTTTGATATAATCCAATGGTTTTACAGGTAAAGTTTCAGGAATGATCTGCGACAAATGAATCCCCACAGCTCCAACTCTCCAAAGGCATCGCCCAACCAATCAGGCCTGGCAATCGGCCTGTTCCTGGTGTGTTTGGGTGCAATGTTCATCCTGGCAGCCTGGTGGGCATACGATGTCGTAAAAACCAGCACCGCTCCGCAAACTACACCGACTTTGGCTGCCCCAACGCCAGCCTCCAATGCGGGCCGCCTGGCCCAACCCATCTTGAGTTCACCACAGAACCCTACGCAGCTTGACCAGGGTTCCCTGGTTTACTGGGGCATCTGCATGGCTTGCCACGGTGATCGCGGGCAAGGACTCACGAATGAATGGCGCGCGGTTTACGGCGAGGATCAGAATTGCTGGGCCTCCAGGTGCCATTCTGGCAACCATCCCCCGGATGGATTTATCATCCCGCGCGATAACCTGCCTCACGCGGTGACCGGTGCCGGAAGCTTGACCACTTACACCACTGCCCAGCAGCTTTATGATTACATCGTAGTTACCATGCCCTGGTGGAAACCCGGTTCGCTTACTCCCGCTAAAGGTTGGGCTGTCACCGCTTACGTCCTCAAGCTGAACGGGACTCTGCCGCAGGGGGTGGCGCTGGATGCAACCGATGCTTCGGCCATTAAGGTGCACAACCCGGTGCCCACCAGCCAAAATGACCAGATCGGAGAAATTGTCCTGGCCGCGTTGCTCGGGCTGGTCGCTTTGGTTTTGATCCTGCAAGCCAACTCCAAACGTAAAGCTGTCCTGGTAGGTTCCCGTCAGGCAACCCTGTCGGGGGAACCGGCCCCGGCCCGTCCACGACCCAACTTTCTGCTGCACCTGCATCCGCCCAGCATCCCTGCAGAGCAAGCCCGCTGGAGTTACACCCTTGGAACCGGCGGGTTGGCGATATTCTTATTCATGGTTCTCCTGGTAACCGGAATCCTGGAGATGTTCTATTACATTCCCCTGCCGGATCAGGCCACCATTTCGATTCAGACCATTGCCCGCCTGGTCCCATACGGCGGACTGATCCGCAACCTGCATTACTGGGGTGCGCAAGCGCTCGTGCTGGTGCTTTTCATCCATTTACTGCGCATAACATGGACCGGCGCTTATAAAAAGCCGCGTCGTTTCAATTATTTACTCGGGTTGGCTTTGCTGATGTTGACTCTGGCCCTGGATTTTACCGGCTACATTCTACGCTGGGACCAGGGAACAAGCTGGGCGCTTGTGGTGGGAACCAATCTCATCAAAGCCATCCCAGGCCTGGGAAACCAGCTATATGAGTTTATGGTCGGTGGGGCACAACTCGGCTCGGCTGCTTTAATCCGTTTCTACTCCTGGCACACATTTGGCCTGACATTGGCTATGATCGCCGGTGTCGTCTGGCATCTCTTCCGCATACGCCGGGATGGTGGTATCGCCGTGCCGCCTGCGCGGCTGCGGCGCAGCGAAGAACGCATCTCCCGGGTCGAGCTGGTGCGCCGCGAGATGTTGCTGATGACTGCCGCAGCCTTTGCACTGGTGCTTCTGTCCATTTTCTGGCCCGCACCGATCACGCCTCCACTGACGAATACCTCCGTAGACCTCACCAATGCGCGCGCACCCTGGTTCTTTCTTTGGGTACAGCAATTGCTCAAATTCGGGAACCCGTTCCTGCTGGGCATTGTGGTCCCCCTGTTAATCCTGGCAATCCTTATCGTCATTCCGTATCTCTTCCCCAAACCAGCTGACTCCGAGTTGGGCCGTTGGTTCCCGAAAGGCGGGCGCATGGTGCAGATTCTCATTGCGCTGCTCACGCTGCTGCTGATCGGGCTGACCATCTGGGCAATCCTGCCCGAGCCCGGATGAGCAAACAATATGGCAGTTCTATAATTTCTGTACCAAGATAAAAAATGGCATTGAAATGAATAAACCTTCCCTCCCACGGCGTGATTTCCTTAAGATGACACTCGACAGTCTGCTGGCCTTTGGCGGCCTGCTTGGACTGGCTGGCCTGATCCGCTTCTTGAGCTACAAGACCGAACCGCCCCAGCCAACCGAGTTCGACCTTGGGTTGGCAGAAACATATCCGCTCGACTCGGTGACAGCCATACCCGAAGTGCCGGCGGTACTGATCCACAACGACAGCGGGTTCTCAGCCCTGAGTCTTATCTGCACCCATCTTGGATGCACTGTCCAGGTTCAATCCGCTGGATTTGCCTGTCCCTGCCACGGATCGCGTTTCAACAGTACCGGATACCCGATCAAGGGACCGGCCGCCACGCCGCTAAAGAAACTGCGAGTCGAACGAACTTCAGATGGGAAACTGGTTCTCTACACGAATTAACCAAAGGGGCAACTGGATCCGTCTTCTAATCCAAAATTAATACAATTAAGATAATTTCGGTGTACTATAGATACATGACATCTGTCTCCTTTTACTGGTATATAAACAGGTGTCTACCATCGAAGGTCTGCGTGTCCCCCCCATGCCGACCGAAAACGGTGGTGTCCCCTCCCCCTTAGATCACCAGGCCTTGTGCCTGGTGATCGCTTTAATCAGGGACTTTGTGGTTTAATTGAGGCATGATCAAACCTGCAAGAAAGTTTCCCACTCAAGGGTGGTTTGGGCTCGTTCTGGTGGTCCTTTTCTGGACGCTTAATTGGAGCCTTAAAGGACTGCGGACCCAGTGGGCATTTTTTCCGCTCTGGTTGGGTTACTGCCTGACGATTGATGGACTGGTGCTCTGGCGCACCGGAACATCCCTGTTAACCCGCGACTGGAAAAAATATATTGGCTTGTTTTTGGCTTCCGCCCCGGTCTGGTGGTTGTTCGAGCTGGCCAACAGTCGTTTGCAAAACTGGCATTACAACGGCGCCGAAAGCTTCTCGCTATTCATGTTTTGGGTCTGGGCCACGCTAAATTTCACCACGGTCATCCCGGCGGTGCTCGGCAGCGCCGAGTTGATGCGCAGCTATCTCAAGAAGCCGCTCAAGGGACCGGTCATCCGGCCAACAAAAGCAACTTCGTTTACCTTTTTCCTGGCCGGCTGGGCGATGCTGCTGGTAATGATAGCCTGGCCAAAGATTTTCTTCCCATTCGTCTGGATTTCCTTCTACTTCATCCTGGAGCCGATTAACATCTGGCTGGGCAACCGGACCCTGGTGGAATGGACCAAGGTCGGCAACTGGCGCCCGGTGATTGCACTTTGGCTGGGTGTTCTTCTAACCGCCTTTTTCTGGGAGATGTGGAATTATTACTCTTACCCCAAATGGGTCTATCATGTTGCCTGGGGCAATTGGTTGCATGTGTTTGAGATGCCCTTGCTGGGTTACGGCGGTTACCTGCCCTTCGCGCTCGAAATCTTCGCCATGTATCATTTCATCGTCGGTCTGGCCGGGCAGAAGAAGACGGATTATATAATCGAGAGCGAGGCCTGATGCTCGAAACGATCTTGCAGGATCAATGCGGGCTCGACCCGGCCAAGCCGGTACTGGCGGGTGTTTCCGGCGGACCGGATAGCCTATGCCTGCTCGATATCCTGCACACGGCCGGCTACCAGGTCATCGTGGCGCATTTCAACCACCAACTACGGCCCGAAGCGGATCAGGAGGCCGACTCCGTTTCCGCACGGGCCGGCCGCCTCGGCCTGGCATTCGTAACCGATTCGGCGGACGTGCGGGCTTATGCTGAGGCGATTGGACTCTCGCTCGAGGAAGCCGCCCGGACACTGCGCTATCAATTCCTGTTTGCAGCGGCCAGGCAGCATGCCGCGCAGGCCGTGGCCGTCGGACATACCGCCGACGACCAGGTCGAGACGATTCTGATGCACTTTTTACGGGGAGCTGGATTGGCGGGCCTGAAAGGAATGGAATACAGGACGCTGCTGCCGGCATTCGACCCGCAAATTCCTCTTGTCCGCCCGCTGCTCTCACTCTGGCACGCCGACACAGAATCTTTCTGCCGCGCGCATGCCCTGGAACCGCACTTTGACGCCTCCAACGCCGACCAGGCCTTTTTCCGCAATCGCTTGCGCTATGCACTCCTGCCCGAATTGGAAAAATACAACCCGCGCTTCAAAGAATCCGTGTTGCATACCGCACAAGCCTTGCAGGGCGACCATGCGGTATTGCAGGAATTGCTGGCCGACGCCTGGAAAAACGTTGTCGTTGAAACCGGGAAGGATTGGGTGGCATTTGACCAACCCGGGCTGGCGAGACTTTCTACTGGAATGAGACGGAATCTTATCCGCCGCGCCGCCGAGTTCCTGCGACCAGACAAGCGCGATTTTGGGTTTGCGGCGCTGGCGCGGGCGGCTGACTTCGTCGAGGCGCCTGAAGGCAAGCAAATAGATTTTGTTAATGGGTTGTATTTGTTTAGCGAAAACGGGAAAATCTACCTCGCAGCATATGAGGCGGCTGTTCTTTTTTCCCATTGGCCGCAGGTGCAGCAGTCTGCCACGATCAGCAGCCGGCAAAAAACGGCCGGTGCCCAGCACCTGGAATTGGGTAACGGCTGGATCCTATCGGCCGAATCCTGTGGCCCTACAACAGACAATTGGTCAAAAAATACTGGCAACTGGTCTATCTGGCTGGATGCTGACCGGCTTCCGGCTGACAGCCTGGTGATCCGCCCGCGCCGCGCCGGCGATGTTTTCTCCCCGCTTGGGATGGCCGGGCAAACCATCAAAATTCAGGACTTTTTTACGAATATTAAAATGCCCCGGCGGGCACGCAAGCAATGGCCGCTGGTTTGCGCCGGAGAGCAGATCATCTGGGTGGCAGGATATCGAATTGGGCACCCGTTCCGTATCACCTCAGCAACCAGGCATATTTTGCATCTGGAAATAAAAAGACTCCCGCAGACTTGAAAACCAGGGAGTCTTTTTTCGCCCAACAGATTGTTCTACTCACTACCAGCAAGTTGTCTCAACTTCAAATGGATCTCGCGCCACTGGATTTTCGATATACCCAGTTTCTGGCGGATTTTCTCCGGTTCCACATTGTTCAGGTAATCCTGCAAGGCGCAAGTCCAACGGCACATATCAAAAGACAGGTGTTTGGGTAGGCCGGCATCCTTGCCGATATCTTCGAGCAGGTATTCCAAACGGCGCGGTGACCAGGGTAACATCCGGTCCACCGGGTTGTACTGACTCAGGTATTCCTCATATGAAGGAACCCATTCCTCTGGCAAGGTCAGATTACGTTCCTTATATCGGTTCGCCGGGCTGGCATAGCGGATGAAGATGACCGGCCCATCGGAGGCCTGCAAATCCACGTGATTGAGGTGGATGCCCAGACATTCGGACTTTTTGATGCCTGTGGCGAGAAGTAACGCCAGTAATGTATACGGACGGGCATCCGGTTTGGTCTGGCGGCGGTAGCGATCCGCCGCCAACAGCACAGTCTCTATCTCCGTCTCGGTCAAAACCTCAGGCAGGGGGCTGAGCACGG
>Ga0187849_1003818_pt1 | contig 12922 bp, 10 predicted proteins | sample June2016WEW_4_10_2_FD_132412 | JGI IMG/M metagenome (GOLD analysis project Ga0187849, IMG submission 132412) | Peatland microbial communities from SPRUCE experiment site at the Marcell Experimental Forest, Minnesota, USA - June2016WEW_4_100 | ecosystem: Environmental > Terrestrial > Soil >... | reverse complement strand
CGCGCATCAAACTCTCAAATGTGAATGGCCGGATCGAAATCCGCCACGCCTCCGATGGCCGCGTCCTGAGCCCGGCGAAAGACTTGGGCCATCGCGACAAAGACGACGATGACGATAGAGAAATTTAAGGATTGCCAAGAAACGACTGGCAGGAAACGACAATTAGTAAATCGTATATCCCGGAGCCGGCGTGCGCAGATCAGGTTTCGACGCCATCAGCAGCAACGCGCCCTCCCGCTTGAACGCCCGCAAATCATCCAGATTATGGAACGATTTCGTCTGGTAGTCATCCGGCGTGGGCGTGTCATCGGGAACACGGCACGCCTCCACATTTTCGAAAGCATGTTTCTTCAACAGCTCCACGTATTCCGCCTCCGATCGCACATGCACCGGCACTTTCAGTTTGTCCACCCATTGCAGCGAGTACTGATTATCCTTGTATAGATTGATCAGGATGAATAACCTTCCCCGCGGCGCCATCACGCGAAACAGCTCCATCAGCGCTCGGTCCTGATCGGCATAGTAGTAAAACGATTCCACTGACAACACTTTGTCGAAAAAATTCTCTTCCCAGGGAATCTGCTGTGCTGATCCCCAAACGTAAAGCACATTGTCGAAATCTTTCGAAGCCGCTCGCGCCTCGCGAATCATCTCGTCGGAAACGTCGAGGCCCACCACCTGCCCGAACCCATCCGGCCCCTCGCCCACCAGCCGCGCCAGCAGCCGAGTCGCCCATCCAGAGCCACAACCCAGGTCAAGCACGCGTTCACCCGGACGCAAGTTCATCCGGCGAATCGTCTTCGCCGTAATGTCGAAGTGATGACTCTCCATCTTCGCGCCCTCGCCAGCCGCGGCCCAACGGTTGAATTCCTGCTGCAGTTTCTCGTCGGGAGTGAGAGGTTTGTTAGTCAACCTAGTTTTCCTTCGTGAATATTTTCCTTCGTCAACGTCAGTACCTTCGTGATTGAATCTTTTGTCTGATCACGAGGGCTACATAAAGACGCCGGCACCGCCTCTATGCTACAGTTTTCCTCTTCATGGCGACACGCCCTCAGAATCCTCCGCCGGAACCCGGCCCCGGATCGCTCTACTGCCCCAACTGTGCAGAAGAAGTCATTGACCCGCTGACCTGCGGCGATTGCTCCGCGGTCATCTGCCGCCGCTGCGGCACGCCGCTGGAATCTCCCGACGAACTCGGAATCGGATAATGGACTCCGCCGCCGCCCCGCCCACCGCCGAAACTCCCTCCGACTCCCAACCCACTCTGGTTCGCGGACTCAGCCTGCTCGATTCCGTGCTGCTTCTGGTCAGCGGCATCATCGGGTCCTCCATTTTTCTGACCGCCAAGGACATCGCCGGCCCGCTCCCGCAGCCCATGCTGTTCTTACTGGTGTGGGTGATTGGCGGCGTAATTTCTCTCTTCGGCTGCGTCGCCTTCGCCGAACTCGGTTCCATGTTCCCCGAGTCCGGCGGCCAATACGTTTATCTTCGCGAGGCTTACGGTGACCTCGTCGCTTTCCTCTACGGCTGGATGCTCTTCGCTGTCGCCAACGGCGGCACCATTGCCGCTCTCTCCGTCGCTTCCGCCGCCTACACCGGACAAGTTTTCCCCATCGTCTCGCAGGAGCGTGTAGTTCTCTCGCTTCTCGGAATCACCATCACCCGCGCACATCTTTTCGGTCTGCTCCTCATCGCGATCCTTACTTATGTAAACGTCGCGGGTCTGCGCTGGGGCACACTCCTGCAAAATCTTTCCACCTGGACCAAGTTCGCCGCCATGGCCGCCTTCGTAATCCTCGGATTCGCCATCGGCAAAGGCGACTGGTCTCACTTCCACTCCCACGGCGTCGGCCTCACCATGGGACTTCACCCCGCGCAGTTAATCTCCGCCATGGGCGTCGCTTTGATCGCAGTCTTCTGGGCGTACGACGGATGGGTATACATCACCTGGGTCGCAGGCGAGGTCAAAGAGCCCCGCCGCAACGTGCCGCTGGCCATGGTGCTGGGCGTGATCGTGGTTGGCGCCATCTACATGGCCATGAACGTAACCTACCTCTACGCACTGCCGCTCACCGAAATCGCGCAACACGAAACCATCGCCCACGCCGCCGCGGCCACGCTGTTTTCTCCTCATGCCGCCGTGTGGCTCTCGCTCATGATCGCGGTGTCATGCTTCAGCGCCGCCGCGACCTGCACGCTCTCCGGCGCGCGCGTTTATCTCGCCATGGCCCAGGACGGCGTCTTCTTCAAGCGCATGGCCGTCATCCATCCCAAATGGCGCACGCCCGCCTTCAGCCTGATTGGACAAGGCATCTGGGCCGCGCTACTCACCGTCAGCGGCCGCTACGATCAGCTCTATACCTACGTCATCTATGGCATGGTGCTCTCCTACACGCTAACCGTAATTGGAATGTTTCTGCTGCGCTGGAAGCGGCCTGAGATTCCGCGGCCCTATCGCTGCACGGGATATCCGTGGCTGCCCGCGATCTACGTGCTAGTCGGCACAGCCTGGACGCTGAACACCATCATCACTCGCCCCACCGAAGCCTTCTGGGGCACCGCCATCGTGCTGGTCGGCGTGCCAGGATATTTGTACTGGAAGCGCAGCAACCACAAGTCTGTAGCAGTGGAGTAGAAGATGTTTGAACGGTTCACCGAGAAGGCACGACGCGTCGTTTTCTTCGCGCGCTACGAAGCTAGCCAGTACGGCTCGCCGGAAATTGACTCGGAGCATCTCCTGCTCGGTCTAATACGCGAGCACAAAGCTCTGTACCGTTGGCTACCAAGAACAGATTTTCAAACAATCCGCCAGCGAGTTGATGAGCATTTGCCGAAGCACCCGTCGATCCCAACCACCGTCGATTTGCCGCTCAGCGACGGCGCGAAGCGCGTTCTGAAATATGCAGCAGATGAAGCAGAACAGCTGGAACACAGGCACATCGGAACCGAGCACTTGTTTCTGGGACTGATCGACGAGGAAGACTGCTTTGCCGCCCAGCTTCTGCGTGAAGGAGGAGCCGATCCCACCAGCATTCGATCGCAACTCGCCGATTCGTCCGAGAAGCAATCGATGCCAGGAATCTATGAATCCATTCGCACCCGGAGGTTTGGCTCCATCTCGAGAGGTGCAATCGAAATCCACGGCGTCCGTCGCAGTGCCGAACGTGTCCGCGACGCCGTCCAGCGCTGCCATATGTACAGCTGGCACTGGGACAAGCGCGCATGGACGAATGTCGACATCGTGGTCGCAAGAAAGACTGGCAAAGTTTCATTCGACCTTCGACTCGCAGAGGACTCGGAAAATTTCGAACTCGTCAAAGGCGGCTGGAAGAAAGATCACTGCCTCATCTGCCGCTGGGAACTCTTCGAGTCGCAAAACGACGCCGACCACGGCACCGGCTACACCAACGGCCACGACTGGATGTGCGCGGAGTGCTACGCGAAATTCTGGGAGCACCCGGATTTCTTTTCATCCTCTTATTCCGACATCACGTAACAATTCGCCTGCTGACAGCGTCGCGTCCGGAGTTTCATCAATGGGCACGCGGCTACACGAAGAACTTTTGTCCGTTTTTCGTAACAAGCGCAGGAAATTGCTTGCGTTGTTGTCGGTCTGCTGCTACTTTCCAGCCATCTAACGGGCCAGCACCGACTCGGAGATGCAGAGGGGTCGGCTCCTTTGGGTGGGTTCCGCGAAACACTCCCGTGGTAACGCCGCTATGTTTCTCTTGACGCTCGGCTCGGCCGCACCGAAGGAGATATATGTCTGCTCCCAAGAATCGTTTTCCACTTGCCGGTAGTGAGCGCGCTCCGCTCGAAGGAGCGCAGGAGATAGGTCCAGCCAATCCCGATGAAACCGTTGACGTGACCATTCGTTTGCGATCTCGCGCGGGCAAGAAGCCGATTGTCAACCCTGATGAATTCACGAAACCGATTGAGAAGCGCACCATCTTGAGCCGCAAGGAATTCGAGCAACGCCATGGGGCGGATCCTAAAAGCATTGCTCTCGTCGAGTCCTTTGCCCGCACGCACAAACTCCTGGTAAGGGAGAAGAGCCCGGCCCGCCGGACGGTCATTCTCTCCGGAACTGTCGCGGCAATGAACGAGGCGTTTGGCGTCGAACTGAAGGAATACCAGCATCCCACCGGCAGGTATCGCGGGCGCACGGGATCGATCCACCTTCCCGCCGAACTGCACGACGTGGTCGAGGGCGTTTTTGGCCTGGATAATCGCCCTCAGGCCAAGCCACATTTTCGTAGGCGGCATGGGCCCGCTGGGGCCCGTGCCGCTGCCGTCAGCCTGTCCTACACGCCGACGCAAGTAGCCTCGCTTTACAACTTTCCGTCCGGTGTAAACGGATCCGGAGAATGTATCGGGCTGATTGAGTTGGGCGGCGGATACAACCCTACGGATCTGAGCAATTACTGGAGTCAACTCAAGCTGACCAAGACGCCCACCGTGTCCTCGGTTTCGGTTGGCAACGGTAGCAACAATCCTACTGGAGACCCGAACGGGCCAGATGGCGAAGTCATGTTGGATATCGAAGTATCCGGATCGATCGCACCTGGCGCAAAGATCGTCGCTTATTTTGCGGACAACACCGACGCCGGCTTTCTCAACGCGATCACAACCGCAGTCCACGACAGCACGAACAACCCGTCAGTGGTCTCTATTAGTTGGGGTGGTCCCGAATCCTCCTGGACCCAGCAGGCCATGACATCCATGGATGAGGCATTTCAGTCTGCGGCCGCAATGGGCGTCACGGTTTGCGTGGCGGCTGGAGACGACGGCTCCACTGACGGCGTAACGGATGGCCTGAACCACGTGGATTTCCCGGCATCCAGTCCCAATGTTCTGGCCTGTGGAGGCACACATTTGGTGGCCTCGGGTAATACCATTACCAGCGAAACCGTGTGGAACGAACTCGCAAATAATGAGGGCGCAACCGGAGGCGGCGTCAGTGACGCCTTCCCTCTTCCCAGTTGGCAGAGTGGGGCCGGCGTGCCGCCTTCCGCCAATCCAATCCACAATGTCGGTCGAGGCGTTCCGGACGTTGCAGGAGACGCCGATCCGACCACCGGTTACGTTACTCGTGTCGACGGACAGCCCGATGTGATCGGAGGAACCAGTGCTGTCGCTCCCCTCTGGGCTGCGTTGATTGCGCTCATCAACGAGAGCATTGGAAAGCCGGCTGGCTTCATCAATCCATTGCTTTATCAGAATGCGGGTAAGGTCGCCGATTTCAATGACATTACCTCCGGCAACAACGGCGCCTACTCGGCAGGTCCTGGATGGGATGCATGTACCGGGCTGGGATCGCCGGTCGGGAGTCAAGTTGCGGCGGTGTTGGGGGCACCGTCGCTGGCGCGAGCCAAGAAAACAGGAACTTAGCGCTGAAGTACAAAGTGGCGCGACATCGTTGTGTCGTGCCACTTCTCATCAATCGACTTTCAAAGAACGGGCTTGGCCCAGCTCTGTGAAACGACAAAGTGAGCCAGCCGACACTTCACATGTGACATTCGGTCGTTCAGAATTTTCTGCCGATTACACTCACACGCTGGCGCATTCATGTACCAAGCCAACGACCCCGCCACGCTCCGGCATGACCGCAGTAACTTTATTTACACTCCAGCTTGCAGTACCTTAGTGTAGTGTCCCTAAGTTCGTAATCGTCTGCGCATTCGCGACTTCTTTGGAGAAGACATGAGCCGCTCTATAGTCGTTCGTCTGTTTCTTGTCGGGTTCCTCATCACCGCTCTGTTTACAGGATGCTCGCGCGATCCCAACGTCCGCAAACAGAAATTTCTGGAGAGTGGCGACCGCTATTTTGACAAAGGCAAGTACCGCGAAGCGGCGATCCAGTATGCTAATGCGCTGCAGGTCGACTCGCGTTTCGCGCAAGCTCATTACAAGCTGGGAGAAACTTATCTCAAGCTTGGTGACGGCAGCCGCGCCGTTCAGGAACTCTCCCGCGCCGTCGATCTTGCTCCGGATAACTATCCCGCCCATATCGACCTGGCCAATCTTTGGGTCGTCGGCTCACGAAATCGGGATGGGTCTGTGAATGATGAATACCTGAAGCAGGCGCGCGTGGAACTGGACCTTCTCCGCGAGAAGCAGCCTCAGAATCCCTCGGTCTTCCAGGCGTGGGCCGACTATTACGCAGTCCAGAATAAATTAGGCGAAGCGCTGCACGAAATGCAGAAAGCTATTGCCGCCGATCCCAACCGTTCAGAGTCTTACTTGAATCTGGCGTTCCTTCAACTCCGATCCAACCTCGCTGACCAAGCCGAAGCCAATTTCAAGAAGGCCGCCGACCTTGACCCGCATGCGATGAACGCTCAACTGGCTCTCGGAAGCTTCTACCAGTCACGCAACCGCATGCCCGAAGCCGAGCAGCAGTTCAAGCGCGCTGTCGAACTTGCTCCCAAGGATCCCGCACCCCGCGAAGCACTGGTGCGCTTGTACATGACGGAAGGTAAGAAAACGGAAGCCGAGGCGTTACTGAAACAGGCTAAAAGCGACCTCTCGGACAATCCCGAAGGCTACCGCATGCTTGGCGATTTTTATTTCGCCAGTGGCGACTTGGACAAAGCCACGGCGGAGTACTCCTCGCTCTACCGCGACCATCCCAGGGACACTCAGGTCAAGAAAAACTACGTCCAGCTTCTGATCCTGAAGAACCGCCTGGAGGAAGCCACCAAGCTGAACAATGAAGTGCTGAAAGCAAATCCGCATGACGTGGACGCGCTGGTCTATCGGGGCCAGATTCAGCTCCGCCAAAACGACGCTGCCGGTGCCGTGGATTCCCTCCAGCAGGCGCTCAAGAACGATTCCAACAATGCCGTGGCCCACTATCAACTCGGCATCGCTTTTGATATGCAGCACGACGATGCCCGCGCCGAATCGGAGTGGCGCGCTGCCGTGGGATTGCGTCCCGATCTCACGGAGGCGCATCGGGCTCTGGCTGCGCTGGAATTGCGCCGCGGCGACCTCGATGCTCTCACACAAACCGCGCAGCAAATTATCACGGGGGCGCCCTACGCACCTGATGGTTACATGATGCGCGCGCTGGCGGAGATGAATCGGCAGAAATTTTCCGACGCGCAGCAGGACCTGACCAAAGCGATGGGGCTGGCTGCGGGGAGTCCGACGCCATACGTGCAGATGGGCAACCTTTACCAGTTGCAGAAGCAGTACGCGGAGGCGATCAAGTTTTATGAGCAGGCCCTCGATAAGGATGCGGCGTCCACCGACGCGCTGCAGGGAATCATGAATGTCTATCTGGCACAGAAGCAGCCCGACCAGGCCATCGCGGCGGCGCGGGCACGGATCGCAAAGTCGCCCAATACTAGCGGCTTCTACGATTTGCTGGGCACCGCGCTGTTTCAAAAGAAAGATCTGAGTGGCGCCGATGCCGCGCTGCGTAAGGCAATCGAGCTTGACAAGAATAATTCCGACGCACTTTTGAAGTTGGGGCAGGTGCAGGCGGCGCAAGGATCGGTGAGCGACGCGCTGGCCACGTATCAGCAGTCCATCAAGGATTACCCTCGCGAGATTGGGTTCTACATTCTTGCCGGCGAGATGTATGAATCACAGAGCAACTGGGACCAGGCGAAGGCGATGTATCAGAAAGCGCTGGAAATTCAGCCGAATCAGCCAGTGGCTTCAAACAATCTCGCCTACGTGATGTTGCAGCAGGGCGGCAATGTCGATGTCGCCCTGGCGTTGGCGCAGACGGGGCGCCGCGGCATGCCGGACTCCTCGAACGCAGCCGATACTTTGGGTTGGGCATATTACAAGAAGGGCGTCTATCAATCCGCGATCGATATGTTCCAGGAGTCATTGCGGCTTAGCGAAAAACGAGGCGCGGCGGACGATCCGACGGTCCACTATCATCTGGCGCTCGCTTATCAAAAAGTGAATCAGCCGGCCCAGGCGCGCCAGCAACTGGAGCGCGTGTTGAAGATCAATCCAAATCACAGTGACGCACGCAAGGCGCTGTCAGAGCTGCGCGGATAGGCTGCTTCCGCCGGAACATCGCGGCTCACTGAACCATAGAGCGGTTTTGCCGTAATGCTGCGGACATCTCGTAAAATCATCTTACAGCTATACCGATAGCACCTCTCTACAGGCCCGATGTAGCCACTCTACCGAACCGCTTGCATCTCATAATAAGTGGCCAGTCACCGCCAACTGAATCAGTTCTGTCGCCCATCCGCCGAACCAAGCCTATCCACAGCGAGCTGACGCATAATCGCTGCTCGAAAAGGAGGTGCGTCATGATTCTGGGGATGACGACATCTACGTTCACGTTCGTGCATGTATTGCTAAGCCTGGTGGGGATCGGCACGGGATTTGTGGTCATGTATGGACTACTGACGGCGAAACGGCTCGACGGCTGGACTGCCATCTTTCTGGCGAGCACGGTGGCGACAAGCGCGACCGGGTTCGCCTTCCCGGTCGAACACCTTTTGCCGTCCCATATTATCGGGATGATTTCGCTGGTAATATTGGCGGTAGCAATCCCGGCACGCTACGTATTTCATCTCACGGGGGCGTGGCGTTGGATCTTCGTGGCCAGCGCCGCTGTGGCTCTCTATCTCAATGTGTTCGTCGCCGTGGTGCAAGCCTTCATGAAAGTTCCGGCATTGAAGGCGCTGGCCCCGACACAAAAAGAGCCGCCATTCTTGGTGGCACAGCTGATCGTGCTTGCGGTCTTTGTGGTGCTTACGATTCTCGCGATGAAGAGGTTCCGCAGCCAGCCGGTCCGCACCGCTTAGACCAATTTCCTGTTTGGCCAATTTCCGGTTTATTCATGCAGTTTGCAGCAGTGAAGAACAACTGAGGAGGGCACTTATGCCTACGATTACGACAAAGGACGGAACGCAGATTTATTACAAAGACTGGGGCGCGGGACAACCGGTGGTATTTAGCCATGGCTGGCCACTGAGCGCGGATGCGTTTGAAGACCAGATGCTATTTCTGGCGGCGCGCGGATATCGCTGCATTGCGCACGATCGACGCGGGCATGGACGGTCGAGCCAACCGTGGGATGGCAATGACATGGACACCTACGCTGACGATCTGGCGACGCTAGTCGAAAAGCTGGACTTGAGGGACGCGATCCACGTCGGGCATTCTACGGGCGGCGGCGAAGTTGCACGCTATATCGGCCGCCACGGCACGGGACGAGTGGCCAAGGCAGTGCTGATCGGGGCGGTGCCGCCGCTGATGTTGAAGACAGCGGCAAATCCCGGCGGTTTGCCGATGGAGGCGTTCGATGGCATCCGCGCTGGGGTTCTCAGCGATCGTTCTCAGTTTTTCAAAGATCTGAGCGCGCCGTTCTATGGGGCGAATCGGCCGGGGGCGAAGGTATCGCAAGGGCTGCGGGACTCGTTCTGGCTGCAGGGAATGCTATGCGGATTCAATGCCGCGTATGACTGCATCAAGGCGTTCTCCGAGACCGACTTCACCGAAGATCTGAGGAAGTTCGATGTGCCAACGCTCATTTTGCACGGTGACGACGACCAAATCGTTCCGATCGGCGCATCGGCACTGCTGTCTTCCAAGCTGGTGAAGGGGGCAACGCTGAAAGTCTATCCGGGCTTGCCGCACGGCATGTGCTCAACGCATAAGGAACAGATCAACGGGGACTTGCTGGGTTTTCTCCAGCGGAGTGAGCAAGCGGCGGCTTGAAAAACAGATCGCAGAGGTGGGGCGCGGCGGGGTTCGGGATGGATGGAAGGAAGTGGATTAGCTGAGTTTGATCTTGCAGCGGATCACGCCAGCTAGACCCAGCAGGCCGGTTCCGAGCAAGCCCAGCGAACCAGGCTCGGGAACCACGACGGTGGTGTAACCGCTGGAAATGCGGGTGCGGCCGCTGAAGTAACCTTTGCCGGTGTTGATGGCCAATTGGACGACGCCGTTGGTGTTGTAACCGCTCGCAAAAGCGCCCGTGAGCACACCGGTCAAGGTATACTTATGGGTTCCATTGGGCAAAGTTAGCAGGGTCCAAGTAGCGCTGCTGAATGTGCCGGAGAACAGCACGCCATTCGGCAATCCGGTGCTGCCGTTGCTGGTGATAGTGAAGGATCCGCCAGGGTCGAATGTTCCGCCCATTTTCAACGAACCGGTCGCCAGCGCGGCGGTGCTAAAGGTCAAGCTACCCAGGTTCGATCCCGTAATGAGACCGTTTCCTTCATAACCATTGACAGCAACCAGAGTCGAGCCCGTGAGCGAGAGACCGCTGCTGGTTCCTGACAAGATGCCCCCGCTATTGCTGAAATCCACGCTGTTGCTCGCAAAAGCCGCCAATGGCAGGGCAAGCGCCAAGACGACCAACGTAACAATTTTCTTCATTTTCCTCTCCTGGGAACGTTCCGCCGCTAGCCTTTAGGAGAAAGATATCACGGGTTATGCCCGGTAGCGTTAAAGGTAGTTGCGCAACACGAAGCACTCCTCATGCCAAAGGATGGTGCTCTCTATCTTCCTTGATCTCAATTATTTGAACAGATTATGCGTCCGCTGGGCAGAGATTCGGTGAAAATGTCTGCGCATTTTGAGTGGAACCGAAGAGTGGTGAGGAAATGACAATTAAGACGAGCAGGTTTGGAGTCAGTCAGCGGCGACGTCGTGGTTCTCCGGGCCACCGGCTTGAGGACGGCGAGCGGCACGGTTGGAAGGCAGACCGGCGTCGCGAATTTTATACAGCAGCGCCCGATAGCTGATATTGAGGGCGCGAGCGGCCTGCTTGCGGTTCCAGTGGTGGTGCTGCAGCACCTTGAGGATGATCTTGCGCTCCAATTCATGGACGGCTTGGCGAGTGATTTTCTTCAGCGAAATCGGTCCGTCGACGGCAATGTCGGCGCTGAAGAAATCGGGCTGTTGCGGCCGCAGATCGCCGGAGATGGCCTCTTCGGTGCCTAAGATGACGTAGCGCTTTATCAGGTTTTCCAGCTCGCGCACGTTGCCGGGCCAGTGATACTTCTTCAGGGCGTTCATCAAATCGGCAGAGAGTGGTTTCGCGCGTGAGTTGAATTTCCGGTTGTAGCAATCTAGGAAATAGGCGATGAGGTCCGGCAGATCGGAAACCCGCTCACGCAACGCTGGCATTCGCAGATTGACGACGTTGATGCGGTAGAAAAGGTCTGCCCGGAAAGTGCCGTTCGCAATTTCCTCTTCCAGCTTTCGATTGGTGGCGCATACGACGCGCACTTCCACCTTCTTGTCTTCCTGGGCGCCGATGCGGCAGAACTGGCCGTCCTGGAGCAGCTGCAACAATTTCGACTGCAAACTCAGGTCGAGTTCGGAGATTTCATCCAGAAACAACGTACCGCGATGCGCCATCTCGACGCGGCCGGGTTTGGTGCCAAAGGCGCCGGTGAAGGCTCCTTTTTCGTAGCCAAACAGTTCACTCTCAAGGAGCGTTCCGGGAATCGCAGGACAATTCACCTTTACCCACGGCCCGCTTTTCCAAGGCGAAGCAGCGTGGATCATGCGCGCGATGATGTCTTTGCCGGTGCCACTCTCTCCTTGGATCAGCACAGGGACGTTCGCTCCGGCTATTTTTGCGAGCCGTTCGCGCAGAGCTTGCATGGCATCGGTGCCCCCAAAAACGACCGCCTCTGGAGGCATCTCACCAAGGGGCTGGACCAGAGGACTGACTGAGTTTGCAGTGCTCATAGGGCTTTACCGGCTCGGCGGCACAGGCTATCGTGCGCGTGCATCCGGAGAACCAAACGCAAGCGAACGGGCTGGTACAGATTAAGGCTAGTCTATCTAGTTGATGAAAAGCAACTTACTAAAGATTCCAGGAGGACACGACTAGTAATCGAGGGGGCGCCTAGGCACAGGAGACTACGAGGACAATAAGAGAAAAGTTTTTCACACGAAAGAACCCTGCTTCCTCAGTGACGCCGTGACCTTGTCGCCGGCGTTGACCAGCGGCCGGGAAAACTTCAGGCCAACCAGGTTATAGGCCTCGGCGTGCTCGGTTCGGAGTACCTTGGCGCGCAGGGTGCGTGAGGCTCTTGGCAGAGCGGCCAGCGCAGCCAACGGTGCGCTGGGAATTTCCAGCGAAACCTCCGCCATTGAAGGGAGAGAGCGGCGCACCGCTACGAGCATGCCGCCGGCGGAGACGTTGAGAGCGGTTGCAAATTCCAGGAACTCTTTGTCGTGCTCAAGCCGAGTTCTAACAAAGACGGGAATGGCCAAGGGCAAGCGCGGCCATCGCCGACGCTCTACCGTTGGAGTCTTTGGGTTCACGCACACCCCTTCCGTCGCTGATTTACGCAACATTTCAAGCACCTCAGGGGCCAAATCAAGCGTAAAGGGCAATACGCTGCGAGCCAGGCCTACGAAAGCCATAAGTGTTCGATTGTCTTCGCCCGCCCAAACCGCCAGAAGCTGGACAAAGCACTGTCTTTCCATGATCTTCCGCGTAGCTTCATTCTCTGCGACGGGCTTCCTAGGCAGCGGCTTGAAACGGTCTAGAAGTGCAAGCTTTTGCTACACTTGGGTAATCAGCTTTCATTTTTCGTTGACAACGAAAAGTAACCTAGCATACGATTTTGATACAGCATTCTTCCTTAAACGGTGGAATGCCTCCTCCCTTCTGTGCTACACCGTCGTGCTCCTTATGGCCACTGGGCAAAAGAATATGTGCGTTTCCAGGCAGGGCGAAGGAAAGACGAATGCCTCAGTGTCTCAGGGTCCGGGGACAGGGATGCCCAACCCGGCGGATCTTCCGCAAGCGTATTCCGAGTTGCAACAGCGATTTCAGCGTACGACGAACGCACTCGGATCGGCTGCGCACGATTTGAAAACCCCTCTGGCGATTTTGAACGGGTACGTCGAATTGTTGCAGAGCGAGAAGCTGGGACCGATCAGCGACCGTCAGCGAGAAGTGCTGCACGACATG
>Ga0187849_1003817_pt1 | contig 12924 bp, 28 predicted proteins | sample June2016WEW_4_10_2_FD_132412 | JGI IMG/M metagenome (GOLD analysis project Ga0187849, IMG submission 132412) | Peatland microbial communities from SPRUCE experiment site at the Marcell Experimental Forest, Minnesota, USA - June2016WEW_4_100 | ecosystem: Environmental > Terrestrial > Soil >... | reverse complement strand
TGGCATATTAATCTTCCTGTGTGTAATGAGCCATTTGTACTTGTAAGGCAGATAGTTGCTTGCGAAGTAAAAACACTTCTGCTAATAAAGTATCTTTATCCATTTTTAATGTGGCGTTATGGGTACGGAGGTTTTCTCTATCAGTTTCTGCTTTTTCCCTATGATAGCGGTTACGGCAAGCGACAGAACAAAAACCTTGCCACATTCTGATAGGGCTATAATTATTGCCGCAAGAAGGGCAAATCCGAAGAGCTCCATCACCTATAGCTTTATCAAACCTTCTTTTCATTTCCTCTTGCGTCATTTCGTTTAGAATTACCGGCATACCATCTCCTTATGGGTTATGAATGAATAGTAATGCATATTAAATGCGTTCTAATGCATTTGCAATGCATTTTAATTATCCGACATAACCCATGAAAAGTCAACCCACTTTATGCGAGCGCATGAAACAAAACCATTCCCCACACCCGTTATTCCGGCCCGACTGGGAAAGTTTCGTCTTCATCGTCAGAGTTTGGGGATACGGACAGGAAGGTTCGTTCGTCAGTTACTCCTATTTTGTAGTTTATTATTTCGTGTTTGGCTAATTCAAGACGGCCTACAAGTTTCTCAATAGAACATTCCGTGTGAAGTAGCTTGTAGAAAGGCTCTTTCGGGTAGAGGAGGAGTATTACACATTCAGTTGATTCACTATCAATCGCACTATCGAGAATCTCCATTACATCTTCATTACCGGAGCGAAAAGATGCGTCCATTACTTTGCGATCGTCAGTGTCTTTGAAGCAAGCAGGACATTGGCAACCAGAACCTTCTGGGTGATTATCCATGGAGGGCTCCGAGACGTTTAGCTGCGAGTCCATAAAAGCTGTCGTCAAGTTCAACTCCTGTCGCATAGCATTGCAAGCTGTTTGCAGCCTCGAAAATTGTTCCGCTTCCGCAAAAGGGGTCAAGCACTCGATCACCCGGTCTTGCACTTCTTGCCAAGAGTTCCATAAAGAGAGCAACTGGTTTTTGAGCGGCATGTCCGACATTTTTATCTACTCCATATTCAAGTACATCATTACCCATGCGATTAGTTTCGCGGTTACCTTTCATTGCATAGAGAATGGTCTCGTAAGTGCGGTGAGGGCCTTTATTCGGCCACGGAGCGCGGAAACCGGAAGGTTTCGACCAGATGAAGGGGGTGCGGAAAACTTTCCAACCAGCATCTTCGAGTTCCTGCTTGATGTAGTGGAACATATCGAAATCGCAGAAGAGATACATATGGGCATCGGGGGCAGCGACACGGTAGGAGAGTCGAGGGAATTCCTTCATCAGGTCGCGGAGCGCGTCAGGGGAGTCCGAATACTCGTGAGCTCCGGCAGTTTTTCCACCAGAATCTCCGAATTCGTCAGCGCCCATTCCGTAGGGAGGGTCGGTGAGGATAACTGCATACTGTCCTTCATTGGTGGTATCTCTACCCATCCACTCAATACAATCGGCATTGTGAAGTTGGTGGAGGCTGGAAGAGAAAGAATGGCCCACTTCCTTAGCGAGTTCTGCGTGTTTAGCCTTTTGCTCTTTCTTCTTGAGAATGTCGAAAGCTTCTTTAGATGTTTTTGCCTTCATGACATCAGGGTCGTCAAGGTGGTTGGCGAGGATAGCTTCGCGGCGAACACGAGCTGCTGGGCCGTCATACTGACCGTTGAGTTGGGCTTTCGTCGCGGTAACTTCAGCGGCGAGTTGGACGACTGTAGGGACAGGGCGACCGAGACGCTCGGCTTGAATCTTGCGAAGTTCCCAGAGGGAATTTGTCGCCGCCGCACGTTCTTGCCATGTGAGGTCTACTCGGAGGATGTTTTCTTCGAGTTCCGCCTCCATTCGAGCTAAAGTGGAAATGTCTCCAACATCCACGCAAGGAGCCAAGCCGTCACTAACACTTTGCCCGAGGTACTTAAGGGTTCCACTCAGACTGTATATATCACGTATAGCACGCAAGCGACGTTCGCCAGATATAAGATAGTAACTCTCATTTTTTCCACTCCCTTCTGTTCGGATTACGAGGGCGTTCTGAAGTCCGACTTCCCCAAATTGGAGAGACGAGACGAGTTCCTGATTCTTAGCTTCGTCAAATACTTTTCTCTGCCTATCGGGGGTGACAAGGATTTTGTCTATCTGTATAAATTTAATCATGATTGAGCAAAGCCTCCATGCAGTCGATAGTTAGACGAACGTCAGCAAGAGCATCGTGGGCGTTGGTCGTATCGAGTTCGAAATACTTTGCAACGTCTGTCAACTTGTAAGCGTCGAGACGGAGTTTCCATAGGGCAAGTTGCATGACATCGAGGAAGCGGGGATCGACGGGAAGGAAAATGTCGAATTGCTTCGCGCGGTGAAAGAGACGGTCACGGTCAAAATGACTATTGTAGCCAGCAGCGACAGCAACCTGATAACGAAATCCTTTTTTACTGGTGCGCGATGAAGTTGCGTGACGTTTGAATACCTGTGATAAGCGTTGAAGAGCTTCTTTAAGGGGGATACTGTCGTCCCATAGTTCAGGGGAATAGCGATTGATGCGGAGGGCTTCGGCATCGCAATCTTCCTCGTCGAATTCCACTTTACACTCGAATGATTCGAGAGTTTCGCCTGTCTTGGGGAGATAGACGATTGCGGCAATTTGGATGATAGGGTGGTCGAGGTCGAGACCTCCGGTTTCTATGTCGGTTACTACTATAGGGATGTTAGGGTTGTACAAGTTTGCCTCCATTAAAAATGCAGGAGGATTTCTCCTCCCGCCAAATTAGACTTCGATTACGACTTTGCTACGCCGCCGATACGCTCAACTGGTTCACCTTCGTAAATTTCATGCTTGATCTTTACAGTGATAACCTTCCCTGTGAACATACGGGGAGAGAACGGTGCGCCAGGAGTGTTAGTTCCCGTGGCATCGCGGTAGTTGCGAAGACCGCGATTTTTCCCCACTCCTGTGTCGATCATCCCAGCCTCATTCAGATCGACAAATACACTGTCTTTCATGTTCAGGATGCCGTCTTTGAAATCTACGCCGAGGGCTTGCTGAACTTCGGAGGGGATTTCGAGGGCTACAGGAATGTCGAAAGCAATGCCGGACTTTTCGTTCTTACTCCATGTGCGAACAGAAATTTCACCGATGGTAGCGATGTACTCACCTGCGGGGATTGGTGGACGCTTGACGAAGGCCTCAGTGATTTGGGCGTCGAGGAAGGCTTGTGGGTCAAATGCTGATGTGTTCATGTGATTTCCTTAAGTTAAAGTTGAATTACGATTGTTGCCTGCTCGCCCATTTGTCCATGATACGACCTAGATCGGGGGCTTGCTTTGCCGCTATAGGAAGGTTACGGGTTTTTACATCTACACTTGCATTCGCGGTATCCCAGTAGAATGACCCACCCTCTCTCGTCGTGTAGATAACGTCTGAAAAGAGCTGAGGAATAATACCGGAGATTGCGCCGCCAATTGCACTGGTCATGAGTTTAATCCCTCCTGTGATTTCATCTTTCTCGCGGCTGACATGCGCAGTCATAATGAATGTGCAGGAGCAGCCTTGAGTGCAGAGACGGATAAAATTCATGAGACAGTTTTGGGCTACACCATAGTCTGGCATGGAAGCGGTAGGTTTGTTGCCTATTACCATTTTCATGCAAGCATTGGCGAGCTCGGACAGAGAGTCGATAACAAAGATTTTGTCCGTTCCCCACAAATCGACTGGGCCGAATTTCTTGCCGGAGAGGTCATCGGGGAAGTCATTACAAGCAGTGAGTATCTTGTAAAATGCGTTGTTATCGCCACCTCTGTTTGCATCACTCATTTTCGTAACAGATTCGTAGGTGAGTTTCCCTACTTTATCTGCCGCGTCCATAAGGGAAGTTAGTTTTAACGGTCTAGTCATTGTGTTGTGGTAGTGGAGGTTCTGCGGGATTGGTTTACTCGCATCCTTCCAGTAGCCTAACAGAGTTTCCAGACCGTTTTCCGTGAAAAGGACGAAAACTTCCTTTCCATTCTTCGCCGCCCAATCCACGATTGTTCCTATCGCGTGAGTCTTTCCGGAGCCAGAGGTTCCTTCGAGAAGAACTTTCGGGCCGAAGATATGCGGCTCACTCATGATAGTAACTCTGAATCAACAAGACTGACGGTGAAAACACCCTGAGGGATAGCTGCATTGCCAGAGAGGCTTCCTCTATAACGACCGAACACTGCCAGAGCATAGTGCTCCGCCCAAGCGGAATGAGAGGGTACGCCGTCTTTAATAATAATAATGCGATGCTGACCAATAGAATTAGTTTCCTGAACTATGGTGGTTTGTCTTGTTTTCACTGCTACTTTCTCTTTCTGACTCATGGTAATTTCCTTAGTAAAAGTTGAACTTCTCTCTTTAACATTGCGGGCGGCATGTAGGTTACAGTAAGAGGCCAAAATGCTGCCCGTTCTTCTAATGCCCTTGGGAAAAGATCTTCAATCATACTACCCGGCAAAGATATGAAATCCCAAGGCCCTGCTTTGTGTCGGTCACAAGCGGCTGTTACGACACGAAAATAAGTCTGATCTGCGAGAAACCAGACCCTTCCCCAAATGTCCCCACAGTCCCGACAAAAAAAGCAGATAGATTCTGGGTATGGAAAAGGGGATGGAATAGTGGACTGCCCTATCAGTGCATTATTAATAAAATACTGAACAGTAAAATCTTTCATGAAACTATCATTCGATTAAAAGCGTCTCTGTGCGAGTAAGGGGGTCCCAGCGGCGTTTGACGAATGCGGTTTCAAGCCAGTTTTGTTGGGAAGCCGGTTCGGTCAGGCAGATGTTACGGAATACGCAACCTCCGTATTCGTTGCAAGAAGCGTCGAGGTTGTAGTCATATACGTCGGACTCCCACTGTTGAATAAATCCCGCTACATCGCGGAGCATTTGTTCGTACCAGCGGTCTATCATCCACTGAGGGCGGTAGGTAAGGGCTTGCTGTGTATCGTACTTTGTTTTGAGGATGCTGATGCCTCGGACAAGAAAACCGGCGATAGGAAAACCGGCTTGTTTCGCACCCCAGCAGTAAGCGGTGAACTGACTCCTCATGTCCCACTGTTTCGACCAACTCGCACCAAGAGAAGTAGTAGTTTTATCATCTTCACCGTAAATAGCGCCAGCATAATCAGTAAGCATATCGAACCGCCCACAATACACCAAAGGATTACCCGTAACAGGATGCTTAATATCAATAGGCTCAGCAAAAGAGAATTCAATACCACGCTTGCCAGACGGGAGGGTAACTGGAATTGCATGATCAGTCTCCATAGGGTATTGATCGAAATAAAATTCTATCGCGCCGCACATACGTTCGAGGGACTTGGCGGAATCTGCGGGGCACTCGAAATCACCGTAGTGGTTAATGAGAGCTTGAAGGGCGATTGCGGTAGATTCCTCTTGCGTCTTTCCATCGACGTAGAAAGCGAGGCGGCCGGCTTCGAGACCAGATGCGAAAGCAGCACCAGCGTGAAGGTGGACGGATGGAGTGGTTGGTTTCCAATGGAGGAGGGATTCGAGCTGGGCATGGCGACTACAGGCGCGGATTTGGCCTAACAAGGTTGAATCAATGACTTCAGGGAAGTCGGGGTGGTCTTGCATTGTGAGCCTCCTTTAGGGTTAGTGAGATGCTAGGATGAACGCTTTTTTCCATTCGCCACAGGTTTCGTTGATGGAGATGATTGGGCGGAGGTTTATGTCTTTAATCTGGATACTCATTTCACCTTCGTTCTGCATGGGTACGGTGACTGCGGTTACAGTTGGTGGGTAACGACGACAGCGGATTGCTTTGTCGGTGGAAGGGATAGTCTCCGCGTGGTCACATTCGCGGCAAATCGGCTTGGCGGCTTGTGTTAGGAGGGGTAGTTTCATTTCTCCGCTCCTTGCTCAATAATCCACTCAAAACAGACGGGACAGATGTTATACACGATTGACTTACTCTCTTCGTCAGGGACACCGAGGAGGATAGCGGGGGCTTCGTAGAACTTTGTCTTGCAAACATCACAGAATGTAGTGTCTTGGCTCATAATCTCCCCAATTCTGACAGTAAATCATCCGCCCGAATTTCGGCTTTCGGTGCCTTCGCCTTCCGACTCTTCTCGCTCGCAACAGCCGCACCTCGTCTATCTCCGCGCAGGGCGATGATGGCTCCCTGCATTTCTTCGACGGTTAGTGTACCTTCCGCCGCCTTCTGTCGCCATATAGCGATTTTTGACATCATTTCTGGGGTCATGGATGAATCTCCTTTATCTCTATTAAGTTACCCATTGCTTGCTGTTCTTCCAACCACCGTTCGGCATCGGCTTGGTCAGGGCGGCCTACCTGACGTGTGAAGGCTTTTAAAGCAGCAATTTCAGGGCTGTCCCCCCAAGCCAAGTTGAGCTTGAGCTCGGGTTGAGGGGTACTGAGAGCACAAGCGAATTGCCGCATTAGCCGTTACCGCTGCCGTTACCGATGCCGCAGCCGCTGCCGCTGCCGCTGCCGCTGCCGTTGCCGTTGCCGCTGCCGTAGCCGCAGCCGCTGCTGTAGCCGCTGCCGTAGCCGCTGTCGTAGCCGGTGCCGTTGCCGTTGCCGCTGCCGCTGTCGTAGCCGTAGCCGCTGCCGCTGCCGTTGCCGTAGCAGCTGTCGTAGCCGTAGCGGCTGCCGTTGCCTTCTATACTTTCCATTGCTTTCTCCTTATTAGCCGTTACCGCTGCTGATGCCGCAGCCGCTGCCATCGCCGTAGCCATCGCCGTAGCCATCGCCGTAGCCGTAGCCGTAGCCGCTGCCGCTGCCGCTGCCGCTGTCGTAGCCGTAGCCGTAGCGGCTGCCGCTGCCGTAGCCGTTGCCGCTGCCGTAGCCAGCGCCGCTGCTGATGCCGCTGCCGTAGCCATCGCCGTAGCCAGCGCCAGCGCCGCTGCCGCTGCCGTAGCCGCAGCCTTCTATACTTTCCATACAGGCACACTCGCAATACTATCTTGCGCTTGTTTAGTTACAGACAAAATTTCGACAGCCCCCAATAGTAAAATTTCAGATACTGGTGCAGGAAATTTGCAATTTTGCGGCTTACTCACCCCTTCTATAGCCAATTGAGACAAACTAGCTGCACCATCCCAGTACCATAAACGACGGGCCTCGAGGAGCATGACTTCCTGTCCAATTCGTTCTTTTACATACCCAGCAAACACGCCTGCACTTTCTGTACGAACAATACGATAATCAAGCCCCTGACTACTTTGTGCGGGTACAAATGCTAAATCCGCCCGAACAAACTTTGTACCATCTATTTGAATCTCTGTTAAGTCACAAGTCATTTGCTTTCTCCTTTTAGTAGTGCGGTTAATAATTCAATCGTCTGCTGATTTCCCTTGACTAAATTTGTGCAAGGTGGTTGGCCAGTCCATTCACTTAAGTCGAGAATCTTACTCCCGAAGAATTCTTGGATACGGGCAGTCAGGAATTCTTGATACGCACCTTGTGGGACACGACCTTCGACTTCGGAGAATAGGAACAATTGTAACTTCGTTGCTATCTCCGGAGGGAGGGCTGTGTTTAAACGAATAGACGGGTTGACAGCGGCCTTACGCGGCATGGTGGTTGTCCCCGTGGAGAGTTGTCCAGATGATTCGAGCATCGGCGGCGAACTCCGCCACGCCCGCTTCGAAATCATGCTGACTAGTTGAACCGAAAGTGCAACCGGAACGAATGGCTTTCAACACCCCTGTCATTGACCAGGGTTTGGTTGTATAAGTGCGGACATACTTAGTAACTGTTTTCATCACAAGTCCTTTCTTTTTGTGGGGAACGTGGACTGTCTCTTCCACTTCCTTCATGCCGGTTACAACTGTTTCACGCCGAGGTGCGAGATAAGAAATCTGGTGTGTCATGTAAGCTTCCTTGTTAGGTGTATGAAACGGGTTTGTTCCATGCGTTCATTATAACATAACGTGTGTTTGTGTCAACAAAGAAATTAAACGCATGGGGGAAATCTAGTCTACGAGGGAGACTTGCCTAGATTTCCCCGCCCCGCGCCGCCAAGAGCTGGAGGCTCAATTCTTACTCTCGACTTGGCATAGCCAACGCTCGCCTGAACACGTACCACACAAGGCACTCGCGAAGAATGCCTTGGATGCTACGGGTTACTCTTAGTCCATTTCAGCCACCATATCATCTGCATTAATCTCAGATTGTTTCGACTTCTTGTCACGTTCCAGACGTTCAATTACCACACCTGTCTTTGTCGTCGGATTGCGGAAGGAAGCGTACAATTCTGCGCGGGTAAGTTTCCGGCCAGCCTCTTTCGCCGCATCCAGTTTGCCCTGCAAGAACGCCTTAACCGCATCAACAGATTTACCTGTGACTTCGCAGATCGCTTTGATAACGATGGAAGCTCCAGCAAACCCATCCCCAGCAGCGCGTTGAGCAGACCACTCACCTTTGTTCAGACGGGTGATGATGTCGTCAACTGCGACAACCATATCATCAATGTCTTTAACTCCGGCAGTTTCATCGCCGATTTTCTGGCTTGCGCCATGACCGATGAATTCGAGAGCGAGGGTAGGTGGAACTTCAAAGACACGAATCTCTCCATTGCGAAAGAGGAAACGAACTGTAACCGAACCATCGTCGATGATAACTTCTTTCACCATCTTCCGCTTACCAGCGAATCCAACCACAGAACCGTCCAACATTTTAACTTGCTCAACTTCTGCCGGAACTTTGCTCTTGCTAACTACTTCGGCTTGCTCATTCATTGTGAAACTCCTTTAAAGGTTTACTGCTTGCCATCCTGCAGGGCGATTGGCAACTCCCAGCGAAAGATCGCCTCGGCAAGCCCTCAGGAGAAGGCTTGCGAAGTCGCGCTTGCGGCGGATTAAAAGGGTAGGTCGTCTGTTGGCGCTGGAAGTGCGAGGAGGGTTTGAATCTTCTCCTCGATTTCTTGAACTGCTTTAAACGCTTCCGCTTGAATTTTCTGCTGCTTTTCGCAGAGACGAACTGCTATTTGTTTAATAAGATCTTCACGGGAAAGCTTAGGGAAAGCTGGGGCGAGAATTTCTCGTTTTCCGACGAGTACTACTGTGTCTTCGTAAGTGTATTCGTAAGATTTTACTTCAAGTGAATCGTTATACAGATGTTGATGGTAATAGAGAGTGACGGGGATAGTACCCGCCGCTTGCTCCTGCTCAAGGAAGTTGAGGAGTGCCGCGATTACTTCTGGTTCAAGATGGATACAGTTGAATGGGTCATTTACCTTCCCATTCTCTGTCGTGAGGACAAGGTGATTCCCCAAAGCTTCTGCATAAACGGAATCGCCAAGGTAGACTTTAGCTTGTTGCATTTTGAACCTCCTATCTGGTTGTGAAACTGTCTGGTGAAACGGGTGTATGGAACGGGTGTGTTCCAAACGCACACATATTACAATAACCTCATTCCCATGTCAATACAGATTTTAAAAATCAATTTTCACCCCGATAACTGGTAACGGAATCTTCCCCTTTTCCAGATCGGACTGGAAATCTTCATCTGGATCTGGTGTGTCAATGTAAGGGACGATGCGGAGACCGTCTTTTTCGAGGGTCAGATCGTCGATTAGGTCGGACAATAAATCAAGCATGTTAGTTTCCTTTCTCTTTCCAATTATTAACTGATGCCGTTGCGCAGTCCCTTAGCTACACGTTAGGCATCGCATTCAGCGTAAGGGGGCTTCGGCAGTGGCATCCAATGAGTGATTTTGTAACCCATTTTGCACAGGTCAAAATATCGCCCATATTTCCCTGCTGTCTTTCTGCCAATCTTCAACTCGCCTAAATCTGCAATCGGGTTGAAGAACGATTTATCTACGTTTCCGCCTTCGCATGCGCATAAAACGTGGCACATCGCTTCTGGCCTACGCTCATTTATATCAATCCAGCCCCCTAACCCGCCGCTGAAGAGGGACTGCGCCGAAGCAGGGTTTATTTCGTGGTTATCCATTTGCTTATCTACCTATTTTCTGTAATCTTTTGTTTGCGCAGACATACTCACAATTCATCTGCACGATTGTCTTATACTGTTTCTCTTCCACTTTCGGACTCGCTTTCACTAGTGCCGCCATCCCCACTCCACCTAGCACAAAACAACATACTCCGAACAAAAAAGTTTCAAATAGTTTCATCTTAACCCCCGACCCAGACAGTGACAATCAATAGCATGAGTGCGACGAAAGCCAGCCCACATGCGAACCCATCCACTATCATTGCATAAAAATCTTCTTTATCCATCATTCGAATCCTTCCCAGATGATTAAAAGAATGAGGGCGAGAAAAACCACCCCCACCGCTGTCACAGCCCTAAGTCTCGTTCCACGAGTTCTCGCGCTATCCGTTTCCAGTACTCTTCCACATTTCGCATGAAGAGGAAGGTTACAGTATCTTGCACAAGATGATTTGCTGGATACGTGTAGGCGCGTTCTGCTATTTGCGCAAGCTCTCCTAATCTCTCCTCCCCCAGATTAGCTAACGCTTCCCCCAGATTCTCTTTCGTGTAAGGGTAACATTCATTCTCCAGCTTGTCCTGCACCGAAATTCCGATAAAGAGCTCTCGATATTCGTGATCTTCCCTCAATTTCCTTTCATGTTCCCTCTGCTCTAATAATTCTTCCTTTAAGTCTGTCATGCCGTCACCTGTTCCTTTCTCTTCCACGTCATTTCGATAAAATTCCCTTGCCCGTCGCTCCACGAAGCGAACTGACAATGTTCCGTCAGTTCAGAAAACGAAACCGCCGATTCCCGCACAATATTTGTAAAGTCATGGGCGAATTTGCTTGCTGCTGCAGGTGTCATTTGTTTATGCGCACGTCCAGACGGCGTCCCATAAACCACTAAAACCTCCCCTTCGGCTAAAAGTGGTTTCATAGCTCCCCTCCCATGAAAGCGGCTTCCCTGAAAAGATACCAGATCGAGGAGCACAGCTCTTCATCAAATAGGCAGACTGTATGCCACCGATACTTCACACTCATTTCATTCCAAAGTGAACTCATTTAAATATCTCCAGTTGTTTATCTTGCCCTACACTTACACGGAAAGTTAAGCTCTCGTGCGGAGCCGCAAAAGTTCTTTCTGATCTCTCCGCGAACGTCCTCCACCCGCGAATTAGACACACCGCCCGCCCTTCCATTCGAGAGAGTTGGTATGCCAACATCCAATGTCTCACCTGTAGCCCTCTCATCCCCTCCCCCCTTTCATATAAACCGGCTGTGCCCAGCATGTAGGGAAGTTTTCCAGATATGCGGTTACGGCCTCCCACTGATGAAACGTTGCTACCATAACCCCACGACAAGCTCTGTCGCGGAGAATCCAGTACGCTATGGTCTTGTCCATTTTAATCCTCCGCGAAAGTTGCAAACATTGCGGCAAGTGCTTTCACCTCTTCCTTCGTGATGATAGCGAAGTTATAATCTTCATCGTCGTTAGTGGTTATCTCCAGTAAAAACTGCTCTTTGTCGTCCATCCTCAAGCTTACCGTAATCGCATTATGTTCCCATGTCATAGTATCTATCATCTCGAGCCTCCATTATCGAACAATCCCTTCTTGGGCAAAATTACCCGATGGACAGTCTGTCACCCCCGTCCACCGTGTCACTCTACTCCGTCAGATCACCTTCCCTCTCCACCAGTGCCGAATCTCCTTCCAAATACCGCGCAACTATCGGATTGACTGCTGCTGGTTCCGGCAACACCACTTTCCCCGCAACCCCCAGCAATCCCAACAATCTATCCTGCGATTCCATCGCTGCTTTCGCTTGCTCCGCTGTCATTGGTTTCGTCAGCGACTTTTCTGCTCGCATCGCGGCCGCTGCCACAATATCTTCCACGTCTGCTACATGCGCCCAAGTCTCGTGGCGAATAATCCGTCGCACCGTCTCCGTCGCTAACTTATAAAGCATTGCAATCTCCCGCGGACTCGCCCCTTCCGCTGCTCCTTTCCTAATTGCCCTTACCAGTCTTTCGTTCATTTTTGCGGCCATGCCTGTTTCCTTTCGTAGGCTGAAATGGGCTTGATTACCCATACACACGAATTATACGGGTTGTGGTGATTGTTGTCAATAAAGATTGTATCCAACAATCAATAACTTACCCCCACAACAATCACCACTCGCCGCAACCACAACAACAACATGACCTGCCCTCCCGTAGAGATAGGGGGAAGGAGAGAGAGATAGATTTAAGAAAAAAAAAAATTAATAACTAACATCTCTCTCTTCCAGCTTTTCCTAACCACCCACCCCCATGTTGTTGTTGTGGTGACGGGTGATTGTCGTTGTCGTTGTCGTTGTCGTTGTCGTGGTTAAACCCCCCCGAAAAGACCTATCTCCAGTTCGTCTAACCACTCATTAATCGTCTCTGCCGGAACATCCCGGCACCGTGCAATTTCGCAAGCCAGTGTAACCGACACATCACGAGCATATTCCATAAAAAGTTCTTTTGACATTTTGAGCCTCCGTTGATTTACTGGGCAAGATTACCCGCGCAAGAGCCTCTTTCGAAGCCCCTGCCCGTGTACCCTTAATCCTCCACTTCATCCAGTAAACTATCCGCATCCACTTTCGCCGCTTTCATCAGCGCAACTTCCTCTACAATCTTACCCGCGTCTTCCCAGATTTTCACGGCCTCCGCGTATTCAATTTGTCGCTTCGCGGCGAAAGCCTCCATCTTCTCCTTATCCACTTTCGCCGGAGCAGCCGCTTTCATTCGCGCAATCTCGTCTACAATCTTATTCGCGCCTGCCCAGATCTTCAATGCCGCCGCGTATTCAATTTGCCGTTTCACCGCGAAAGCCTCCATCTTCTCCTTCGCCTTCACTACATCCCCCTCCCAGTACACATTGGCGAAAGCCTGCAGCGTATTCCCCGTCCGTGGTATTCCATCTCCC
>Ga0187849_1003811_pt1 | contig 12937 bp, 13 predicted proteins | sample June2016WEW_4_10_2_FD_132412 | JGI IMG/M metagenome (GOLD analysis project Ga0187849, IMG submission 132412) | Peatland microbial communities from SPRUCE experiment site at the Marcell Experimental Forest, Minnesota, USA - June2016WEW_4_100 | ecosystem: Environmental > Terrestrial > Soil >... | reverse complement strand
GACGCGCCGCCGTCCGGTTTGGTGAGTTGGTGGCCGGCCGAAGGCAACGCCTGTGATATTATTGGCGGAAACGAGGCCACCTATCAAAACGCAGTGTCTTATGTCTCGGGCAAGGTTGGCGAGGCGTTCAGTTTCGCTGCCGACAGCGCCATGGTGGTGGTGGGAAATCCGGTCAGTTTGCAATTGCCGGCTTTCACCATTGAAGGCTGGGTTAACCGAAGCAGCGGTTCAGCCGTAACGTCGGACCCGGACGCGGTCGGCGGCGACGCGATGTTGTTCGGTTACGGCGCGGGAGGGTACGGCTTCGGAATGGACTCCAGCGGCTTACTGCTGCTGTCGAAGGTCGACAACAGTGACGTCACTTCCACCGCCGGCGTCACGGACACCGATTTCCACCACGTCGCGGTCACGTTAGCCGGCGGGACGTACGCCTTCTATATTGACGGCGCGGCCGCTGGCAGCGGCTCATTCAGCCCAACGTTCACGTTTACGACATCTGCGGCCATCGGTGGTCGGGCCGACCATCTGAACCTCGCCAACAACGAGTCGTTCCTTGGGGCGATTGATGAGCTGTCGGTTTACAATGGTGCCCTGAGCGCGTCGGACGTTCTGGCGATCTACAATGCACAGGCGGCGGGGAAGTGCGCTCCACAAACATTTGCCGTGAGTGGCTCCGTCCAAATCGACGGCTATACGCTCTTGACGGCCACCGTGAATTTCGTCGCCACCGATGCTGGCAACAACGTGCTGGCAACGTGGGAAGGCGCGGTACTCGCTTATCAATCCTCCGCCACGTTCTCCTACTCGCTCGGCAGCGTGCCGGCAGCGACGGCGCACATTAGCGTGCAGCCGGCCACGCCTCCGTTTTACCTGCGGAAGAGGCTGGGCGTGAGCTACAGTAGTTGCCCCGTAACCTTAAACTTCACCGGCGCCAACATGCTCCTGGGCGGCGACCTGGACGGCGATGGCCAAGTCGACACGCTCGACTATATCATCCTAAGGAACAATTGGGGCCAGACTTCACCAGAGGCGCTCTCTGCCGCTGACATCAACGGAGACGGAGCAGTTGACCAGTTCGACTACCTCATAATGAAGCATGGCTGGTACAAGACCAATGATCCCGAATAGGAACCCATGACCCCGGAGCTTTCAACGAATTCACGATGCGAAAGGACATATATGATTAACCGAGCAATCGCAACCATCGGCCTCGCACTGGCGCTCACCACGCCGGCCTTCGCGGACATCGTCCACGTGTGGGACTTCAACACCGGCAGCGGCTACACAGGCGCCAACCCCGCACCTGCCACAACTGGCACGGGAAGCGCGGGCATCACGCTAGGGGCGCTTGGCCACGGGTGGATAAGCGATCCAAGCCAGGCCATGGCCGGCCAGACCGGGTTCTGGGACCTGGGGGCAGCCGGCAGCATTACGCTGACCTTCGCCGCGAACCCGGCGTTCAATACGCTGGAGGTCTGGCAATTTGTTGACTCGAGCCTCTACACCGGCAATCTCGCGATCACGACCCCCGGCGGCGCAACCCTAATCGGCGTCCTCGGCGCGCCGGCGCCTGGGCCAGACCCCGGTCCTCCCGGGTCCTGGCAGGAGTGGTTCTATCACTTGCCCAGCGATAGCGGTTCTATCACGATCACCGCCCCGGGAACGGGCGCGGTCATCGAGCAGATTTCTGTCGTGCCTGAAACCGGCACGATCGTTGCCGGCACCGGCGCCCTGCTGCTGGTGCTCCTGGGCGTGGGTCTGCATTCCAAGCAGTCCGGGGTCATCCGGATCGGCAAATGAATTCGTTGGAAAGGGCAGACCAACAGGAGTAAACAGAGCAAACGGAGCGGAAGCCGGGCGGTGGCGAGAGAATCGCAGGTGAGCATGAGCATTAACAGAGAAACAGTCTGAAAATCAGGACATTGCAAGCAGCCGTATGGGCGGCGGCCTTGGCTATCGCGGCTCAGGCCAGCGCCGCACTGTACGATATCACCCTTTCCGGCGGGCCTATCGACGGAACAGGGCAGATCACGGCTACGCCCAATGGGGACGGCAGCTATACAGCCATAAGCGGCTCATTCGACTTGACCTCGGGGGCCTTCAATGGTGCTCAGGGCGCGGTAGTACCTACGTCGGAAATGAACCTCATCGGTGTTGGCGTGTGGTCCTATCGCGCCTATGGCGGCACTGATTTTGTTGGCCTGGACAATAAGGTGTTCCCCGGCCAGGCTCCGGTCGTCGACAGCAACGGCTTGATGTTCAACGATGTGTCGTTCGTTGGTCCTGGAGGCGCAGGTCTCGCATACGCCCTCTGGTACGATGGAAGCAACTATCACCTCACGGTCAATGGCGCCCGGAACCAGCCGTATTGGAACGACTATGTCGGGGGGACGCTCACCTTGACCGCCGTCGCCGTCCCTGAGCGCACGACCATGATCGCCGGCGCCGGCGCCCTGCTGCTGGTGCTCCTTGGCGCGGGTCTGCATTCCAAGCAGTCCGGGGTCGTCCGGATAGGCAAATAAATGAGCACATTGCAAACAGCCGTATTGGCGGTCGCCTTGGCTATCGCGGCCCAGGCTCAAGGCTCGGTCGTGTTCGACTTCAGCTACTCCGATCCCTCGGGCAATATTGGCAGCGGCCAGCTCACCGCCAACCCTAACGGCAACGGCAGCTACACAGCCGTGAGCGGCTCATTTAACTGGACGGCGGGGGCTTACATTGGCAGTTACGCGCTGCTGCCCAACCCCGATGCCCCGGGGGTCACTACTGCCCACGGTCATCATTATCCCGACGGCACGGATCTCATCTACGACAACCAGTTGTTCCCCGGGTCCAACCCGAGCCTCAATGGGAATGGATTGGTGTTCGAAGGAGTCAGCTCAGGCCAAGGTTATGCCATTAACATCTGGGGCAATTGGGCGAACAACTATGAGCTTTTCGTCGTAGGCAGCGATCACCCACAATATGGGCCTGCCTACGGCGGAGGGAGTTTTACACTAACCGCCGTCGCCGTCCCTGAGCCCACGACCATGCTCGCCGGCGCCGGCGCCCTGCTGCTGGCGCTGCTCGGCGTGGGCCTGCATTCCAAGCAGTCCCGGGTGGTCCGGACAGTCAAATAATTTGCACGGACATGGAAGACGCATTGCCGCGCGCAGGCCGGCCCAACGGGCCGGCCTGAACCGTTTCCTGGAAGCAACAAAGCCCTGAGCGCTCACGAGCACTCAGGGCTTTGGATTTTGGGGATCTTGGTTGCCAGGGAGGTCAGCCTCCGCCGCGGGCGTTGTCAATCAGCTTCTGTTCCTCCGGCAGCAACTTCGCCTTGGCAGCCAGGTCGAAACACTGCTTGGCTTTGGCCGCGTTGCCGGTGGCCTTGAGCACCAGGCCGTAGTACGCCGCGATGCTCGGCTTCTGCAGGGCTTCGGGCGGGAGCCGCTCCATCACCTTGAGCGCCTCGGCCCCTTGGCGTTGCACGAGCAGGGAATAGGCGTAAGTGGAGGCGAAGGACGCGTTGGTGGGCGCCTTGGTGTAGGCCTCGCGCGCCAGCTCGTGCGGTTTTTTGTCCCACGACTCCAGCAGCAGGGCCGTCATCGCCAGGTTGTTCATCAGGCCCGGGCTGCCCGGGTCGTTTCGCAGCGCCACACCGTAGAGCGTCATTAACGACCGCGTCCGGCCGGCCGCATAGAGCCGGCTGGACAGCAGCTCGGCGGCGGAAGTCTCCCTGGGGCCGGAACTCACGATCGCCCAAAGCACATCCTCCTGCTCCTGCGGCCAGTTCCACAGGCCGGTCGTGTTCAGCAGTTGGACCAGGAGTTCGCGCCGGTTCCCGGCCGCTTTCATGGCTTGGGTCCACTCCGTCTTGGCTGACGAGGTCAGGTTCTGTTCCTTGAAGGCCCGGGCGCGGCAGGCCAGCCGCAGGCAATCCAGGTCCGACCAGTTTTGTTTCGCCAAATTGGTCTGGAGGGCCGTCCAATTCTTCTGGGCGATGTAACAGTCCGCCTGGACCATGGGCACGGGCAGGTTCGTGCGCGTCGCCGGCGAGAGGCCGCCCATCCAGGCCAGGGCTGCCTCCGCCTTGCCGGTCGTCCTTAACATCCACTTTGCCACCTCGGCGGCCTTGGCCGGGTTGCCGGCAGACTCTTTTTGCAGCGCGGACAGGAAAGCGTTCTGCTGGGCATTGGTCGTCCCGCGCAGAATATCCAGGTGCAACATCCGGTCACTGAACGCCGAATTGGTATCCTCGAGCAATTTCTGGGAAAAGGCCAATGCGTCCGTCAAGTTCGTGTGCCGCAAGGCGTCCCGGGTCAGTTGCCGCAGCGCATTGCACCGGACCGCCAGGTTGGTGCAGAGCGCCTGCAACGCCGCCCGCCCCTCCGCTGAGGCCGCCGAATCGCCGCGGCTGAGCCGGAGCGCGGCCAGGTTCAACTGCGAGACCGGGTTGGCCGGTTCCAGCCGCGCGGCCTCGGCGAAATGTGCCTCGGCCTCCGAGAACCGTTTGGCCGCGAGGTCCGCCGCGCCGGCCGCCTTGTGAAACCCCGCCGTTTTCTTGCCCGCCTCGTTTACGCCGCCCAGCGCTTTGTTGGCGAGGTCGGCGTCCCCGGCGGCCACCGCGGCCCAGGCCAGGGCCAGGCGGTTGGTCAGCGAGTTCGGTTCCAATTCCACCAGCCGGCTGCGCCAGAGCACCGCGCGGGGCGAGCCGGCCGATTCGGCGATGTCAGCCATGAGCCGGCAGGCCTCCAGGTTCATCGGGTTGGACGCCAGCGCCTTCCGCAGGCACAGAAGCCCGTTGGCGCTGTCGCCCTTCACGAGGAACGCCCGCGCCATTCTAACAAAATGCTTGTCTCTCCAAATCGAGTAAGCGCGGTAGCCGGAAAACCCGATTACGAAGACCAGGCACAACGACAAAATGACAACGAAAAGCTTTCTCATAATTCAATCAGCCTTTGCACTCCTTACTGGTCTTCATGGCGCTGGATGAGTTGGCCCAGTGTCTCCCGGAGGGCCGTGATCGCTTCCAACGGAGAGGCCGCGCCCGCGATCAGGATTTCCAGGACTTGCTGGCCGCGATTGCGCTGGCCGTGCAGCACGGCAGACAACCGGTTGGCCACGCTGTTGTTTTCCGGGATATCCTGGCCGGAACGGCCCGAATCATTCTCCCAGAGGCCGTAGAAGACATTCGCCCGCTGGCCGCCTTTCTCGTATATGGAATGCTGGAACGTGAAGTTCAGTCCCCTGATGGGAACCGCTATCACCCCCCGCTGCTCCACCACAGTCCACCCGGCTGCGGGCAGACATACGTCCGGACGGTGCCCCTTGGCCAGTTGCGCCGAGTTCCTGCGCGGCGGCCAGCGGAAGTGGTTGAGGCCCCACTCACAGCCGTTGCCATCCTGCCACGAATAGCTCGCGGCATCCGAGCAGCGCAGCATGGCAAGAGACCGTTCGGGCACCGGGACCTTTCGCCACCCCGGCCAATCGGCGCGCGGATGGATGGTCCATTGAACATTCTTCACCGGCTTGGCTTCGTGCGCCCGGTACCACCCTTCGTCTGCGGCCTCCACCAACAACAGCCACCCCAGCCCCGCCACCAGCACCGGCGTTCCCAGCGTCCGCGCCGCCGCGCTGGCGGCCAAAGTCTGGTGTTGGACGGGCCGCTTTTGCCGAAGCAGGACGGCCAGGGTCCAAATGGCCGCCAGCGCCAGGAAAACCTCCGCCAAACCGGCCGCGTCATGCAGCGCATCCATTTGCCCGAAACCGCGCCGCGAGGCCACCCATGTCAACGTGGAAGTCCGGCCCACGTTGATGAAAAACGCCAGCAGGACACTGCCCAGCAGAAGCCAAGCCCGGCGGCCGGCCTTCAACCGGAAGATTTCCCCCAGGACAAGCCCGATCATGACCGAAGTCTGAAGCGACCTCACCCCGCTGCAAGCCTCGTCGATGCCCACCACGCCGGTGCTGATCTCGACCACGCTCCCACTGCGCATCGCCGGAATGCCCAACAGCCCCATCACCTCTGCCGTGACACCGGCCACGCAACGCGCCATCCCCTGCGTGACAAAAACCTCCAACCCCATGGGCAAGGGCACCGAAACCAGCACGAAACAGACAGGGAAGGCAAAATGCCTGGCCCAGGGCCTGCCCCCCGCCTGCCAGAACAGGCTGGCCGAGAGCAGGCACAGCAGGATGCCATGGCACCAGAAGGGCCGCCGCCAGTCCGGGTTTGCCTCTTCGACCAGCCGGAGAGGCAGAAGGCACAACAGCACCGCGCCGACGAGCAGGATGACGCCTATCGAGGCCTGGGCAGGTTCCGGCTCCGGCCGCCGGCGGCACCGCAGCCAGAACAGCACGACGGCGATTGCCGGCACAAACCAGCCAAAACCGTATTCCGGGTTCACGCTCCAATCCACCCGCAACAAGTTCAGCAGCGGAACCCAGCAAAGGGCGATCAGGACCGGACCGCGCAGGCCGGCGCAGCGCCCGGCAGCCGCGGCGGTCTCCCGGGGAATAAACCCGTTGGATGCAGTCAAGTTCATCGAAGCTCAAGCCACCGCGTCCGGCATCCGGCTGCGGTAGCGCCACAGGACCGGCGCCAACCGTAGCGCGCCAAGGTATCGGGGAACGAACCGTTTGGGGCTCGAGAGGCAGCGGAACAGCCATCCCAGCCCCGAACGATCCGCCCATTTGGGAATCCTCACCTGGTCGCCCGAGAGAAACCCAATGGCCGCGCCAATGCAATGTATCCCCGGCGGCGCCGCGCAATGCGCTTTCAGATACAGTCCAAGCTTTTCCTGAACGCCGCCACCCAGGCCAATGATGATATGCTGCGGGCGCCTCCGCTGGAGCAATTCAACCAGACGCCCATCGGCGATTTGCCCCCCGGGATACCGCGGCGCCAGGTAGCAATCCTCTTCCCGAACGGCGTATCCACCCGACTGCAGCCAGGCCAGGTTGCGCTCCATCGAGGCTACTGAGGGCATGACCCAAAAGGAAGCGCCCGGCTCCCGGAACTCCGGCCGGCTGAGCAGAACCTCGAGGTATTCCAGGCCCGAGACGCGCCGGATTCGGTCACCCATCATCAAATTCCAGAGCAACACCATGAACGCGCTGTCGGTCAAAACCACGTCGGCCTCCAGTAGCGCCCGGCGGTACTCGCCATCCCGCCCAAGTTCGACTAACGCCGGCGCTGCCGGCGCGACCACCAAGCCGCCCCGGCAGCCGGCTTCGACCGCCTGCCGCGCCGCGCCGACAAAGAAGCTCACGCCAAGTATTTGGCGGTAGGTTGATTCAAATGCCGGGGATGTTGTTTCCATACCGCGTTCACCTCTTCCGCTTCGCAGTATATGGCAGTGCCAAAGCAAAGTCCCGTAGGGACGACCTGATAATAGCCCAGCGCAAGCGGAGCGCCGCCCTGGGTAAGCAGCCAAATATGGATACCTCCCTTTTCCCGAGTTTTGTTTTTTCCAGGCTTCAAGCTGGGAAAAACAAAACTCGGGAAAAGGGAGGGTGGGGCAGACCTCTGGTCTGCCGGTCAGCCGGGCCTCTGGCCCGGTGTTCCGATCGCACCAGGTTCACGGAGCCGGAGGCTCCGTGAACCGGCAGACCGGAGGTCTGCCCCACCCTCCCACCTGAATAGTTACGCGGATTTTAGCTTCTTCGGCGGTCAGAGGCCGCCGACGGGGACTAACGCCCCTCACCGCGCAGACAGCCTTGCCAGTCCGGTTTGCCACGCTGATTGGTCTCATGTTGTCAGTTCCAGCAAGCACAATACCGTACAGGAATTCACGCCTGGATAGCGCCGATCGGATATTCCTCTGTCACTAATCCCGGTTAGCTCAGGGGAGTAATTGATGTCCCAGATGGTGATTCTCATTCGTGGCCTCGCTGGGCCAATGCGGGTGGTGCTTGGCGACTTGCTCGTTGATGAGAATGGCGTTGCTGGGCAGATCGTACTTGCGAACGGTGGTCAAGGCGTTGCGGGACATCTCTCGCAGCAAGGCCCGGTCGTTATTGAGCCGCGCCAATGCATCCGCCAGCGCCTTGCCGTCGCGCGCCGGGACGATGAAGCCGTCCACTCCATCGGCGACCACCCGACCGCAGTTTGGGGTCGTAACGACCGGTAATCCGCGGGCCATTGCCTCGAGTTGTGTGACGGCGAACCCGTCCGAAATCGTGGGGAGCACGAATACGTGGGCTTGCCGATAAACCTCGCCCAGTTTGTCCCGGGTCACGCGCCCAAGGACTTTCATGTTCGGCGGAAAGGTTTGGACGGCCCGATCCGAAATGCCGACCGGCCCAGCCACAAGAAACTCGATGTCCTGGCCTTTCAGCAGGCGGGCCGCCTCGGCCAGGTACTGAATCCCTTTGGAGAGAATGACGCTGCCAAGCCACAGCACCTTTAGCGTTTTGCCAGGCTTGACAGGCTCGGAGGCGACATGTGCTCCCAGATCGATCGCGAGCGGGACAATGATGATTTTTTCCCGGAGCACACCCTGCTTGAGCAGGGCGGTGCCAGACCATTCCGAGTTCACGAGCACGAGGTCCGCGGCGGCCCACTCTGCTTTTAGTCTCTCCCAGTAGCTCTCCGGCTTCCCGCCAGGCGCTTGCGCCCAACCCGGCCAGAGCTCCCCTTCCGCCCGGACCGCTTCGTCATGGAGCCGGGCGGGATCCACTTGGTCGACCACGGTAAAGACGCGCCGGTCCTTGAGCAGTTCAAGGGTCTCAAGGCAGTTCGTGTTGAAGCCAAAGAACAGATCCCGCTCGGGCTCCACTTCGAGGTTCTTCAAGTGCTGACGCACGCGCAGGGCGAACCACCGCCCGAAGCGGCAGTATTCGTTCGCCAACGCTGCCGGGCAAGCGTGGGGACGTTGGAAGTGGAGGGCGGCACGTGAAAAGATGCCGGCCAGGCTGAAGGAGACCACCCGATCCGAGGGGATGCCGGCGTGGAATCGGGTGGCCAAGGCCCGCGCGCCGCCGGGGCCACGGCCCAGAATCCCTCGCCCGTGCCGGCACCAGATGTCCGCATAGAAAAGGCGCAGCATATTCAGGCGGTGGAAAGCCAGCGGAACAGCGTAGCTTTCGCGCGAGCCCTCCTGGCTCACGATCCAACGGAAAGAACGGGCGGCGCCCATTTTAGGTGCAGCATCCGCGCTCGACCAGTCATTGGCCCGGGTTCGCATGGCACTCTGACACAGCATAGACAACATTCTGAAATCGTTGGTCTCGAGCGTAGCCAGCTTGCTCCAGAAAATCTGTGATCGCCGACTGCCGGAGGCCCCGCATCGAGAGGGCGTGAGGATGTAATTCGAGGGCAATGGCTTTCGGCACGTGCCTGAGGAATACGTCCTTCGACCCAAGCACGACCTCGTATTCAAAGCCTTCGACGTCGATCTTTAGAAGATCGCAGGATTCAACGCGGTATTTCTTCAGAAGGGCTTCCAGTGTGATGACCGGTACGCGCTCGCTTGGGACCGGGTATTTCGTCTGGCGAAGAAAGCCCGAAGCGCCGGTGTTCACGTTTGGAAACAGAAAGAGCTTGGCCGTGCCATCGCGGTCGGAAATGCCCACTTTCTCGACAGCGATGCCCTGGAGGCCGTTGAGTTCAAGGTTTCTTAGAATAATCTGACGCAATCGCGATTGAGGTTCGACCGCGACAACGCGCCCCGTTGGCCCCACGATTCTAGCAGCGGTGACTGTGAAGTAACCTTCGTTTGCGCCTAGATCGATGCACGTTCCTCCAGGCCGAAGCATCTCCTCGAATACCTGCCGCATGCCGGGCTCATACACGCCGCTCTGAGCCAGGGAAAGGCCGAGATTGGAGCAGGGATCGATAAAAAACACACCGCCGGGTGTGGCGTACGCGAGCCGCCTTACTCCGCAGAGCCTCTTGACGGCAACGGCCAGAATGGCCGGCCTGAGGCGGGAGATCAAGCGATACAGCCGAAATCGTAAATTAGGTAACTTCATTCCATGGCTAACTGCTCCTGGGTTCTGACCGGCTGCTGTTGAACAGTCCCACCACGGCGGCAAGAATTGCGGGGCGGACTCCCAGTCTGCCGGATTTATCCCGGAGGGATGAAAGCCGGGGGTCGAGGCGCAGGGAGACCCCCGGTCCAGCGAGGGCGCGCGTCCGCATCCCGGAGGGATGCCAGCAGGCGGCTCACGCTCCCGGCGCCGCGCCGGGATTTCTGGCACCCCGTTCCGGGATGCACGACCCTCCTCGCCTTCGACCGGGGGTCGCCGCTTCGCCGCGACCCCCTGCCTTCTGAGAACCCTCCGGGTTGCGTCCCTTCAGATCACCCAAAAACCACGAGTCATCGGTTAAGCCACCACCACGAAAGATGCGGATGGGAGCCGACCGCATTTCGCACCCACCCCCGAAACCATGCCGGCAGCCTGCTGTAGGAAATGGTTTTGCCAATCGAACCACCAGGAACAGGCATTCCAAGGCTTCTCCGGGCTGGATAATTCCTCGAATTCAACTGAACGGCAGCGAGGAAATCAGCCATACCCCTCGCGAGATTCTCACTGTTGAAATGTGTCCTGGCCCGGACCATGGCTGCTTGAGAAAGTTCCAACAACCGCCGGCGGTCCTCGTGCAAGGACCTGATGCAATCCGCCCAGGCGTTGAAATCACCCAGCGGCAAGAGAAGTCCACTTTTCCCGTGTTCGATGATTTCCCGGCTGCCGGAGGCAATATCATAAGCCAGCGGCACACATCCCATGGCCATCGCCTCGATGGTCACCATGCCAAAAGGCTCACGGCGGCTGGTCATCAGGAAAACATCGCTCTCCGCCGCCAACGCATAACAGTCTTCATGCGGAACGCAGCCCACCCAGGACACCAGGCGATCCAGCCGCCGTTTCTTGAACCGAGACTCGAGCGCCTTATTCCGCCCGCCCGCGATGATCAGTTCGACCGGCACGCCCATTTTATGCACACGGTGCAGAATCTGAACCAGGTCGAAGATTCCCTTGATCAAGGGATCCAACCTGCCCATGAAAAGGAGCCGGAGCGGACGGTCATGCGCCTTGCGCATGGGTTGGGTTGGAAAATCGGCCCCATTGTAAACCGTTCCAACCAAGCCTTGAAAATGCGCATTGCCAAGCCTCGAACGCAACTTGGCCTCGACGTTCCGCGCCACGCACAGGACCCCGTCTATAACGCGCCGGTTGCGGATGGCGACATTCAAGTATCTCCTGCCTGAGTCGTGCATTTGAACGATATGAACCACTCCCTCGGGAAAGAAGGGAAAACAGGGCTCGATTGTGGACACGTCATTGGAAATGACGACATCCTGCGGATTGTTTCCAAGCCATTCCAGAAATCTCTTCGGGGCATCCATTGGCATTCCAATGGAGACAAAACGCGCGCCGGAGTCTTTGTCTGTCCATGCGTCCGGCGGCTCGTGCAGAGACAACACCGTGTATTCAGATCCGAAACGCTTCGAAACCGCTTGAGCCGCGCAGCGGCACACGGGCCCAATTCCCCCCGCGCTGAGCGTGGGAATTACCCAAACTACGCGCAAATGTGACATTGGAGTATTGCCCCGCGTCCCGCTTGTGCCTTGTTGCTCCTTGTCCACGCCGAAAGCGATATGGCAAAGGGGTAACTGTTCGGCAGGGCGCATATTGTTCTTAACGAGATTGGTCTGAAAAAGGGCCGCCACGTTCCCCCTCACCCCTGCCCTCTCCCCAGGGAGAGGGGGAATTTCCGGTTACTTTCATTCAACAAGCGGCCAATTTGGAGGAAATGACTGGCTTTCACGATGGGAGAATTGATGCTGTTTCGCGAGGGCTGGGGACATCATTACCGGGCCGGCAAGCAGCTTGGCTCTTGCGATCATCGGGCGGAAGCGGTAAGTTTTGCGAGTGAGCACGACCGCATTGCGCGTGATTGAGTTGGTTAAGAGCCTCCCCGCGGAGGACCAGCGGGCGATCTGCGCCGAGTTGTCCAGGCATGCCGAGGAACTCAGGAATCCCGCGAGGCGGAGGCTGAGTCGTCTTGCGGATGGCACCTACTACAACCCCGAGGGCATCCCTAACGACCATCCCTTTTTCAAGATTGTCGAGGAAATTGAAGAAGAGCGACATCGAACACCTGGCCCGGCGGCGCCCGAATTCGATTAGGGCATGTATCTGCTGGATACAAATGTCCTGAGCGAGTTGATGCGCGCACAGCCCAGTTCGCTGGTGGAGGCGCGATTTGAGGCCGAGCAGGAGGAGTTGTTCACCTCGGCCATTTGCGTCGAGGAAATCCGCTACGGGGCGATGATTGCACCCCCTGGCAACAGCTTGTGGGACAGGGCGCAAGCCAATGTGCTTCCGTACCTGACGGTGGTGCCTTTGGATGAGGCTTTGGCCATTTTCGCGGCGGACCTCCGAGCGGAGTGGAAGCGGCGGGGAACCCCCGTGGCTTATGGGGATGGGCTGATCGCAGCGACAGCCAAGGGCAACGACCTGATCCTGGTCACACGCAACGTAAGGCATTTCGCTCATGTCGCGGGCATGAAGATTGAGAACTGGTTCGAGCTCCCACCGCCTCCCTCGCTGCCCGCTGACGGGCAAAGCGGCAGTCGGCAGCCGTGAATCGGCATTCGTAGCAACAGAAACCGCATCGCCGGAGTCTCTGTCTGTCGATGCGTCCGGCGGCTCGTGCAGAGACAACACCGTGCATTCAGATCCGAAACGCTTTGCAACCGCTTGAGCCGCGCAGCGGCACACGGGCCCAATTCCCCCCGCGCCGAGCGTCGGAATTACCCACGCTACACGCAAATGTGACATCCGGGATCGACGACTGTCGGCTTAGGGCTTATGCAAAAATAGTAACTGTTCAGGTGTGGGGCAGACCTCCGGTCTGCCAGTTCACGGAGCCTCCGGCTCCGTGAACCTGGTGCGGTCGGAACACCGGGCCAGAGGCCCGGCTAACCGGCAGACCAGAGGTCTG
>Ga0187849_1003808_pt1 | contig 12954 bp, 11 predicted proteins | sample June2016WEW_4_10_2_FD_132412 | JGI IMG/M metagenome (GOLD analysis project Ga0187849, IMG submission 132412) | Peatland microbial communities from SPRUCE experiment site at the Marcell Experimental Forest, Minnesota, USA - June2016WEW_4_100 | ecosystem: Environmental > Terrestrial > Soil >... | reverse complement strand
CTTGACCGAAAGATTGATACCACGCAGTGCCCTGACCTGCACTCGCCCGGTATCGTACGTCTTGACCACGTCGTTCGCCGCGACGATGAAGTCGGTCGCAGGCGGCGCCGTCTCGACGCGGTCCTTCTCCTGAGAAGCTGTCATAAATTAGTCTCCTGCTGGGCCGGGTTCTGCCGGGAGGACGAACCCGACCCATAAAATCATATGGTGACGGCGGACTGCCGGTCAAACGATCCCGGGCGCTGAAGGGGTTTTGCCGGTCAACGTTCTGTAAAAAGATTGTTGGTCGCAGTGGAATCGTCTAGCTAGCCGGCTGCCATTGCTGCAGTGCCTGCTGTATGCGGTCGTACAGGCCCGGGATCGCGTCCTGCCACTCGCCCGGCAGAAGAATGATCGGCGACGACTCCCGCGAGAAACGCATTCGATAGTACAGGTAGCCGATCAGATAGTCGCGCGGTCCCTCCGCGACGGCCGGCGCCAGCTCACTCAGCCGCTTCACGACCTCCGGCGGCACCTGCCCCGGCGGATACGACTCGCCGAGCAGCAGCAGCGACTCCGCCTCGCCGAGCTGCCCGCCTGTCGTCCATTCGGCCCGTGCCCGCGTGATGTCGCCCTGCGCCGCGTACCACTCCCCCATCACGGTGCGTGCTCTCGGCAGGTCCGGCTGACGGCTCGTGACGTAGGTCAGCAGGTCGTAAGCGGTCTGGTAGTCCTTCAGCGCCATCGATATCTCCGCCAGGTCGACGCGCGCGTCAAGGCTCCCCGGATCCTTGGCGACGGCCTCGCGACAGCCGTCCCGCAGCGTCGTCAGTCCCGTCGTCGTCGCCTGCGGACCGCCGCTGCCCACCTGCGCCACCAGCGTTCCCGTCGCGCAGGGGCTGAGCGAGATAAGCGAGTTGCCGATGATCTCCTGATAGTGCGTTCGCCGGAAGTCACTCCCCTGCCAGAATGACGAATCGGCCAGCGACGGCATCCGCGAGAGGGCCATGCCGTAGGTTGGTATAGCCTCCGGCGCGCCCACGTCTTCCAGCACGCCCGCCGCCGCCAGCAACACCGTCGAATCGGCGCCGGCATAGCGACGCGCCTGGAGAGCGGCATCGCGCGCCTCGTCCTTGCGCCCGGCAATGACCAGCATCCGCGCCAGGTTCGCGTAGCCTATCGCGCTCCGCGGCTCCAGCTCCAGCCCCCGCTTCAAGCTGGCGATTGCCGGGTCCGGCGAAGTCACGTCTCCCTTGATCACCGCCATCCCCTCGGCGACGCCGAGCTGCAACTGATAGATAGCGAAGTCCGGGTCCTCGTTCACCGCCTGCTGCCCCTCGCTGATCGCCTGCTGGATGTGCCCCATCCCGAGCTGGCTGAGGCTGTGCGAGTAGTGGCGATGAGCGACGTCGATGCGAAGCCAGACCAGCGGCAGCGCGACGAAAGCGACCACGAGCACTCCGCGCGGAAGCAGCGAGCGCAGCCGGCCGACCCAGGGTGGCAGGCGCCTCTCCTTCCTTTCCGCCGGCGACAGCGACCGGTAGTTCTTGACCACGATCGCCGTCACGGCCGCCATGGCGACAAGCGTCGCCTTCCAGATGTTCGCCGCGTCGACCAGATTGTGCACCGCGAAGCCTGTGAGCGCCGCCGCGCAGGTCACCGCCAGTAACCGCTGCTCCGTGCTCCCGCGGCGATAGCTCCGCCAGAGCATCCAGCCCAACGTCAGCAGCAGCGCCGCCAGCGCCGCCAGCCCCACAACGCCCGTATCGTCTGCGAGCTGCAGGAAGCCGTTGTGCGCGTGGATGGCGTGGATCGGAAACTCACCGCTGTACTGGGGATAGAGCTGGGCAAACGTGCCCGGGCCGCCGCCGAAGAGCGGGTGGTCGCGGAAGATGCTGACACCGGCATCGAAAACGTCTTGCCGAGGCGAGATCGACTGGCGGAACAACCACTGCGGTCGTACGTTCCAGCGTATCGCCAGCAGCGCCACCGCCAGCGCGACGACGAGCAGCAGCAGAACGCCGCCCGCCGCCACCAGCGACGGCCTGGCACGCAGCCGTCCCAAGCTCCGTCGCGCCGTCTCGACCGTCCAGTCGCCGCGGACGGCCGCAATACCGGCGACGGTCAGCGCGACGGCGACCGCCGCTCCTACCCAGGCGCCACGCGCGAGAGTGAGAAAGATCGCCCACAGCGCGGCGAAGAGCAACACGCCCCAGAAGATGCGCAGCCACGCCGCTCGCGTGCGGTAGACGGCCAGGACGTAGAACGGCATCGCCAGCACAAGCGTCATGCCGAGGATGTTGGGGTGATCGCTAACGTCGTGCACCTTCGGCACCGTCGGCGGGATGAGATTGCTCAGGTGGAAGCCGCCAGAGGTCGCGCGGGCCAGGTTGAGCCAGTCGCGGTAGTCGCCGAAGACGATCCAGAGCGCCCAGACCGCTGCCGCCGAAGCCGCGAGCAAGAACGCCGCTTGGAGGCCATGGGCGTCCAGCAAGTCGAGGTCGCTCAGTGCGTAGAAAACGAGGATCGCCAGAAGGAAGATCAGCGTGCTCTCCAGGCTGACGCGCCAGGCGATGGAAGCGACCGTCGCGACGCCGTAGGCCGCCAGCAGGAGCAGCAGCGGCCAGTCCAGCCCCGACCCGCCGGGCAGACGGCGTTTGAAGAGAAGATACGCGGCGTAAAGGATCGCCGGCGCCAGCGCGACCGCCTGGAAAGCGATTGTTGCGCGGAAGACCTCCGGCTGCACCTGAGGCGCGCCGCTGCAGATGAGATAGCCCAGCCAGCTTGCCGCCGCCAGCAGCGCCAGCCATCGCAGCGGTGCCGGCCCTGATGCCTGTCGCGCCTGGTCGCTCAAGCCGCCTCCCCGCCGTTTCGCATTGTCTCATTCTATCACCGCCGGACGCTTGCGCCAGCCGACGGCGGCGGCGATGACACAAAGGTCCCTTCGGCGCTACTCTTGAACGGCGAAAGGCGACGAAAGGATAGCACGATGACAGGTCCCGGGCCGTCCAACGGGTCCCCCGCAATCGACGTGTGGGATCTGGTGAAAACGTACCGCGGCGGCGTGCAAGCGCTGCGTGGCGTAAGCTTCCAGGTCGAGGCCGGTTCTGTCTTCGCGCTGCTCGGCCCGAACGGCGCGGGCAAGTCAACGACGGTCAAGATCCTGACGACTCTCTCCCGGCCCGACTCCGGGACCGCTCGCGTCGCCGGCATAGACGTCCTCCGCGACCCGTTCAAGGTGCGATGCGTCATCGGCTGCGTCGCCCAGAAGTCCACCACCGACCTGGAGGCGACCGGAAAGGAGAGCCTGACTCTCCAGGGCCAGCTCTACGGCTTCAGCGGCCCCTCTCTCCGCAGCCGCGTCTCCGACCTGCTGGAGCGCTTCGCCCTGACGGAGGCGGCGAATCGCCTTACCCGGACGTACTCCGGCGGAATGCAGCGTAAGCTCGACGTTGCCATGGGGCTGATCAACCGCCCGCGTGTGCTCTTCCTCGACGAGCCGACGACTGGGCTGGACCCTGAGACTCGCGCCGGCATGTGGGGCGAGATCAGACGCCTCTCCCACGAGGAGGGCCTGACCATCCTGCTGACAACCCACTACCTCGAGGAGGCGGACCGTCTCGCTGGCTGCGTCGCAATCGTCGATCGCGGCCGCATCGTCGTGCAGGGGCCGCCGGAAGAGCTGAAAGCGGAGCTGCGCGGCGACGCCGTCCACGTCGAGCTCGCGGAGCCGACGCCCCAGGAACGCGTCCAGAACGCCCTGCGGTCCCTCGGCGACTCCCTGCGCGACGTCGCCGTTGACGGCCGGATGCTGCACGCCCGCGCCGACAGCGGAGCGGAAGCCGTGCCCGCGGTACTCGGGGCGCTTGATTCCGAAGGGATTGTCGTCGCGTCCGTGACCGTCGCCCGCCCATCCCTAGACGATGTCTACCTGCGCTACACCGGTCGTTCCTTTAAGGATGCCGACCAGGAGGAATCGCGATGACGACCATGGTCGTTCAGGGCTCGCACCTGATGGTCCGCCTGCTGCGCGCCATGCTGCGTCAGCCGTACTATCTCGCCGTCTCGCTCACCCAGCCTATTATCTGGCTTCTGCTGTTCGGGCAGCTCTTCAAGAACGTCACGGAGATCCCCGGCTTCGCGACCAGCTCCTACATCGATTTCCTCACGCCGGGCGTCGTCGTTATGACGGCGATGTACTCCAACGGCTGGAGCGGCATGAACTACGTCGTCGACATCGAACGCGGCGTGCTCGACCGTTTCCTCATATCGCCCGTCCGCCGCGAATCGCTGATCGGCGGTCAGCTCGCCTACAACGCCGTGCTGACGCTCGTGCAGTCGTTCATCATCATCGCGCTCGGCCTCATCGCCGGCGCCCGATTTCACGGCGGGCCGCTGGTCATGGCGCTCTTCATCGTCGCCGTGCTGCTGCTGGGCATGGCTTTCTCCTCCTTCTCCGACGCCATGGGCCTTCTCCTGCGCCAGGAAGCCTCCGTCGTCGCCGTGGTCAACTTCGTCGTCCTGCCGCTGTCCTTCCTTTCCACGGTCTTCATGCCGGCGGGCCTGCTGCCGCATTGGATTCGCGTTGTCGCGCGATTCAATCCGGTGAACTGGGCGGTCGAAGTGGGCAGGCAGACGCTGACGGGAAACGTCGACTGGACGCTGGTGGGCAGCCATCTTGGCTACCTCGCGGCGTTGGCGCTGGCGCTTGCCTGGCTGGCGACGCGCGCTTTCCGCTCCTATCAGCGCTCCGTCTAGGGCGCCTCGACGCAGCTTTTCGCCCTCGCCTTGACAGCGGGAATACGCTTTTGGGACGACATTAATTAGAGGGCGACCGCACATCGTCGCCTTCGCCGACTCGCGCTCCCTCTCCGGGTGAAGCAGTCCGGCAGACATGATCAAAGGCGCAATGCTGCTCGTGGCCACCGTCCTCTTCGCCGCCATGGCGTTCGACCTTGCCGTCTACTTCGCGCGCATGGGTAGAGCGCAGTGGGAGGCGGATGGCATGGCAACGGCGGCGGCTCGCCAGCTCGCCATCAACGGTAGCCAGGACGACGCCCTCGCGGCCGCTAACAGTTGGCTGGCGAACAACGCGACCGATCCTTCCACCGCGCAATGCTGCGCCTTCGCCGACTGGCGTCCGCTGACCCACCCTGACGGCATCCTCGACACCGTCACGGCGACCGCCCATGTCGGCCACAGCACCTTCTTTCTGCACTACCTTGGTTTCCCCAAGAACCTTTACGTCGACAGGTCGGCCACGGCGCAGGTGGTCGGTGCGAAGGGCGCGCCGATTTGTCCCTGGGGCATCGTCGCCGCCTCAGCAGCGCCGGGCAGCGGCGACTACGGATTCGCGCCTGGCCGCGTCTACACCTTCAACCTCGACGACAACTCCGGCGACGGTGGCACGCTCATTCCGCTCGATCTGAAGGGCGCAGGCATTGCGGGCTACGAGAAGACATTGGCCGCTGGCTGCCAAGAGGAGGACACCGGCATCTGGTCTGCCGGCGAAACAGTCCATCTGCTGCCGCCCGGCGGTGAAGCCGCCCAGGCAGCTCTGCGCGCCGTGACGGTCCACTACCAGTTCGAGTCGGCGGACGGAACCGAGGACTATCTCGGCAACCAGTGGTGCGACGCGACTTGCGCCTCGGATGGAAGCATCACCGGCTTCAACCCCTACGTCCAGTCGCCTCGCGACGAGTGCGTGCGCGGCAGCGGCGACGGCGGCGTGGGACGGCTCGTCGTTGTGCCTGTTGTCTCGTCGCCGCAGGATGGGAGCGTGCGCATCCTCGGCCTTACTTCCCTTTATCTCGCCTCGTGGGACCGCGGTGCCTCCGCCGGCCGGCGCCTCTACGGCATCTTCTTCGACCGGGCGCGCCTGAACGTCAACAATGTCGACCTCGTCGGCGTCGACGACACGCCGCTGGCGCCCTTGCGGATCTCTCTAACGCACTGATTGGTCAGTTGGGCTGTTCGGGGGATAAGCCGCGCTGGCGGAGGAAGGTATCGATTGCCTGCGCCACCCTGTCGGCCACCGCTTTTCTTGCCGCCGGGTCTTTGAGCACCGCCGCGTCGGCGTCATTCGTCAGGAAGAGGGTCTCCGAGAGGACGGCCGGCATTTGCACCTCGCGCGTGACCACGAACTGACAAAAGCCCGGCGAATCGTGCACCGTCGAGTCCTCCTTCGTGCCGCGATTGACCGTATCGTAGCCGTAGTCCTTCAACCCCTGCACCGCCGCGGCGAGGACGAGGTTCGCCAGGCGGGCGCTCTCCGTCCCGAAGCGGCTCTGCCCGCAATACCACACCTCCGTCCCCGATTGCGCCGGATTCGTCGAGCCGTTGTTGTGAATCGAGATGTACACGTCGCCGTTCACAGCCGCCGCCAGACGTACCCGGTCCATCAGGTCGCGCGAGATCAACGGTTGCGACAACGGCCCCGGCGCCAACGACTTCCCGAAGCCGTCGCGCGTCACGTAGACGTCGTACCCTTTCGCCTCCAGGAATTGACGTAAGTTCTCGGCGATGTCCAGGTTCGCCTCCGCCTCCGTCAGGTCCACCGTGCCGTCCGAAGCGTGATGCACCGCCCCCGGATCGCCGCGGCCGTGTCCCGGGTCGAGAACCACCGTTGGTCGATGCGGGAGCGGCGTCGGCTCCGCCTGGAGGAGCGTGCCGGGGCCCGCCAGCACCTCAGCGTTCGTCGATGCCTGCGCCTCCGCCGGAATCGGCAAAATCCTTGGCGCTTCGGTCGCGCCGCCCGGCGTCTCCGCTCTGACACTGTTAGGGGGGACCGGAGTCCGAGCCGGAGTGGCCTTATGCAGCGGTGCGACCGTCGCAGCGCTGGGTTGAGCGGCATCCTCGGCCGGCAACCTCCCGTGGGCCGCAACGACCGACGCCGCTGCCAGGCTCACCCCCATCGCCAGCGCGCAGGGAAAGACGATGAGAAACCGTGCGTTCATCCAAGCCTCCTGCTAGACTGCCTGCTCTTCTTCGAAGACCACGCGCACACCCAGCGCCCGTCCGAGCGCTCGTGCTTCTTCGAGCAAGTCCTCTGCCGGTATGTCCTCCATGTTCGAGGTAAGGCCGCTGTTGTCCACGAACTCCTCGTCCACTGTCATGAAGACCTTCAGCATTTCGTCGTCGCTGCCGCCCGACGGCTCCTCGGCCGGCCTTTCCTCCTCCGGCTTCTCTTCCTCCTCTTCCTCCGTTTGCTCTTCGTCGGTCGGCGCCTCCAGCGGATCGAGAGGCAAAGGCGCGATTGGCTCGTCGTCGCCTTCCGCATGACTGCCGCCGAATCTCAGGAATGGTATAAGCTTCATCTCAACCTCCAACTACTGAATCGGCGCCGAGACGCTGGCAAACAGCGTCTGCACGATAGACGGGATCACCAGCATCGCCAGGCCGGACAGAAAGCACATGACCGCGCCGTACAGACACAGCTTGTAGGGATGGCCTCCCGACGCCGCGTACGGCGCGAAAGTGTTCGCCAGCGTCAGGACCAGAATTACGGCGATGATGAACGAGCGGACGAAATCCATGTTGGGCGCGGCAAAGAGCAACGTCGGCGAGACGCTGGCGTCGCTGGCGACGCTTGTGTCCAGACCCTGGCTCTGCACCTCGACCATCTTCGCCCCGAAAATAACCAGCACCTGCGACACGAACAGCAGGATCGATAGCAGCGCCACGTGAAGCGGTATCATGACGAACGTGAAGGTCGAAGACACCAGCTTGCGACTCGCCCGCAGCAACGAGACCTTCATCGCCAGCGCCGAGGCCAGACGGCTGATGCCCTCCGCGTCGCCGCCCAGTCGCACGCCATCCCAGAAAATGCGCACACTGCGGCTCACCATCTCGCTGCCCGACTCCGCCGCAAATCGCGTCCACGACAGGTCTGACCGCAGACCGTTGCGCAGTCGCACGTGCAATCGCTTCACCTGCGGCTCCAGCGAGCCAAGCGAGCGACGGTTCATCCGCGTGAGCGCCTCGCCGACGGTGCTGCCCATCGCCGTGACCATGCTGCCCATGGCGCGCAGCACGCTGGCGATGTCGCGGTCCCGGCGGTCGATCTGGCGGTCCTCTCGAAACGCCAGCATGCCGACAGGGAAGAGAAACACGGACATCGTTATGAATGCCACCGCTAGGCTGAATCCCAGCAGCATCACTCCCGCGCTTGCCGCCAGGCCCACCGGCAGCACGTACCTTGCCAACAGGGCGGCGAAATGCCTTTCGTGCGAGAAATCGGCCAGGGAGCAACCCTTTATCTCCAGCGGCGCCACGGTGTAGACGATGTACGAGCCGATGAAGGTGGTGCCGATGACCACCGCCGCCAGGCCGATGATCAGCCCCGCGCCCATGCTGTAGATCATCATTGACACCAGCGAGATGACGACGATCAGCGCCGCCGACACCATCAGCGCCACGTAGGCGTCGGTCCAGCGTTGCAGCGTCTCCAGATCGCGTTCGTACTGCTTGCCGTAAAGCTCTAGCTGCACCTCCATCTCCCGCGCCAGGAACGGGGCCTCACCTTCACCCGACGAGAGCGCGCTGGCGAAGCGCAACAACAAACTGCGCATGTTCTCATCGGTAAGCGTCTCCGCGACCACTTCGCAGGCCTGTGCATAGTCATAGTTCAGCCGCTGCGCCGCCCAGTGGATGCGCCGGAAAAGCACCGACGTGCTGTAATTGAGATTGGCGGTGTGCTCGAAGAGCTGCGCGCGCGAGATGCCGGCCGTGGCGATCGCGGACATGTAGGTGAGCTGCGTCACCAGGTCGAACGCAACGGGGTCCCGACCGAAAAATCGGGCGGGCTTGTTCAGCTTGTCGCGCTCTTTCGCGAGCTCGCTAGAAGAGTCCTTCGCGTTGCGCCTTAGCAAGGAGTTGATAGAGATCATGGAAGTTAACCACACCCTGTTGCTGCAGCTTCTCTAGAATCGCCGCTTTCTTGTCTAGCTCCGTGTAAATCTTGCGCTTGTCCTTCTGCGTCAGGCCCCTTCGCGGCGCCACGCGGTTCTCCAGCAGATAGCTGTTCATGTTCCCCGTGAACTCGAACACGTCGTCTGCCGGATTCCACCGGAACGCTTCGACGAAAGAGAAGGAGTCCGACGCCAGGTCATAGCCAATGATCTCGTTGATGCTTAGGACGCGCCTGCCCAGCCTGCCGGAGGGCAGCCGGACAGCGCTGCAAATTACCACGATGTTCAGGTTGTCCATATAAGGTTTGGGCACGTTGATCGGGTTGCCCGTGACACGCTGGATCAGCTTCTCGACCGACGACGCGTGGAACGTGGACATCACCTGGTGGCCGGTCTGCTTCGCCTGGAAGGCCACCGCCCCCTCCTCGCCACGGATCTCACCGACGAGGATGGCGTTGGGCCGCTGCCTCAACGCCGCCTTTAGCAGGCCGAACATGTCGACGGACGCCCCCTGCGTAGCGTCGCCGCCCATGCGCACGACCTCGCGGATCCAGTTCGTGTGAGGCACCTGCAGCTCAGGCGTGTCCTCAATCGTCACGATCTTGGCGTCCGGGCGAATGAAGGTCGTTATCGCGTTAAGCAGCGTCGTCTTCCCGGAGGCCGTCTCTCCCGACACCCACAAGTTGAGCCCTTCGCCGACGACAATCGCCAGGTAGGCGGCCATCTTGTAATCCATGCTGCCGAAGTTAATCAGGTCGATTATGCTGATCGGCGTCTCGGCGAACTTTCGAATAGTAAAGTTGCTGCCCCGCTTGGACACCTCGCCGCCGTAGACGATGTTGATACGGGAGCCGTCGTTCAGCGCGGCGTCGACGATTGGGTTCTTGAACGTCACCGGCTTCTTGATGTTTTCCGACAGCCGCAGCACGAAATCGTCCAGTTCCTCGTTCGTGTGGAAGACGATGCTGCTCTTCAACCCCTTGAATATCTTGTGCTCGACGAACACGGCGCCGAGGCCGCTGCAGCTAATGTCCTCTATGTTCGAGTCCTTGATCAGCGGCTCCAGCGCCCCCATGCCAATCTTGTCGCGCAAGATGGTGTACTTGATCGTCTCCAGCTCCCGTTTGGTGACAGGAACTCGCGACTCGTGGCCGCCGCCGCCCCTGTGGGAGTGCCCGGCGTGCTTCTTGTCGCCGTTGCCGGAATGGCCCTCGCTCTTCACAATGCAGCACTGCTCTACAACGTCGCAGAGCGCCTTCGCCTTCTCCTCCTCCGTCTCCGCCTTCGCCAGGATGTCGACGTAGTCGAGCAACCGGCGTTCTACCTGCCCCAGCAGCTCTTCGAGGTCCATTCCTACCGGCGGCTCTACCGCCAGATAGTAGTTGCGGGGGTCCTCCGTGTCCGGAAAGACGTGGACGAACATATCATCGCCGACCGGATAGATCAGGTTCGGGTGCTCCAGCTCGCCGAGCTTGCGGCTGATCTCCGGGTAGTAGTCAGGCACGCCGACCAGCGCCATCGGCACCATGTGGAGGTAGTCCATCAGGTGCGGCGACGCCTCGGCGCGCTCCAGCAGCTCCTTGGAGATGAGCTTCTTCAGCGCACAATCGCCGTGGCCGTTCGTGTGATCATCGACCACGTTCTCACAGGGAAAAGGCAGCGAGTTCGGCATATCAGGCTTTTGCTTTTGTAATCGGCACTATCCTCATTCCCATGCCAGGCTCAACCTCGAAGCTGACGACGTTCCCTGTCGTCTTCTCCGCGCCGCGCACCTTGGCGACTTCCAGCACTTTGACGAGCTGGTCGCCTATCTCCTCGATGCGCAGGCGCAGGTGGGCATCGCAAATCGACCGAATGCGGATGAACATCGACTCATCGAACGCGTAGGCGTGAAGAGTTATCAGCAGCGTCCTGTTCTCGTCGCAGATCTTCTTGAGTGCGTTGAAGAACGTCAGCGTGTCGCGCTCCGGCACGTGCGACACGTATGACGTTAGCGAGTCTATCGCGATGATGTCGTGCGTCTGTCTCGAAATATGCCGCAACAGCCGGGAAAAGAACGTCAGCGACTCATCCGCCGTCATCGCCGCGGGCACCGGATAGATGTTTAGCTTGCCCAGGAGAAAGTGGTCCATTATGGTCATGCCCAGGCTTTCCATCTGCCGCAACAGGCTGCGCGTCGTGTTCTCCGTCGTGTAGTAAGCGATGCGGAAGTTCTCCGTCAGCGCCCCCCAGATTAGCTGCTGCAGAAGCACGCTCTTCCCGGAGTCCGACTGCCCCTCGATCAGCGACAACGATCCTTCCGGTATGCCGCCACCTATCTTCTTGTCCACCTCCGGGTTTCCCGTCGCTACCACCCGTCTTTCGCCGTAAGCTGCCTGGTACATGACTCAGACTCCTATCCTGTCACGGCCGCGGAAACCGTGACGCCGTTTTCGGTCGATACAATGATCCAGCCGTTCGTGCCGGTTCCCATCGGCGGGTTGATTCTTATCTCAAGCTGCAGGATCTCCCCCGGGTCAAGGACACCCGGATTGACGTAGTCGTCAAGGATGGACGTGACCGCCCAGGTGTTCGACTGGAGCGCGCCCGACGTGAAAGGCACCCACTGAACGTACCGCGTCCCCGATTCCGAGAAGTACTGCACAACCACGTCCATCCGCCCGAAATCCGCAACCGTCGTTTGGCCGTCATTGCGAAGCTGCACCGCGATGTTGGCGTGACTTGGGTCCACCTGCACGCTCACAGCCGTCAGTTGCGTGCGCACCCGTTCTTCCATTCGCTGCTCCATCGCCTGCCATGACTGCCCCAACTGGTCAACTGAGCTGTAGCCGCTTCTTGCCATCACGACGGACGTGATCATCATTATTGCCGCAATGAGCAGGGCGGGAATGCCGGTCTCCATGCCTACTCACCCCTATACCGTGAAGTACTTCGCATCGCTCGACCCGTTGGGAGCGACGATCTTGGCGTAATAGATGGTGTTGGACTGAAGCGCGTCGTCGAGGTGGATCACAATGTGCAGAGTCGCCGTCGGACGCCACTTCGTGTCGTTTTCGAGGCTGTACTCCCAGCAAGGCGACGTGCAACTGGGGCCGCCGTACGGTATGCGGACGAACTGTCCCTCCGGTCCAAAGAAGATGTCCATGTTCTGCAGTGGATCGATGACAGTCGAGCCGACGTTCTTCGCCCAGAGATCGGCAACCGTGGCGCCGCTTTCGCCCGTGGCTTGCACGATCTCCACCTGGGTGCCCAGACGATCGTCGATGACGCCGGCGGTCGACGTAAGGGCGCCGCTCGTGCGGTCAACGCTCGGCAAGACGGCGTTGATGACCGCCACGATGGCTACGATCCCTGCCACGGTAAGCAGGATTGTGGTAATGGCCTTTTCTATGGTGGCACCCCCTTATTGCTCCTTCATTTCAAGGGGAAGGCTCTCGTGGCCCTCCTAGGCCGTTTTTTGCCACTTATCGGGCAGGCTGGGGAGGCTAAGGCCGGCGGGCTGGTCTCCCTTCAACAGAGCGTCAAGCTGACAGAGCACCACCAGGCACTCGTTCGTCGATGGCGGCGTCTTCCGCTCCAACGACACGTGCACCAGGCTGGTCACCTTCAGCAGCGCCTCCTTCGAGTCGGCAGAGAGATCACCCGTGTATTCGCAGAGGTCCAGGAGGACGCGAAGCCGCTTTATGCCTATCTGCTTGACCGCTTCCTCCGCCCAGACCGCCAGTCCGGCGACCGTTATCAGGCTCCAGTGCGGCTTTTCGGCCGGCCGGGCCGGCGCGGCGGCGGATACAACGGGGCGGATGGCTATCGGCTGCGGTGGCGGGACCAGTGGCGGCGGCGCTGGATAGGTCATGGCCGGTTCGACGGCAGGAGGAGGCTCCTCCACCTTTCGCACTTCCGGCGGTTTCTCCATCGCTACCGGCTCCTGCGTTGGCGCTTCCATCTCGTCCTGCCAGACGTCGTCGGGCAGCGACGCGGCCACTTCCGGCTCAGGTTCAGCAACCTCAGCCTCTTCGTTGGAAACGCGAACGACCTTTATCGGCGGTCGCGAGTCGGGGACGCTTGG
>Ga0187849_1003805_pt1 | contig 12957 bp, 13 predicted proteins | sample June2016WEW_4_10_2_FD_132412 | JGI IMG/M metagenome (GOLD analysis project Ga0187849, IMG submission 132412) | Peatland microbial communities from SPRUCE experiment site at the Marcell Experimental Forest, Minnesota, USA - June2016WEW_4_100 | ecosystem: Environmental > Terrestrial > Soil >... | reverse complement strand
TACGCAAAGCTGCCCAAACGAACCAAGACGGTGCTGGCATTGCCCGAGAAGGAGCGAGCTCGAGTGATTCGAGAACGCAGGAAGCAGTTGGCCACGCCAGGCTGGCAGAGATAGCATGAGCCGAAGAGGCGTTGGCCACCGGAATACGTCCAACCTGTTGGAGGAGAGATAGATGCGCAGAGTTTTATGGGTGGCGCTAGCCATGATCATGCTGGCTACGCCGCTCACTATGCGACCGCAGAGCACCGCAGACGCCGGGCAGAAGAACGCTCGTCAGGCGCGGGCGGCGCTGGACGCCATGGTGAAGGCTTTGGGCGGCGAGACCTGGCTCAACATGAACAACCAAATGCGCGAGGGGCGCATTGCCGCCTTCTTTCACGGCAAACCCTCGGGCGGCACCACCGAGTATTGGGAGTACCATGCCTGGCCCGATCACGACCGCATCGAGTACACCAAGCACCGCGACGTGGTGCAGTTTTACGTGGGGCGCGCGGGCACGGAGGTGACGTATAAAGGCAAGGCGGCGCTGCCGCAGGAGCAGGTGGACGATTTCCTGCGCCACCGCGACCATTCCATCGAGACCGCCGTCAAGGTTTGGCTCAAAGATCCCCGGACGATCCTGATTTACGAGGGACAGCACCTGGCCGAGCGGCATCTGGCCGACCAAGTGACGCTGATCTCCGCGGAGAATGAGGCGGTCACGATTCTGACGGACGTGCAGACCCACCTGCCGCTGCGGCGAACCTTCCAGTGGCGCGACCTGGTCTATAAGGACAAAAATCTGGACGCGGAGGAGTACGACGACTACCACACCATGGACGGATTCCCCACCGCGTTCACCATCACGCGCTTCAAAAACGACGATATGACGCGGCAGTACTTTTTGGTTCACGTGAAGTACAACCAGGAGTTGCCGGCGGATTTCTGGAGCGTGGAGGCAACCGAGAAACGCATCAAAAAATGAGGACTGGCCGTCCAGGCGGACGCCTTCGGCGGGGCCACTCGCCAGAGATTGGCAGCGCTGTCCATTGGTCTTGATAGGCCGGCAAAGCTGGCACCTCGGGTACCCCCACCCCTATTTTGGATGCAAATTCGTTGTTTTCTTGAGTTTACAGGCAGGGTTGCGCTGTAAAATCGTCAAAACAAAGGAGTTCCCTGCAAAATCGTCCAGGATAAGGAGTTACGGGACGGTTTTCCATCTTCTGGCCGCTTTCGGATGGATGGCGGCGCTAAAAGGACGTTCCGGGACGATTTGAAGGAAGACTTCTGAAAATCATTGTGCGACGAAGTGGGGTAATAATCTGCATTGGAACAGTGGTCAGTGATCAGTGGTCAGTGGTCAGCCACCTGCGATGGGGCCAGCGGCCTTCGGCGGGGAGAACGAAGGGTCTCAGTTTCCCAGCCTTCGCCCGGCCACCCCACGGACGAAGAGCTGTCCCTTCACCTGTGCGAGCAAAGATCGCTTTCCTCACCCCAACGAGCAAAGATCGCTCGCCGGGGACCCCGAGTCCGTGGGGACCACGGCAAAGCGAAGGATCGGCACCCAGGCACCCGGGCTACCCAACCAATGTGACTCCTTCGAGCGAGGCGGCAGCGATCAATTCTTTATCGAAGGTAGCCAGCGGCAATCCCTTGCGCTTGGCTAATTCCAGATAGGCCGCATCATAGGCCGTCAGGCCATGACGCCAGACCAAGGGCAGCAAAACCTTGCCGTCCAACTCAGGAAATGATCTGTCGATGCGAATATCGAGGCCGGAGAGGGTTTGCAGAAACTCGACGGAGGCCGCTTTCGTGAGCCGCAGCCTCTTCTCGCTGACGGCCAATACGTTGGCAATCTCGAAAGGCCACAGCGCGGGTACTTCGGCATAAGAATCGAGAAGCGAGTCTAACACCCGGCGACTGTAGGGTGTGCTTTCATCGGCAAAACACCAGCTCATAGTCATCGAAGCATCAAGAACGAACGGCATCAGTATTTGTGCCCTTCATGCACCATGCTCTTGAGGTCGAGCCCGCCCAGCGTTGCGCCATGCTTCACGGCAAAGCCGCGCATGGCCTCAACTGCCTGACGCCGCCGCTCCTCTCGAACCGGCTCCTGGGAGAACTTCTCTTCCATCAGATCGCGCAGACAGGCTTCGAGAACAAGACCGCGCGCCTGGAGCTGCGCCGCCAGTTCATCCGGGATGTTGACCAGAACCTGCATGAATAAAGCCTAGCAGGAGTTTGGAGAAAATGCACCTTCGCCCGGCCACCCCACGGACGAAAGCTGTCCCCTCACCCCTCTGAGCAAAGATCGCTTCCCTCCCCCCAACGAGCAAAAATCGCTCGCTACCACCCCAAGAAGCAGAGTTCGCTTCCTGGGGGCCCCGGTCGTTGGGGACCCCGAGTCGCCGGGGATCCCGGACCTGGAGCGCCCGGCAAATTCGAAAGCGGCGGACTAAAATAGAAACCGGGGCGCTTCCCCGCGCAGAATCGAGCAGGCAATCATGTTTGAAATCACCGTGGAGGCCGGTTTCTCCTCCGGACACTACCTCCGCAACTACAAGGGCAAGTGCGAGAATCCGCACGGCCACAACTACAAGGTCCGCGTCACCCTGGCGGGGGCGGAGCTGGACCCCGCCGGCCTGCTCGTGGATTTCAAGCTGCTCAAGAATCTGTTGCGCCCGGTCATCGACCGCATCGATCACCAGATGCTCAACGACCTCGCGCCCTTCAACGAGCTAAACCCCTCGGCCGAGAACCTGGCCAAATATTTTTACGATCAAACCAGCGAGCAACTCGCCGCCCTGACCCAGGGCCGCGTCCGCGTAAAGAAAGCAACCATCTGGGAGACGGACACCTGTACGGCTACTTACTACGAGTAGCAACCCTTGTTCGCGGCTCCTGTCTACCGGTGGTGCGACGGCGCTTCCACGACTCCGGCAACTCATCGCCCGCGCGCGGCGGTTCGCCCTTTCTGGGCCTGCGCAGGATTTCCAGCGCTCCTTGTACGTTCGCCCGCTTAGACCTTTGTGCGATGTAATCCAATGTGCCGTGAGATGCGATCATCTGAGCCACGGCGACGTTGAACAACTGGTTGAGCGCCACCCCCTCCGACTCCGCTAGTTTGCGGGACGCTTCCATCAAGGACGGCTGTAGACGCAGCGCAAAGTTGCTTCGGTTCATTGAACATCCACCCTTTCAAGAGCCTCTCTTGGTGAGAGCACTTTTAAATTAAACTCTCTGGTAGCGCGGATAAAGTCAGCTCGATTGAATGTAACAATGGCGTCCGCGTAGCCATTGATTGCAATTTCCAGCACCATTTCATCGTCCGGATCGTGTAATTGTGGCCGCCACTGCCATTGGATGGTTACTTGAGTAGCCTTTCGGCAGATCGCATCCAGTAATCCATTGACCTCTTCGCGTGTAAGCTCGGAAACGCGCAAATGTTCGGCGCGAGTCAGTACCGCTTCGTACTCAAGTACTAACGCCGTCGAAATCAGGACTTCAACCCTGCCACTGAGAGCAGTATCGAGCAGCGCCATCGATGCACCCGTTGGGCTGCGAACAGCGGCAACTAAGACGGAGGTGTCGAGTACGATCCTCACAAGGGAAGTATATCACATGCAATATCATCAGTTCATCTGGCTGGACTTCGACTTGAGGTATTTATCGAAGGGAATCTCAAAATAAAACAGCTCATTGCCGTCGGCATCGCGCAGCTTACGCAGGTGCAGCTTGGCGCCCTCCAGCGGATGATCGAGCCCGGAGACATCGTAGAACAGGAAACCCGCGCGGGTGGTGTGTGGTTCAACCGTTCCGGCACTGTACTCGAAGGTGTCGAAGTCTTTTTCGATTTCTCCGATGCTGGCCGTGGGCTTGAGCTTGATATTGGGCAACGGGCTGGGCAGCGGAATCTTGCGGCCCTCGCGCTCATGGCGTGTCATCAGCCGCTCCACGTCCTCCGGCTCGGCAACCTGAATCTTGTCACCGGCGGCCGTAATGAAAAGGATTCGCGCCTCACGCAGGCTGATCGGCCGGTTGCCGTTGTTGGTGACAATCAGCCGGATGGGCATCACGTCGTGGCTGAGATAATCGACGCGAAAAATCGCTTCTTTCTCGCGCGTGTCGTAGGGTTCGGCGGCGATAGCCACCTTCTCGTCCTCATGCACTTCGACTGCGGCAAACGATGTGGCCGGCTGCACCGGAGGCGGAGTGTGATCGCTGCCCAGGGCCGGAAGCGCCAGCCAAAGCAGAAGCAGCGGAGTAGCAAGCAGAACCTTCATCGTCCTCGACTCCATTATTGGAGGCCCGCCTGTATCATGTGAGAATTGGGCCGGGAATAGGATTATAGCAAACCTCATGATCCTGCTTTTCTACAATCTGGCTTTGCTCGTGGTTCTGGTCGTGGGCGCGCCCTGGTGGCTCTTCCGCATGGCCACTACAAAAAAGTACCGCCAGGGGCTGCTGGAACGCCTGGGACTCATCCCCTCCCGGCTCCGCAAGCAGCTTGCCGGATTGAACCGTGAACGCCCTCTCATCTGGATTCATGCCGTCTCCGTCGGCGAGGTTCTGGCCGTCAGCCGCCTAGTCAAAACGCTGGACGCCGCTCTGCCTAAATCATTTGTCGTCCTCTCCACCACCACTCGCACCGGCCAGGCGCTGGCCCGCGAGCGCTTTGGCGCCAACCGCGTCTTCTATTGCCCGCTGGATCTGCCTTGGGCGGTTCGTGCCTGGCTTAACGCCCTCCAGCCGCGCCTCTTCGTACTGGCAGAAACCGAGTTCTGGCCCAATCTGCTCAGCGGCTGTTATCGGCGCAAAATCCCCGTGGCCGTCGTCAATGCGCGCATCTCTGACCGCTCCTGGCCGCGCTACCGGCGGTTGCGCTGGTTGTGGCAGCCTTTCCTCAGCCGGTTAAGCCAGGTGCTGGCCCAAAGCGAATCAGACGCAGCTCGCCTCAAAGCCATCGGCTGCCCGCCGAAGCGCGTTACGTCCGCCGGTAACCTCAAATTTGACGTGCGCTCCGCGAGCGAAACTGACGCCACTCGTCAGTTAAAGAAGTTGTCGCGCAATCTGCGCCTTATCGTCGCCGGAAGCACGCTTTACGGCGAGGAGGCCGCGCTTCTCGAAGCCTGGCCGCGCCTGCTCCAGGCCAATCCGAAGATGGCGATGGTCCTTGCGCCCCGCCATCCGGAGCGTTTCGTGGCGGTGACCGCGCTGCTGGAAAAATCCGGCTTTTCCTGGGTTAAGCGCTCCGTTTGGCTCTCCGCCCCAGATAGCTCCCTCAAGCCGCTGAAGCCCGGCACAATCGTCCTGCTTGACACCATCGGAGAATTGGCCTCGGTCTACTCTCTGGCCCTCGTGGCCTTCATCGGCGGCAGCCTGATTCCCGCCGGAGGACACAACCCGCTTGAACCGGCGCAGTTCGGCGTTCCCATCGTGATGGGCCCCCACTTTGCCAACTTCCGCGCCATTACCGAGGATTTGCTGGCCCACCAGGCCCTTCGCATCGCCGCCAAAGAGGAGCTGGCCGCAACCCTGATCGGTTTGCTCCGAGACCCCAAGGCTGCCAAAGCCATGGGCGCGCGTGCCCGGCAGGTTTTCGAGCAGCAGGCGGGAGCAACGGACCGCTGCGTTGAAGCAATCAAGGAGTTGCTGTCGAAGAAGAAAAGAACGAGAAAATTTGTATGAATCAGTCCTTTTCAGTTCGCCGCTTGCTGATTCCGCTGGTCCCGCTCTACCGGCTGGCGCTCACCCTGCGCGAACTCCGGCTCCGCTGCGGGCTTGAGCCAGTCCGCCGTCTCCGTTTTCCGGTGGTCAGCGTCGGCAACCTTTCAATTGGCGGCTCGGGCAAGACGCCGCTGACCATCGTTCTGGCCAAGGCGCTCGCCGGACGCGGCCTGCGCGTGGACGTACTCAGCCGCGGTTACGGCCGCAAGAGCAAACTCGCCAGCCGCGTTAACCCGGACGGGACCGTCGAAGAATTCGGCGATGAGCCGCTCCTGATCGCCCGCGAAACCGGCCTTCCCGTCTATGTGGCTCCCCAACGCTACGATGCCGGCCTGCTGGCCGAAGCTGATGTTCGCGCAAATGCTCCGTGCCCTGTCATCCTGAGCGACCCTGAGTGCAGCGAGGGGGAGTCGAAGGACCTGCTTCTTGCTTTTTGGCGAAAGGGTGGGAAACGACAAACGACTACCGCTGATGATGAGAACCACCCGCCTATCGTTCATCTCCTCGACGACGGCTTCCAGCACCGCCAGCTCGCCCGCAACGTGGACATTCTGCTCCTCGACAGCCGCGGCTGGCAGGACTGGCTACTCCCAGCCGGCAATCTGCGTGAACCGCTTTCGGCCATTCGTCGCGCCGGCGTCATCGCCATTCCAGCCAACGAGCCGGAGCTGGAGGCGGAACTGCGAATCTGGGGCTGGCAAGGCCCCGTCTGGCGCCTGCGCCGCTCCATGGAAATCCCCACAGTCAGCGGCCCCGTAGCCGCCTTCTGCGGCATCGCCCGTCCGGAGCAGTTCTTCGCCGGCCTCGAAGCCGCTGGCCTGCGCCTCGTCTCCCGAACCGTCTTTTCCGACCATCACCGCTACACCGCCCGCGACCTCGATCGGATTACAATCGCCGCTCGCGCCGCCGGAGCCACCGCAATCATCACCACCGAAAAGGATTTGGTCCGCCTGGGAAAGCTCGCTTCTTTTTTCCCCGCATCCCTGCCGCTCAAGACTGCCCGTCTGCGCATCGAGATCGAGGACCAGCAGGCCGCCATCGACTGGCTGGTGAGCCGGCTTGCGTCCTAGTCCGCCCCATCCATCCCTGTGAGAAAATCAGAGTTTGCGGACATACTCCAACTTTCGCTTGCTGGTGGTCCGGCTCGGCGCCATGGGCGACATTCTGCACGCCCTTCCGGCAGTGACGGCGCTGCGCCAGGCCCATCCCGATTGGGTCATCGACTGGGTCGTCGAGCCGCGTTGGCGCGCGCTGCTGGCGGCTGAAGGCAGCACCGGCCGTCAAACCTCTCAGAATTCCGCTCAGCCCCTGATCGACCACTTGCATTTTGCCGCCACAAAAGAGTGGCGTAAAGCCCCCTTCAGCCGCCAGACTCTCAATGAATTCATGGCTTTGCGCTCCGCGCTTCGGGCCGGAAAGTACGATACCGTGATCGACCTGCAAGGAGCCATCCGTTCGGCTCTGATCGCACGTCTCGCCGGTTGCCGCCGCCTGATCGGCGAGGCCGAACCTCGCGAACGCGCCGCACGCTGGTTTTTTTCTGAGCGCGTGGTCACCCATGGCGTTCACGTCATCGAGCAGGACGTGGAAATGGTCTCATCCATCGCCGGCGATGCGCTCGTGCCTGTCGAGCCTTGGCTGCCCGTGGACCCCGTCGCAGAGGCCTGGGCCGATGAAATCCTTCCTCCCATCACCAACAAGACCGTTGTGCTCATCACTCCCGGCGCCGGATGGGGCGCCAAGCGCTGGCCCATTGAGCGCTACGCCGACGTGGCGCAAAACCTGGTTGCCCGCGGTTTTCACGTGCTCATCAACATTGGCCCCGGCGAAGAATTGCTCGCCGAAGTCATTATTCGCGCCACCGGCGGCGCGGCCATTCCGCTGGCCTGCACGCTGCCCCAGCTCATCGCCCTCACCCGCCGCATTGCTCTGGCCATTGCCGGAGACACCGGCCCGCTCCACCTGGCCTGCGCGCTCGGCCGCCCGGTGGTGGGCATCTATGGACCCACCGACCCCAGCCGCAACGGCCCCTTCGGCATGCGTTTTATCGTCCTGCGCAGCCCGGAAAGCCGCCGCGACCACACCCGTCGCGCAGCGCCGGAGTCCGGCTTGCTCACCATCCAGCCCGCCGACGTCCTGCGCGCCGCCGACGCCTTGCTTTATCCTGAATCAGCCTCATGACCAGGCCCACCGCCGCATCGCAACCCGACTGGATCGCCCGCTGGCAGAAGGTAGCCCGGCGCATCCGCGTCCCGTTGGGCTTTCTCACTGCGGCGCTTTATCTTTTTGAGCTTCTCCGCCATGCGCCCCGGCTGGCTGCCGTGGCCTGGAGCCTGGCGCTGGTGCTGCCCGGCCTTGCTTTGCGAGCCTACGCCGCCAGCGTCGTGAAAAAGAATCGCGAACTCACCGTGACCGGCCCTTACGCCCACACCCGTAACCCGCTCTATCTGGGCTCCATGCTGATCGCCGCCGGTTTTGCCCTGGCGTTGCTCAGTTGGCTTGTGGCGCTGGTGCTCGCCCTTGGTTTTGCGGCCATTTATGTGCCCGTCATAGCCTCCGAGGAGAGCTTTCTGCGCGCTGCTTTCCCCGCTTTCGACGACTATTGCCAACAGGTGCCGCGCCTGATTCCAAGGCTATCTCCGGCTCGTCTCTCCGGCGGTCAACCCGACAAGGGGCATTTCTCCCTGTCGCTCTATCTCCAGCATCGCGAGTACAATGCAGGCATAGGGGCTCTGTTGCTTTACCTCAGCCTGCTCCTTCTGCGGCCGCTCGTGGCCGCATTTGTGAATCTGCCGCGATGAGCGGTTACAGTGCTCGAGCAGTCCGTAAATTCAGCAAGGAGCCATCTCGCCGGTGAAAACGCGCTTAACCCTGACCGCAGTTCTTTGCGCACTTGCTCTAGCCGCCGCGATTCCCGCCCAGCAGCCACCCCCGCTCTTGCCCCCGCGCCCCGGCTATAGCTTTCCGCTCAAGCAAACCCTCACCTACTCGGTGGACTGGCGGGTCTTTCCCGCCGGAACGGCCGTGCTGCGCTTTGAGGCCGCCGGCGACCGCGAGAACCTCACCGCCAGCGCCGACACCAGCGGCGCCATCAACCTGATCTTCCACGTCAGCGACCGCTTCCAGTCCAGCTTCGACCGCGCCACCGGCTGCACCTACGACTTCAACAAGCAGACCGTCGAGGGCCGCCGCCAGATCACCTCGACGCTCCATCTCGACTACGCCCAAAACCGCGCCATCCTGGACGAGAAAAACCTGGGCAACAAGCAAACCAAGCACGTCGAATCCACTGCGCCCGCCTGTCTCACCGACCTGCTCACCGGCGTCTACTATGCTTCGTCGCAGCCCATCGCCCTGGGACACAACTTCGTCATCCCGGTCTTTGACAACATGCGCGTCGTGCCCGTGACCATGAAGATCGAAGGCCGCGAGGAGATTAAAACCCCGCTCGGCGTTTTCAAAACCCTGCGCGTGCAGCCCACCGCCGATGCCGGCGTGGTCAAGAATCGCGGCAACATTTGGATCTGGTACACCGACGACGAGCGCCATCTGCCCGTCCAGATGCGCGCCCGCCTCTTCTGGGGCACCATCACCTTCCGCCTCATCGGCAACGACAATAAGTAGGCGCTACCCGCACTTCCGAGACAGAAAGCTCCGTGCCCCATCCATTCTGCGTACTTTGCGGAATGGGTGGGAAACCACAATATTTATGGCGCGCAAGCGATTTATGGCGCGCAAGCGCCGTCTGCCTGGACGGCAAGTCCCCGCGCCGCAGGTGCTTATGCTAGCAACTCCCCGACAATCCCCGCCGCGGCCTTGAGCGCCGCATCAATCTGCGACTGGTCTTTCCCGCCCGCCTCGGCAATCTCCGGCTTGCCGCCGCCCGATCCGCCGACAAGTTTCGCCACCGCACCCACCAGCTTGCCCGCCTGAATCCGCTTGGTCAGCCCCGCCGTCACCCCGGCGATCAGCGCCACTTTTTCATCGGGTTGCGCGGAAGCCACCACCACTACGCCTTCGCCCAGCTTCTGCTTCAAATTATCGACAAGCGTCCGCAACTGCCCGCGTTCCAGCGCATCGGCCCGCAGCGTCACCAGCCGCACGCCCTTCACTTCCACCGTCCGCCCCATCGCCTCATCCAACGCCCCGGCAGCCCCCTTCATCCGCGCCTCGTCCAACTCTCGATGTAGCCGTTTCAGTTCGTCCTCCTGCGCGGCCAGCTTTCCGCGGAAGGCCTCCGGAAGGTTCTCTACCGAGGGAACCAACTGCGCCGCAATCTGCGCTACCTCAAAGCCTCGCCGAAACTCCTCCAGCGCGCCCAGGCCCGAGATCGCCTCCAGCCTTCTGACTCCCGACGAAACCGACTCCTCTCTCATAATCTTCACCAGGCCAATCTCGCCCGTGGCCCGCGTATGCGTCCCGCCGCACAGCTCCGTCGAAAAGTCGCCCACCCGGATCACCCGCACCTTGTCGCCGTACTTCTCGCCGAACAGCGCCATGGCGTGGTACTCGTTCACCGCCACGTCGATGGGCACGTCCTCAATGGCTTCAACCTTGGTGTCGGCCAGCACCTGCCGGTTCACAATCGTCTCAATCTCGGCCAACTCCTCATCGGCCACCGGCGCAAAATGCGAGAAGTCAAAGCGAAACCGCTCCGGATGGACTGCCGACCCAGCCTGCTTCACATGTGTCCCTAACACCTGCCTCAGCGCCGCGTGCAGCAAGTGCGTCCCCGTATGATTCCGCCGGATCGCGTCGCGTCGCTCATGATCGACGACAGTCCGCACATGATCGCCGACCGCCAGCGGCTCCTTGAGCAGAGCCTTGTGCGCCCTCACTCCCTGCACCGGCAGCACACAGCCCTGAATCTCGGCCACGGTCGTATTCCCGTCCGTCGAGGTAAACCAGCCTGTATCGCCCGCCTGCCCGCCCGCGTCGCCGTAAAAGCTGGTCTGATTCAGCACCACTTCTACCACATCGCCGGCTTTTGCCGCTGGAACTCCCGCGCCGTCTTTCACAATCGCTAAAACCTCAGCGTCATTCGCAGTGAGCGTCTTATAACCCAGAAACTCCGTCTTCTGCAAATCGCGATAAGCCGGACTGGCCGACTTCTGGCTCCCACCTTTCCACGATGCGCGGGCACGTGCCTGCTCCTCGGCGCGGGCAGCTTCAAAGCCCTCATCATCAAAAACTATTAATAAGTCATGGCAAGTATCTTGTATGAAATCCTTAGGTAAGCCGTATGTCTCATATAGGTGAAAAGCATCTGTCCCTTTTAGTATTGGGGGCGTCTGAAAGTTTGCAATTTCTTCCTTCAATTGAGCGATTTCGATTCCTGTCTCTCGAATTCGATCAAGTAGTCGCAGAAGAAAACTAGCGTCCCTTTTGAGAATTAGTTCGCGAACTGCCATAGCTAAATCTGGCTCGCTTAGATCAGGACGTGGCTTCTGATACGCACGCTCTAAGAGACCATATAAAGTCTGGATGAATGGTGCATTTGCCTGCTCAAGGGCTCGCTCCAATTGAACCGAGCCAATGCTGATCATCCTAGAGAATTGACGCTCCTCTGCAGCAATGGTATTAGCCACACGAGTTGCTGTATCTACCAACTCCGGATACGCGCCCTGCATCAAATCACGCACGGCATAAACCATCTCAAACAAGAACGGTTTTTCCTGCCCCAGCAGCCGCCCATGCCGAATCCCGCGCCGCAAAATCTTTCTGAGCACATAGCCCCGCCCCTCATTCGACGGCAGCACGCCATCGTTAATCAGGAACGTCGCTGCCCGCGCATGGTCGGCAATAATCCGCAAGCTGGCGTTGCCCACCAATCCCGCTAACTTGCTAACTTGCTGACTTGCTGACTCGCTAACTCGCTGCCCCGTCAGCTCCGCCGCTCTCTCAATCAACGGCACAAACAAATCCGTCTCGAAGTTCGAAACCTTCCCTTGCAGCACCGCCGCCAGCCGCTCCAGCCCCGCGCCCGTATCAACGCACGGCTTGGGCAGCGGAGTCAGCTTGTACCCGGTCGTCTTTCCCTTCGCGTCCGCCACCGCCGCCCGATCAAACTGCATGAAGACCAGGTTCCAAATCTCCACGTAGCGCGCCTCATCCTGCCCAAAGGGTTTATCCACTCCCTGCGTCTCCGCCGCCTCCAGCCCCATGTCGTAGAAAATCTCCGAGCAAGGTCCGCATGGCCCCGTCTCGCCCATCTGCCAGAAGTTGTCCTTCATCCCGCATGCGTGAATGCGATTCTTCGGCACTCCCGCCTCGATCCAAAACTTTTCCGCCTCGTCATCGCGCGGAACGCCCTCCGCTCCCTCAAAAATCGTCACGTACAGCCGCTCCACCGGAATCTCGAAGCAGCCATTCGCCCTCTTGCCGGTAACCAGCTCCCAGGCGTAGTGGATCGCTTCCCGCTTGAAATAATCGCCGAACGAGAAGTTCCCCAGCATCTCAAAAAACGTATGATGCCGCCGCGTGAAGCCCACGTTCTCCAGGTCGTTGTGCTTGCCCCCGGCGCGCACGCACTTTTGCGAGGTTGTAGCCCGCGTGTACTCCCGCCGCTCGGCTCCCAGAAACAGGTCCTTGAACTGGTTCATCCCCGCGTTGGTAAACAGCAGCGTCGGGTCGTTGGCCGGCACCAGCGAAGAAGAATGCACCCGCCGATGCCCCTTCGACTCAAAAAAGCGCAGAAACGCTTCGCGAATCTCGTTCCCCGTCATAACGTTTTTTGGGCGATTTTCCATACATATTCAGTGTATCCAATTACGGACCGCGTACATCTCCCGCGCAATCATGGGAGAATGAAGATATACACCGTCATGACCAGCGAAAATCCCGAAGAGTCCCAGCCCGCCCCCGAAATCACGCCTGAGCCTGCCGCCGAATCCATTGCGGAGCAGGCCGCCGAGGCAGCTCCTGAGTCCGCTTCTCTGCCCTCCGAACCCATCGCCGAGGAACCCTCCGCCGACGAGCCGCAGGAATCCTTTGCCGACCTGCTCAACGACTTCGAGCGCAGCCACTCGCACAAATCCGAGCCCGGTCAGCAGCAGCTCATAGGCACGGTCATCTCCCTCTCCGCCGACCAGGTCTTCCTCGACATCGGCTATAAAACCGAGGGCGTTCTGCCCCGTTCGGCCTTCGCCAACAACGCCGAGGGCGTCCACCCCGGCGACACCTTCCCCGTCTCCGTCACTGGCCGCAACGTCGAGCGCTACTACGAGCTCTCGCGCTTCAAAGTGTCCCAGC
>Ga0187849_1003803_pt1 | contig 12962 bp, 16 predicted proteins | sample June2016WEW_4_10_2_FD_132412 | JGI IMG/M metagenome (GOLD analysis project Ga0187849, IMG submission 132412) | Peatland microbial communities from SPRUCE experiment site at the Marcell Experimental Forest, Minnesota, USA - June2016WEW_4_100 | ecosystem: Environmental > Terrestrial > Soil >... | reverse complement strand
TCCACTCCGCTCGTTGAGCCGGCGGCAAACGTTGCGGGTCGTTCAAGCATACTTACCCTGCCCGTTCTGCCAGCGTGGAAAGCGGATGGTTGGCCCCCATTCTCATCTCCAGCCACAGGGGCGCCGTCCTCCACGCCAAGCTCCGACGCCGCTAGGCGGATGGGCCTGGCGCTCAGTTCTCCCCCCTCGGCCAGCTCGGCGGCCAAGCGGAGAACGTGCCCCCGCAGTTCGAGCGGGATCCGGGCGATCTCCCAGGCCTGGGCCTCGTTCGCCAATTTGTCTCCATGGGAGGGGTCTAGCCCTTAAACTGGTTATTCCCTTTGGCGATGCGGGCCGGACCTGGTCACAGTCGCTCCGTGCCGCGTCAACTGCACATCCAGTATCCCGGCGCGATTTACCATGTCATGGGTCGTGGAAACCGCCGTGGGGACCGGGCGGACCGGTCGGCTTGAGAACCGAGAGCGAAGTGCAACGCATTAACAATTGAAGACCTCCTGGCCAGCCCGCTACGAACCGGGGAGTTTGCCGCTGGCTTTGGACCTTCTGGGCGGGGTTTCCTCGATTGCGACCACATGCAGAGGGTCGATGCTGGTCACTGAATAGTTCTTTGCCACCACGACGATGATGCCCGGAGTAACGGCAGCGAGGTCCGGGTGCGCCACCGCCACGCGCGTGCCGTCGCTGAGACGCAACACAAAGGGCTTCGTGTCCCGATTCAACCTCTGGCGGATTAGGTTCGTGTTCATCGGGCATCAAGCTAACCAAAAAGGGCTCTGATCGCAAGCGCAAGCCCTCATCCCCTCATCCTCGCCGTCGGCGCGTGTGCCCAGCGCGATGGGCAGCACGCCTTCGGCGGGCCGCACGGTGCCGTCCATTGCGAGCTCGCCCACCGCCAGGTGATTGCCGACCAGAGTGGTCTGGGTCCGCTCGCTGGCGGCCAGCATGCCGAGGCCGACGGGCAGCCTCAAGCTCGGGCCCTCCTTTTTCACGTCGGCCGGGGCCAGGTTGATCGTGGTGCGGCCGAAGGTGAAGTTGAAGCCGGAGTTGATGAGCGCGGTCATGACCCGGTCGCGCGATTCTTTGACGGCGGCATCCGGAAGGCCGACGATCACAATGTTATCTTGTATTCTCCGTATAAACTGGAAATGGATATAACCGACTCCATAGCAACGTCTTACACGGAAGGCTCTGGCTGGGCCGGGCGCAAAAGGGGCTCCAAATCGCCCATGTAAGGGACTCCGGAGACCGGGCGTTTTCAACTGGATCGGGGGCCTCTTGCCCAAGAGGGAGAGGCAAGCGGCCGCACGACGGGGCTTAACCTGTGATTCGCAATGGGCGGGCTTGCCTCGTGGTCCGCCGCCGGTGGCAGCATGGGCTGCCCCAGCCGGCCGAAATCAGCAGCGCCACGCCTGCCACCAGCCTGATTAAGGAACCTCCAGCTTTCATAATGTCTTGCGCGGGCTTTCAGGTCTCCCGCTCACGGCATGAGCGCCCGATAGAAGCGGCGGCTCAGGGTGGCGGCATCGGCATCGATGAATCCCTGGATCGCGTTGGTGGCCACCCCGCTGGCCAGCGGGGACCAGTCCAGCAGGTCGCTCGAAGCCTCCACGGTGTAGCTCATGCCCGCGGCGCCGCTCGGCGTCACTTGGACCGAGCCGTCGGCGAGCGTGAGGGGCGCCGCCAGGCTGGGCGGGGCAAACAGCGCCAGGCTGTTCCAGGCCCCGGCGGCGATGGCGACCACCCCGCCCAGGCCCGCCGGCACGGTCGCCTGGCCAAAGCCAAACGGGTCATTGGTGCTGCTCGACGAACCTGCGCCCCAGGCCACCACCAGGCCGTCGGACTTTAGCGCCAGGCTGTGAAACGCCCCGGCCGCAATCGCCACTACGTTGCTCAAACCCGCCGGCACTGCCGCCTGGTTGTCTGAGTAGTCCACCGGGTCGTTGGTCAGCCCCGCCCCCCAGCCCACCACCGTCCCGTCGGACTTAAGCGCCAGGCTGTGATAGGTCCCCGCGGCCACCGCCGTCACGCCTGTCCCGCTGTAGCCATCGCGAAGGCGGATGGTAGACCGCACCGGGATATTCGACTCTGAGCTTACGCGCAGAGGGAAAGCCTGTTTTGCGCCTGGATCTTGTCTAGACTATAGTCTGAGCCCGTCAATGACCCAACTACTGATGCGCTTTTCGCTGAGCCAGCAATTCAGCGAAACGGTGTTCACCCAGAGCGGCCTTGAGCTTCTGCTCCATTTGTTGCTCGCCTTGGGCACACCGGTCGGTAATCCCCGGCTCATTCCAATCCGTATAAATCGGATCAAATTCATCGTAGAAGGGCTTTTGGATGTTGAAGATCTCTTGAAACTCCCGTTCCGTGAGATCGCAGCCGGTGAAAGCGAAGCGGATCTTGGTGGCGGTGGGAGAGACCCGCCAATCATATTCCTGTTTGTCTTCGGGCCCCAGCAGTCTCTCCATTTCAGCTTCTTTCGCGACATGCAGAGCTTTAAGCGCCTGGCGCTTTTCCGGCGTCAGCGTTCCCTGGACGCGCAAGTCGCTTTCTTTGGCGGCATAGAGGTCGTTGATCTCTTTGATTTGTTGCTGCTTTTCGCGGGACAAAAAGCCAATGGTGAAATCGTAGAAGCCGGGTTCGGTAAAATGGTCCGCCACTTCTTCCCCGGTGTCGCCCAGGAGCAATTTCAGCAAGGCCCGCCTCTCACCGTCCAGTGCGCTCAATTCTTTGATTTGTTCCTCGTTCAGCGACCATGGATTCACTCCAGTCCGCCAATACTCGAACCGAGACGGCAAGAGGGCTTTCTTTCGGCTGTTGAACAGCTTGGTGACGTCGGCGACGATGATATCCCGGATGGTCTCCTCCGGGCACCCAATGGCGCGCAAATTCGCAATGTACTGACGGTAATCGGAGGATTCGACCTGGCGCCAGTCAAAGCGGTTGGCGGGCGGCGCCGACGCATTGGTGGTTACAATCGCTTCCACTCGGGCGGTCGGCGCCTGAGCCACCAAAGCTGGCGGAGGCGGGGCAGTTTCGTTGCTTGATTGAGCCGAATAGAGCACCACGGTGGTGGTTCTTCGAGCACTGTGTGACAGCCGCCTCGATAATTGATGGCACCTTCTTCAGGAAAACTGAGGGAATCCCCGTGTTCCTTCGCACTTTCCGTGCCGTGGGCGTAGACCACCTGAAATCCCCAACCCGCCTCCCGGGGGGCTCCCGAAATCCCCTCCATCAAATAGCTCCGTCCCGAAAGGCGCCCGCTGAAAATCGGTTCCAAGCTGAGGTGTGACACGATTTGGGGAAGGGGTCAGTCCCGGAATTCTGAACGCTGGTTACGTGACATGGAAGGGTCTGGAAGGGTCGCTGGAAGGGTCGCTGGAAGGGTCGGTCCAATAATCGTGTGAGCATTGTCATGGTGCTGGGTTCATATTCTCACGTTGGATGGTGAAGGCTGGCGGCCAGGGCCTCAGCGGCGAACCGGTGGTGACCGGCAGGTTGGCCAAGCCATCATCGGCCTCGCGGTTGGGGCGGTCGAGGTTGCCCGGCGAAGGCCATTGTAGCTCAGCGGTCGAGCAACGGTTTCGTAAACCCAAAAGCCCGTTTGTGGCGCGGACGCGCTTTTCAAGGTGTACTGCCACGGAACCTCTGCAAATAAAGCTCAGAATCGATGTCAAACCTCAAAAACAATCCCCTTCCGGATGCCTCCGAAAGGGGTTCAACAAGCCGTTCTAGGCCACTCCGGGGTTCAACAGAGGGCTCAACACCAGGCAACGGTTTTCCGAACCGTCGCGGGTCCTGTGACTCGCTCTCCGGGTCACCCTAATACTACACGTAGCACGGCCTGTCCTTGCCCGGCCGCATGGGAGCCGCATCGTCGCTATCTCTTCGTGCGTCTCCCCGGCCTCCCGCTTGCCCGACGCGCCATGCCGCGAGCGGGGAGCCTTGACGTGGCATTCTTGACGGATTGCTCTTAACCGCTGGCGGGGACCTACTGCCTGCGAAACCGATAAAAGCAACTCGGATAATTGGTCCATTGGGGATCGCTGAAATAGAGCGAGCCGCCGGTGAGGGTGTTCGTTTGCAGTGGATTCCAAATGTGGTCGGCGAGATTAGTGCAAGACTCCACCACGACCACGGTATTGGACGCGTCGGTGAAGTTGAACCCGAAGCCGCTTGTCCCTACGCCAAAACGGCCGTCCTTGGTCTCGATCTGGGGCGGTTGGCTGGCAGCGTAATAGATGGTAAAACCACTGTTGGCGTAATCGAATACGTGGCCGCCGAACGATATCGGACCGTCCCCCAGAAAATAGGCGCTGGTCAGGCTGGAACAGCCACAGAACGCAGAGTACCCGATGGAGGTGACGCTGGTGCCGATGATCACGTTGGTCAGGCCGGAACAATCTAAGAACGCATCGACCCCGATGGAGGTGACGCTGTTGGGGATGGTGACGCTGGTCAGGCCAGAGCAGAATTCGAACGCCCAATCGCCGATGTTGGTGACACTGTTCGGGATGGCCACGCTGGTCGGGCCGGTGCACCAAGTGAACGCGGAGTCCCCGATGGAGGTGAGGCTGTCAGGGATGGCCACGCTGGTGAGGCGCCCACAACCTGTGAACGCAGAGCCCCCGATGGAGGTGACGCTGTTGGGGATAGCGTAGGCTCCAGATTTGCCGCCCGGGCATTGGATGAGAGTGGACCGGCTCTTGTTGAACAATACGCCGCTGACGCTGCTATAAGCCGGGTTGAGGCTGTCCACCGTGATCGTGGTCAGCTCGGAACAATTAGAGAACGCCGCTTGCCCGATGTTGGTGACGCTGCCGCCGAGGGTCACGCTGGTCAAGTCGGTAGTGTCGAAGGCAGAGTCCCCGATGGAGGCGAGGCTGTCGGGGAGGTTCACGTCGGTCAGGCGGATACAATTATGGAACGTCTCATTCCCAATGGAGGTGACGCTGGTGCCGAGGGTCACGTTGGTCAGGTTGAAACAATAGTAGAACGCAGCGCCCCCGATGGAGGTGACACTGTCGGGGATGGTGACGCTGGTCAGGCTCATATTACCCCAGCGTGCACTGAACGCACCGTCCCCGATGGAGGTGACCGTCCCAACGCTTGGTATTGACGGCGGTATCGCGACCGCCCCTCCGGAGCCTGTGTATCCCGTTATGGTGACACCGGCGCCGCTGACGGTATATTGAAAATCGCCATAGGTCTGGGCGGCACAAAGACGCGAGCGGCAAACCAAGCATACCAAGACCATGGCCGTCGCCCATTTGCGGATGACGCAACCCCTTTGCTCCACAAAGTCGTTCATAACTCGCGTGTCCGAAACCCAAATACACGAACTCTCGTCAAAACACATCAGAACGGCTCGTCTGTCAAGAGGAACCAGGTGACTTTTCTGCTACTTCCACGGTGCCGTCACACGATTCACGCCCGGCCCGGGGCTCCCATGTGCTCGAGGCCAGTTTCGAGCGCTGACGGAAAGCGGGCAGCGTGGAGCCACGCCGCTCATCCCGCCGGGCACTCCTCATGGAGCCGCGTGTGGGCGATGCCGCCCTGCCAGCCTCGGCGCGCCCAGCCGGCGGTGAGCTCGATGCCGAACTGGGGCCAGTCGGGCGGGATGGGCAGGGCGCACAGTTCTACCAGGGCGAACCGCGCCTGCCGGATGTCATCCTGGCGGGCCCGGACGAACCACGCGGGGGCCAGCCCAATGAAGACCACGTTGTCTGCGACCTGCATGGCCTTCTGGAGGAACGCGCGGAACTGGGAAAAGGGCGGGTTGCCGACGGCCCAGTCCCAGCGCCCCTCTGCCTTGAGGAAGTCCCTCCCGTTTTGAATCTCGAACCAATCCGCGCCCCTGGGTAGCGCCCGGAGGAGGGCGCCGTTGCCAGAGCTCGGCTCGACGATCCGGCCGGAAGGCAGAAAGTGCTCAACGACCGCGCGGGCCAGGGCGTCGGGGGTTTGGATGCGGTCATCGCCGTTGCGGGGGAGCACCGGGGCGCCGTCCTCCACGCCAAGCTCGGACGCCGCCGTCGGGCGCCAGGCCCCACACCACGCACTGTCAGGTCACTTGCCAAGTACCGCACTCTCGACAGGCAGTCGTGGACGTGAAGCACCCTGGCTGTTTGACGTTTGACGTGTGTGCGCCAAGACCGTAGGATCGGGGCATGATAGCGGCCGAGATGGAATCGCCCCGTTGGCAAGCCGTGGGCCTGGTCCTGGAACAGAATGCGCGTGATTTGCAGGCCAAGCGTTACGGACGCCTCCCGGAAATAGTCAGTTGGTTTAAGGCAATTGACCTCTTCCGGCAGGCGGAGTTGGAGCGCATGATCGAGCGCAAACCGACGCCGGTGGACAAGCGCTACCATAAGACTTGGCTGGCCGCGCTCATCGCGGAAGGCGAGCGACTTGTAACCGAAGTCCGCCGGAGCGGAGGTCTCCCGCGCAATACCACCGGCATCAAGCTCTCGGACCTCGAGGCAACGATCGAGGAACTCTATGACACTCACGCCGAGTGGCATGGCAGCCTTAGACCAGAGCGCCGCGCAGCCATCTTCAGGCAAATCTTCGATGCCCCAAAATCCTGAACTGGAAGCGATCCTGCAGCTCGGCCAACATGCGGGGAGTTTCGTCCGAGCCGGAACACGAGCACACCCAGCTCTTTTTGGGGGCGGGCGTCCGCGGTGTGAGTCAATACTCCTCGCTCATCTGCTTGTCCCCATGCTCCGGGTTGGGGATGAGCTTTCGGGCTCGTGGATCCACGACGAAGTCCAGGTATTTCAGTGGAATCTGGCCCAGGAGGTTGGGCACATCGTCGTCAATTTCCACCACTTGGAATACGCCGTTGCGGCCCATAAGTTCCAAGCGCACTGGCTCGAAGACCGCGCGGCGACGAACGCCATTCGTGGTCTTGGATTTCACGTCGCCTTCCTTGTGCAGGCCCAGCGCATTGATGAGGCTGGATTGGAGGTAAAGCCGCGTGGCTCCGGTGTCCACCAGCGCCTCAGTTGCCACAGTGCGGGGTTTCGCCCTCGACAGTTTGCGACGGACGGCAACCAAGTCTCCCTGATTGGTCAGCCTGATTGTGACGACGACTTTACCCACGTGCAAATTGTGCGCGATCCAAGCAAATGGCGCAAGGACAGAATAAAGGTGCTTGAGCGGTTTATGCAGTCTTGCAAATGTGGAACGATCGGTTCTCATTTTCCTTTGGTTGCGGCTGGGGCGGGCTCTGTCCTATAGTGGCGGCATGGTTCATGTTGGAGTTGGTTACGACGTTCACGCCCTGGCCCAGGGGCGCAAGCTGGTCCTTGGCGGCGTGGAAATCCCGCACGGCAAAGGACTGGAAGGACACTCCGATGCCGACGTGTTGATGCATGCGATTTGCGATGCGATTCTGGGCGCGCTGGGCGAGCCGGATATCGGCCACTTTTTCCCAAACACCGATCCCCGCTGGCGCGGCGCCCCCAGCCGGCTTTTCCTGGAGGAGGCAGCCCGCCTCACGAAATCGCGCCAGGGCGCAATCGTCAATATCGATGCCACCGTCATTGCGCAGCAGCCCAGGCTGCTTCCCCATGTCACGCAGATGAAATCGAACATTGCCGCCGCCCTGCGCCTCAATCCCCGGCAGGTCGGCATCAAGGCCACGACCAACGAGCACTTGGGGTTTATTGGCCGGGAGGAAGGCATCGCCGCCATGGCGGTGGCCAGTGTGGACTTGCCCTGAGATTGCAGCCTATCCTGCGGTCTGGCCAATATGGCGGCAAAAGCGGAGATAAGCTGGAAACGTGTGAGCGCGGAGGGCATCCGGCTCCAGGTGTATGCGCGGCACGTGGGCCAGGAGTGGCGCTTCTTTGTCCGGGAGCGCCGTTACGACCAGTGGCAGGCCCTGGCCGAGCCGCCGTTGCAGGACTGGCTGGAACTCCTGGATGCTGTCCGCCGCCGGATCAACCGCCGCCGCCTCCGGCCCGAGGAGGAGGGGCGCATCCAGGAGTCCATCCGGCAACGGTTCCCTGGGGAGGAGATGGGGTGAGCGCAGTTTTTCCCTGACACCGGCCCTCTGGTTGCCTAGAATCCGCAGGGTATGAGCAGAGCGCCTCTGATCTTGATAGCGCCGGACGCGGACCAGCAAGGGCCGGAGTTCGGGGATCTCTCGATCAGTCTTTCTGAGTGCTACACGCGGGCCATCCTGGATGCAGGGGGCCTGCCGATGCTGCTGCCCCCTACGGTGGCGCGGGAGGCGATTGCCGACTGCGTGAGCCGGAGCGATGGGGTGCTCTTGACCGGGGGTGGAGACGTGGACCCGCGCCTGTACGCCAAACGGTTGCCCCGGGGGCTGCGGCGGACGGTCACGGTGTGCCCGGACGGCGGCCAACGGGACTTGCGGGAGTTGCTCTTGATTGACGAGGTTTTCCGCCAACGCAAACCGCTGATGGCGATTTGCCGCGGCCAACAGATTCTCAATGTGGCCCTGGGAGGCGCGCTGCTGGTTGACATTCCGGGGCAACTCCCCAACGCGCTCAACCACCATCAGATGGACCGCAAGGGCGAGGTGGTGCATGAAGTGCGGTTGACACCCGATTCTTTACTGGCCAAGATAACGGGAACCGTTAGACTGGGGGTGAACAGCACACATCACCAGGCGGTCGCCCAAGTCGCCGGGCCGTTGAGAGCGGTTGCCCTCAGCGCCGACCAAGTGGTTGAAGGGCTCGAACTCAAGCCGGGGGCGGCGCCGTGGTTGCCGTTCCTGTTGAGCGTGCAGTTTCATCCGGAACGCCTGGCGGCGCGCTCTTCCGAGCATCGGGCGCTGTTCGGCGCGTTTACCCGGGCCTGTGTGCTGAGCCGTGATTAGTTCCTATGAAGGGCAAAGTCCTGATAGTTGACGATGACCAAGACCAGCGGACCGTCCTGACGGCGCTCCTGGAGGAGGATTACCAGATCTCGACTGCCGACAGCGGCGCCGCGCTCCAGAGGGCCTTTGCCCAGGAGCAGCCTGACCTGATCCTGCTGGATGTCAAGTTGCCGGATGCCGACGGGCTGGATTTGCTGCCCCAACTCAAGAAACGCTGGCCCGACACCCAAGTGATCGTCCTGACCGGCGCTCCCAGCGACCACGAGGCGGTCTCCTGGGCGGTGGAGGCCATCAAGCGCGGCGCCTTCAATTTTCTCCGCAAGAATGTCCAATTCGACGGCGAGAAGCTCCTGGCCGACGTGCAAAACGCCATCGAATCCAAGCGCCAGAACGAAGAGGCCAGCACTCTCCGGCGCGCCCTTGAAACGATGAGCGGGACCCCTTCGCCCATCTTCCAAAGCGCCGCCATGCGGGAGGTGGTCCGCAAGATCGACCGCATCGCTCCCAGCGATGTCACTGTCCTCATCACCGGGGAAAGCGGCACCGGCAAGGAAGTCATCGCCGACCTCCTCCATGCCCTGAGCAGCCGCAGCAAAGGCCAAATCATCAAGGTCAACTGCGCCGCCCTGCCCCGCGAACTCATCGAAAGCGAGCTCTTCGGGTCCGTCCGTGGCGCGTTCACCGGCGCCCACGCCGACCGCGAGGGCCTCTTCCGCCAGTCCGAAGGCGGCACCCTTTTGCTGGACGAAATCTCCGAAATGCCGGTCGACACCCAGAGCAAGCTCCTGCGCGTCCTCCAAGACCAGGAGGTCCGGCCCGTTGGCGGCAAGACCAGCTACAAGACCAACTGCCGCATCATCGCCGCCACCAATCGCAACCCCCAGGACGCCATCCAGGCCGGCAAACTGCGTGAGGACTTGTTCTATCGCATCAGCGCCATCTCCCTCCACCTGCCTCCCCTGCGCGAGCGCCGGGAAGACATCGTGCCCCTGGCCAACTCCTTCCTCAAACGCTTCGCCGCCCAGGCCAACCGCACCCTCACCGGCTTCAGGCCCTCCGCCGTCGAGCGGTTGACCGCCTTCGATTGGCCGGGCAACGTCCGCCAGTTGCAGAACGAAGTCCAGCGCGCCGTCCTGCTCTGCGAGGGCAATGAAATCGATGCCAGCGACCTCTCCATTTCCGAGACCCGGGCCGCCGCCGAGGAATCCGCCGACACTAACTTCACCCTGCTCGAGGGCGTCGAACGCAACGCCATTATCCAGATGCTCAAGGAGACGGGCGGCAACAAGCTCGAAACCGCAAAGCGCCTCGGCATCGGCCGCCAAACGCTCTATAACAAGATCAAGGCCTACGGGATCGAGGTTTAGGTTCCCAGCTTCTTGGTGAGCACCTTCGAGTTGCGCCCGCTTTGGCCGTATCTTTCGCGGCGGGCGGGCGGCAGGTCATCGGGGGTGCCTTCGACGAACCCGGCCTTGCTTTGGAAATAGGTGAAGGCCTGGGTGGACAACGAAATGAGCTCGCTCAGGCCCATCTCACGGGCCCGGTTCTCGACGAATTGAACGAGCTTGCGGCCGATGCCCTGGTTTTCGTGGGCCGCGCTGACGTACAGGCAGGCCAGTTCGCCTTTGCCGTATTCCGGGTAAGGGTGCAAGGCAACGCAGGCAACAGGGTTCCGGTCGATCTCGAACAGGTAGTAATCACCCAATTGCTTCTCGATCGTCGAACGGGTCCGTTTGGTCAGTTCCTCGTTCTCGACAGAGACCTTGGTCAGATTGAGGATGCTGCGGATGTCCTTCTTGAGGGCGCGGCGGATTTGTTGGAATTCGTTGGCGTAGATGAGCGTGCCAACGCCCTCGTTGGTAAAGACCTCCGCCAGCAGGCCCTCCTCGAGAGAGCCGTTAATCACATGGACTCGAGGCGCCCCAGCCTTGCAGGCGGCGACGGCATGGATGGCCTTGGAGAGCAGGGCGGGGTGGACTTCGCTCCTCTGCAAGGCCAGCACCGATTCGAGATCGCTCACCGACATCTGGCGAATGACACGGCCACCCACGGTGATGCCGTCGAAGGGCGTGATGAACATCAGCTTGGCCGCCTTGAGGGCCTCGGCGGCAGCCAAGGCGACGCCATCTGAGTTGACGCGGTAAGTCCTGCCCTCGCCGTCGAACCCCAGCGGCGGCAACACGGGAATGATGCCGTTGTCGAGCAACTTTTGGAGCATATCAACGTCCACCCGCTCGACCTTGCCCGTGAAAAGATGGTCCACGCCGTGCAGGATGCCGACGGGGTGTGCGATCAGGGCGTTCGTGCAGGCGGCGCGCAGGTCGTTTGCCGCCAGGCCCTCGAGAATCTCGTGCGTGAGACGGTTGGCCGCAGTCAGGGCCAGCCTCAGCGTGGGCTCGTCGGTGATGCCGCTGCCGTCGAGGTTGGACGCGGTTAGGCCCTCGGCCGCCGCCAGCAGCTTGATCTGCTCGGACGCCCCGTGCGCGAGCACCACCCGGATGTTCAGCGAGCGCAGCACGGCGATATCAACCAGGAGATTGGCGAAATTCTCGCTGGTTACAATCGCCCCGTCCACGCTAATGATGAACGTCTTCTCGCGGAATTGGGGGATGTACCGCAGAATGCCCCGCAAATCGGTTAGTTTCACCTTAGGTCAATCGCTCCGGTTCAGAGTCTGCCAATAAGTACGCCCGTTTCCGAAAGATTCAAAGGGAAAATCAGCCCCGGCAATTCAATCCACATGGAACACCTCCTCCAGGTTGGCCCACCACTCCTTGGGAGCCCGGTTGGCCAGCGGTCGCTGGCAAGGCTCGCAGAACGACCACCATCGCTGGGTGGCCGGATCTGCGGCCATCCTGGCCATGTCCGCGGCGAAGTCCCCGCCGATATACTCGAAATAGCTGAACAGGTAATACTGGCCGTCCTCGAGCTGGCGAAGATAGATCGAGTAGTTTCGGATCTGGCACTCCCGAATCTTCTTCAGCACGTCGGGCCAGACCGCGGCGTGCAATTGCCTGTATTCTGCGGCCTTTTCCGGCCGCAAACCGATGATCATTCCGTAACGTTTCATGGCCGTTTCCCGGTATTGAACGAAATGTCCAACGGGTTTGTAAAGGGCAACAAAACTAATCCTTCACGAAGAGGACTTCCAACCCCTCGGAAGCAGCGATTCCGGCCTGGCATTCGTCCGTCGAAAGAAAAAGTTCACACTCGAACTCCAGGGCGAACGCCAAATGCAGCAGGTCCAGACTTCTGGCCCCCGTTGTTGCAGTGTGCCGGCGGGATAAGTCTCCGGCTCTGGCACAAGCCGCATCCCAATCTCCGTTGGTTTCGACCAACACCCCGCGGGTTATAAAGTGCGAGAGACGTTCCAGCGCAACCGGTTCTTCCCGGCTGATCTGGGACCGTTCATGCGGGCCCGCAGAATGCCTTTGGTGAAACGCCTTCGCTCGGATCGCGTTCTCCGCCTCCAGTGCATGCAGAGGCAGGAAGGCGAGAGCCGGCCGGCCGAGCCGCCGATATTGGGCCAATGCCTCTTCCGTGCCAGCCTCTCGAGCCAGAAGCTTAACAATGAAGCTGGTATCGGCATACACTCTCATCGGCGGCCATCCTTGACGATCTTTGAGAGGTTGGGAGGGGACGCCGGTCCGCGCAGGACTTCATCCAGTAGTTCATCGATGGCCCTTGCGCGCTCCGGGCTGTCGCCCTGTGCAAGCGCCGGTTGCAAAATCCAGAGCGGCTGCCCATGATCGGTGATCCGGACCGACTGCCCGGCCCGGGTGATCCTCTTCACCCTGATCGGTTCTCTCAGGAGTTGCCGAAGCGGAATTGATTTCATTCTGTCTGACATTATCGTCAGACGCGCAATATGTCAACCGCATATTTCTGCCGCCAGCGAATTACGAATTACGGGTCCTGGCTCCGCCGCCCTGGGCAGAGTGGGAAAATGGATCATTCCCCCTCCCCTAGGCTCCGAGCGCATGGCGGAGGGTTTCGCTTCGTCCCCGTATAATTGAATCCAAGATGGCTGCGATCTTGAACCGCGGAATACGCGGAATACGCGGAAACCCAAGACGACAAGCAATCCTTTTCCGCGTATTCCGCGTATTCCGCG
>Ga0187849_1003799_pt1 | contig 12975 bp, 16 predicted proteins | sample June2016WEW_4_10_2_FD_132412 | JGI IMG/M metagenome (GOLD analysis project Ga0187849, IMG submission 132412) | Peatland microbial communities from SPRUCE experiment site at the Marcell Experimental Forest, Minnesota, USA - June2016WEW_4_100 | ecosystem: Environmental > Terrestrial > Soil >... | reverse complement strand
GCTTTTACCACCAAGTCACAAAGACACCAAGAAGGCTTTGGGCGGCAGGTAGTCGCGGGCGGTCGTACCCTTCCTGATCGCTGTAGTATTATCCTCGACACTGGGCAGCTACTTAGACTTGCCAAGGAACCCGACGCGCGCCTGCCCCCAATGCCAGAGAATGTATCCGGACGACACTGATTCCTGTCCGCGCGACGGCGCTCACCTCACCGCTCAAGCCACGGAAACCGAAGCGCAGCTTGCCGGTCAAGTGTCCCGCCGTTTTCGTATTGTCCGCCGCCTGGGCGCGGGCGGCATGGGCGCGGTCCTGTGTAGGGCCGAACGGCGTTCGGCCCAGGGGCGAGCGCCGCTCGCCCCTACACCCCCTTGGCGCCTGGCACTCAAGGTCCTGAGCCGCAAGGGTTTTGCCTTTTCCTGTCACTCGCCACTTGTCACTGCCTTGGGTGACCCCGACTTCCTGCTGCGCTTTCAGAATGAAGCGGCTTCCACAGGGCGCATTCATCACTCGAACGTCGTCACCATTTACGAATCCGGCCAAGCCGATGACGGCACGCCCTACATCGCCATGGAGTTCCTGGAAGGTGAATCTCTCCGCCAGGCCCTCACGCGGCGGGGCGCGCTTCCCGTGCCGGAAGTTGCAGAAATTCTCCAGCAAGCGGCGCGGGGGCTGAACGCCGCGCACAAGCTGGGCATCATTCATCGTGACCTGAAATCCGATAACATCTTTCTCTCGAACAAACCGGAAGGGCCGAGGGCGGAATGATCAACCTTGCACTAGATGTTATAATTAAATCCAGTTCCATGAGACACGCTGAGGGATGAGCAGTGAGGGAAGGGGAATGGCGATCAAGATCTGAAACACAGACGATCCATCAAAAGGCTGAAGGTGGATTAGGGCCGTGGATGTATTTTCGGTTAGTAAGCGAAGCGAAATAATGCGACGCGTGCGCTCGAAGCACACCAAGCCTGAGCTGCTGGTGCGCGAGATAGTTTCAAGCATGGGGTTTCGTTATCGGCTGCACTCGGAAACAATTTCTGGTCATCCAGATTTGGCATTTAGCCGATTACATAAGGTGATCTTCGTGCATGGGTGTTTTTGGCACGGCCATCGGTGTCCGGCAGGAGGATTACCGGCGTCAAATACGGATTACTGGAATGCAAAAAGGAACAGAAACCTAGCCAGAGACAGGCGAACTCGCCGCGCTCTCCGTCGCGCGGGGTGGAAATCACACGCATTGCTGAGCGGGTTTTGAAGTACGACATCTGAAAACGCCCTTGCGAAGAAGGCTTGTGAAACAACTGTCCTTGCGAGAAAAATCCATACTGGCAGGATTATATCTTTCAAAGTTTGACTCTGAGGGATTGCGACGCCTTGGTTTCGGAAGTTTTACTGAAGCATTCAATGTGATCGGGTCGGCGTTGGGAATTCGGCCGGCATCGGTAAAGAATTATAGGGACGAATTTGATCCTTTATTTCCAAACGATAGGAGAGGCTGGCATAAAAGACCGATACGGGAATATTGCAAAGCCATTTACAGCACGTTCGGCAGCCTCAACCTGAAAGAATTCACGAGCCTTTTAAAGCGAATTATATACAAAGAACATGACATTGATGTGCTGATGGAAGAAGTTGAAACGAAGCAGGGGGAAGACCGCTCCTTTGCGAAACGGCTGATAACGGGTCAAGCGGCTGAACAATACTTCAAAGCAAAATATAGAGAGATAAGCCTGTTCCAAGATTTTGCGCTTGAAGACACTACCAGGCTTGGTTGTGGTTTTGATTTCAGGCTCATTTCGCCGAATCTCTTTTACGGAGTAGAAGTAAAGGGCTTGAGTGAGGTACGCGGCAGTATTGCGCTGACGAGCAAAGAGCACGCTGTCGCTTCAGTATTGAAGGACAGATTCTTTCTGTTCGTAGTGAAGAACTTTAGGGAAAATCCCTTCCATGAGTGGTACCAAGACCCCCTGAATGGAAATCTCGTCTTCAGCCGAGTCGAACAGAAAACAATTCAAATAAGTTGGACTACAACGGTATGAGCATTACTGAGACGGGATAGCTCACAACGGAGCGCCCTGCTCAGGTGCGAGGACACAGATGAGCAAACGAGGCGATAGACCCCCTCTAAAGAAAAATAGCATGAGAAGTCGAATGAAAAGGCGCTCCGATGGCAATTGGGTGAGCTTGCCTAAGTCAATCGTACAAGCACGCGCGGGGTTGATTCCTTCCGAGGGGATCGATGCGAGCCCTCCGCCAGAGGGGCTGACGGCACAGGAGCAACTACGGTGGTACCGTGGCCTGCCAGTGTTGCAGCAAGCCGATTAGCCCCGGCGTGACAGCATCGTGCCTGTGGCGGACATTTAATGGCTGGGTGGAGCCCTCCGGGAGGTCTTCGCCTCAATTCTGGTGAGGGATCCCGCCAAGAAGCAGGTAGCCGGCATTGACCTATCACAATATGAGGTGAAATCAGCCACAGATGGGGGCAGCTACGAGTACCAGTATCACAAACTCACTGGCAGACAGAAACTGCAAAGAGACATGGATGTCGGCCATTTGTTTTTCGACCATCGAAACAACTTGCGACTGGTGGATCTCCGCTACGCCCACGGCAATTCGATGAAAGAGTTTTTCCAAAAGTGGCTTGATGAATATCCAGATCCTTACCTGCAAAGATATCGCAAGAATATCCCTTTCCAGTGGGTCAAAGAGAATGGGACATTGCTGATGACCCTCACAGACGGGGAAGTTACTTACCCCGAATTGGGCACGCGCTAGTTTCTCACCATCAGGCCCGCGGTTGTTCTTGAACTCCGCGGCTTGTATACTGGGGAACCGTCGAAGAACTGCCTGAGGCCGACCACGAGCCACTTTAACCGAGTAAGCCCAAACAAGACTTAGGGGTCATGATGGACCCACGGCACCTTTCGGTAGACGAGCGTCTTATGGGAGCGTGCGTGTATTGCGGCGGACCAGCAGAAACTCACGATCACGTTCCTTCGCGGGTGCTGCTTGAGGATCCTCCCCCTGACGATCTCCCGGTTGTCGACGCTTGCGCTGCCTGTAATCAAGGCTTCTCTCTGGACGAGGAGTATCTGGCGTGCTTCCTCGAATGCGTACTCGCTGGTTCGACGGATGTAAAGCGCCTACGGCGAGAGAAGATCAAACACGCGTTGTCACGAAATGATCGGCTGTCCGCGCGCATCCAAGCTTCCGCACGTTTCAACGATAATGGCGTACTGACCTGGGAGCCTGAGGTTGAACGTGTGCACAATTTCGTGCTCAAACTGGCGCGAGGACATGCCGCATATGAATTGAGTCTTCCACAACTCGACAGCCCGGAAACGGTTTTTGTTTCGCCCTTGCTCGCTATGTTGGACGGAGATCGTAAGGCTTTCGAGAATGCGGGTTCGGGTGAGCTTCGGGGTTGGCCGGAAATCAACAGCCGGGCCTTTCTCCGTGTGGTCGGCGCGCAACCGTATAGCGATCAGGCTGGTGCGTGGATAGTCGTCCAACCAGGCCAGTATCGGTATTCGGTCGATCAGCATGGCGGTGTTCGAGTCCAGGTTGTGTTGGCTGAATACCTTGGATGTGTTGTTAAGTGGGCTTGATGTAAAAGGAATAACAACAGACAGTCTAAAACATATAATCAGGGGACACCAATGGACATCTCTCCAGACAAGCAAAACACTGACGGGGTCTTCGCCAATACTGCGTACTATATCGACTTCTATCAGCGCGACTACCGTTGGACAGACGAGCCGGTAACGAGGCTGCTCGACGACATCTTTTACAAGTTCAAGGAGCGGTATGCCAAAGCCAGCGCCCTTGATCCGGGTAAAGAGATCATCACCACATACCCCTGGTACTACCTTAGCACCTACGTCACGAATGTGGTCGATGGGCGCGTATACGTGGTTGACGGGCAACAACGCCTGACCACTCTGTCACTGATTCTTATCAAGCTCCTCCACCTTGCTAAGAGTCACGGCTCCAAGCTGGAGGGCTGGATCGCCAGCAAAATCGCTGGGCAATCGGGATTTGAGCAGAAGTTCTGGATGAACCATGTCGGCCACACCGCAACCCAGTAGGCGTTGCTTGAAGGCGTGGACACCAAGAAGATCGACACGAGGAGCGGTGTCACAGCCCAAAACATGGTGAAGAACTACGAAACCATCAGCGCTTGGTTGGACAAAGAGCTGAAGGACAAGCATTGCTTCGAGACTTTTGTCTTTTACTTGCTGCATCGCCTCGTCCTGATAAACCTCGCGGTCGAACAGACCGAGGTGTCGATGGTGTTTGAAGTGATCAACGATCGGGGTGTCCGCCTCAGACCGTACGAGATTCTCAAAGGCAAACTACTCGGTCAGATCGAAAAAATCGAACTCGATAACGGCAAATACAACGATCTTTGGGAACGCAAAGCCGCCGAGATCAATGTCTTCAAGGAGGACGAGATCGACAGCTTTTTCCGCTTCTACCTCAAGGCGAAATTTGCTGCGACCCGCAGAGAAGGTCAGCGATTTGACGGGGATTATCACCGGGAGATGTTCGCGCCGGACATGGACAAGTGTTTGGGCTTGCTACGCAATTCAGCCAAGGTGAAGACCTTCCTGAAGGGTGATTTTACCTACTACACCAACCTGTATATCAAACTGCGCCGTGCCTATGCCCAGGATCAAAAGGAATTTCGGGCCACCTATTTCAATGCTCTGCTCGACCTGGATGCGCCATTCCTCCTGGCCCTGTCGGCCTGTGTGCAGAATGACCCCCTGGAGGATGAAAAAATCAAAAGATTAGGCAAGGAAATTGACCGGTACTTCTCTCTGCTCCAACTCCAAAGCGCATACGACAGCAACGAGTTTGCAGATTCGCTTTTCCGAGTTTCGGAAGCTGTTCGGGGGGAGCCACCGGAGAGCTACCGCTCTGCATTTGATACCCAATTGAAGGCCATGATTGCTGCCCGCCGTAACGTCCAGGACGCCGCGCCACTGAGCTATCCGGCTTTCAAGCAGACTGGCATCAATTTGAACACCCGTTTCAAGCGCTACTTCTTTGCGCGAATCGACGAATTTCTGGCGGAGAACTTGAATCTGAATCCGAAGCATCCCATCACCGATCTCGTAACAAAGACAGGCGCGAAGACTGGCTTCCATGTCGAACACATTCTTTCTTGGAACGACGAGAATAAGAAACTGTTCGACGGCGATGAAGAGCGCTTTGAGCAGGAGCGAAACCGGCTCGGCGGAATCCTCCTGCTCAAAGGGAAAGATAACATTTCCAGTAACAACGAAGCATATACCAAAAAGCTAAAGTCCTACGCTAACACGCTCCACTGGAACGAGACCCTGCGTGCGGACAGCTACAAATCAAAGCTGGACATGAATGAACTGCGCGCGCGGTACAAACTGGATTTGAGACCATCCGATCAGTTCGGCCCCGGAGAATTGGAGGCCCGCCACCGCCTGCTCTTTGAAATCACCAAGATCATCTGGAGTTGATTTGGCCGCCACGAACACGGGCAACATCTCTATTACCGCGTCCTATCCGTGGCCTGTTCTGGCTTCTAAACGGTGGCACAGGCACTCTTGCCTGTGTGCTCTGCATGGGAGGCGTCAGCTTTCGACACAGGCAAGAGTGCCTGTGCTACCCTTGGCATCTCACGACTTGTTCGTGAGCGCTTTTTCTACCGCTTCCGGGTTTCTATCAATCACCGTCAAGTAGGCGCGCACCGCGCTTTCCGGACGCCTGCGCCCTTGCTCCCATTCCTGGAGCGAGCACGGGCTCAAGGCATAGCGCCGTGACAATTCTGCTTGCCAGGACTTGCCTCGCGAAGCCATTTCGCCGTCAGGGGTCCGTCTAAGTCCCATGGACTTCGAGAGGACCCCTCACCCACCGCCTTGCGGTCCCCCCTCTCCCCAAGGGAGAGGGATAGAAATCAAAATCACAGCCCTCTCCCTTGGGGAGAGGGGGGACCGCAAGGCGGAGGGGGCCCCACGTTTTGCGGGTGGGGGTGAGGGGTCTCTTCGCGGGTGGCGCCCCGATGCATCGGGGCGCCCCACGAACACAGGCAACATCTCTGTTACCGCGCCCTATCCGTGGCCTGTTCTGGCTTCTTAGCGGTCGCCGACATAAAATGTCCGCCGCGGCGGATCGGCGCCACCCGCGAAAAGAAAAGTCCGCGCCGTGCGGCAGGCAGGCCATCCCGCCCGGTGAATCGGGATGGAGACCGCTCACGCGTATGGGGTAAACCGCGGAGGAAGGAGGACTATGGCTTCATGCATTCGAAGGATCGTTGGGGTTGTACTCATCGCCGGGTGCCTGTGTGGGCGCTTGGCCGCACAGACTCACTACGTCGGGAACAAAGTGGGGACATGGTCGTTAAACGACAACCGACATCTTAAGGAGCTGTCCGAGTTGAGCGCTGCCGAGCGGAGCAGATTCGAGGCCAAAACCACCGCGCTCATCTCCCTTGTCCATAGCTCCAAAACGTTCAGCCAGCCGATGGGATTCGATGCCCAGGCGTTTCCCAGGTACTGGACTCCAGCCGAGTGCGAGGACGAGGCGCACCCCTGCGTCGGGCATCCGGTCGCGTTCCAGATGCTGGTCTATCTGTATGCCTACGTTCTTTTCGACGAGGGGAGGGTAGGTCATTCCGGTGAGCCGGATGCCAGTGCAATGATTACCGTCAATGAGCTGACCCGAGCCCTCGGCGCCAATCCGTTTGGCAGCAACGCCAACAGGGTGTTGCCCGATGGCCGCAAGATCCTTTACATGCCGCGCGAAATCCCGCTGCGCGTGGGCGGCTACCAGGTCTATGAAAAACCCCTGGGCCAGTTCAAGCACTTTTTCTTGACCAAACGGGATCGCCTCCCCTGGGTGCCCGTTACCCGCGAGCAGTTTTTGACGGCGCTGATCCGTGAACGCGAGAACAACTTCGCCAAACAGCACAAAGACAGAGAGCCCTGCGATCAGTCTTACAAGGAATGGATGGCCGACGGGGATAGACGCCGCAGGGGTTTCGAGAACATGTACCAGGAATGGAAGAAGAGCGATCCGGCCGATGCCGAACGGCGCCGGGCCGATAATGAGAAGATGGAAGCTAACATGCCGGGGGTGTTGCAGGCGGCTGCGGCTAGCTGCGAGGCGAGCCTTAAGAAGGCGGCGGCGATGGAGGCGGAACAGACCGAAGCCCTGCGCGCCGAACTTGCCCGCCTGACGCCCCCCGAGCGTGCATCGCAGGCCTGGTATGCTCCCGGTCCGGGACCCGGCAAATCGGGGCTAGTAACGCCCACCGACCCACAGGCGGGGGCGCTGGTGGCGCTGAACCCCGATTTCTTCGACCGCTCGCGCCCGCGCACGGACTTTCAGATCATCTGCGTTGAAGTCTCGTCCGAGCCTGAGTTCCAGCTCAACAAGGACGAAGTCCCCTTCTGGAGACTCGAAGAGTTCCTGACCACCACCGACTGGCAGCGCGTGGCCGAGCTGCTCGACTAGCCGGAGCCGACCGCCATGCCAGCCGGCGAACGCGCTGTTTCAGCGCGCACACTGAAAGGAAAAGTCCGCGCCGTGCGGCAGGCAGGCCATCCCGCCCGGTGAATCAGGATGGAGACCGCTCACGCGCATACCGTAAACCGCGGGCGAAGGAGGACTATGGCTTCATGCATTCGCGGGTGGCGCCCCGATGCCTCGGGGCGCCCCACGAACACGGGCAACATCTCTGTTACCGCGTTCTATCTGTTGGCCTATTCTGGCTTCTTAACGGGCGCCGACATAAAATGCGATGTCGGCGCCACCCGCGAAAGTAGCGCAGGGCCCGTGGTCCGGCTCTGCGGCTCTTCCAGCGGCGCGAGCGTTTTCCGAGCCGCACCTTGGGTAATCTTGGTTTTTCTAACCTTGCCTGGAATGAAATCATCACAACTTTAGCCGCGCCGTCAAAACCACAGCGCGGTGGAAAAACCGTCCGTCGGCTGACGGGCTGGAGAGCGAGCCCTGTGCTACGTCCCCGGTTGCGCGCGGCGCACGCGCACGCGGGAGCGCGCTCACCCGATGTCCTTCAACAGCTCCGGGTGCTTGTCCAACAGGCGAAGCAGTTTGATGACGGCGGGCAGGGGGGCAACCTCGCCGCGTTCGTAGCGGGAGAAGGCGTTGTGGCCGCCGCCGGTAAGACGTGCAGCAGCAATCTGGCTCAAGCCGAGTTTGCGGCGGATGCGGCGGATCTCCTTGCTCTGCCGCGCGCGATCGCGCAACACCAGTGCGTCCCCCGCTGCCGCATATCGCCGCGCGCTCTCGGCATCGAACTCCACTTCACCGCAAGCTCCGCAGCGCCAGCCTGAAAGCCCTTCCACCTTCACTTTCCAGCCAGCATGTTCCACCGTAAAGGTCTCGCCGTCGAAGCGCGCCAAGCCCTTGCGATCCTCGCAGTTAAGACATCTCCTCGCCATCGTTACTTCTCCTTGAATTGAATCACCGGCGCCCAATCCCGCAAGGTGATTTTGATGTAAGCCTCTTTCCGTACCGGCGTCATGGCGTGATACACGTCTTGCCACACATGAGAGTCGGCGTAGGTCGTCATCGATTTATAGAAGTCGCGCCGGGTTAGTGCGGCGATTACGGCCAGCATCTCCGCCGTAGTCAGGCCCATAGCCCGGCCACCGTCCAAGGCGGTCTTGGTGAAGGCCGCCGCCCCCACCCGCGCGACGTCCGCTTGTACGGTCACAAGGTCGTAATGGGGCGTGCGCTTTTCCACGGCTCGATATTACCCTATAAGGGTAGTCCTTTCAAGGGGTGCCGCGGGTGGCGCCCCGATGCATCGGGGCGCCCCACGAACACGGGCAATATTTCTGTCACCGCCTCCTAATCCGTGGCCTGTTCTGGCTTCTTAATGGTCGCCGACATAAAGAGCAATGCCGGCGCCACCCGCGATGTTGTTTAGGTTCTTGTTTCGAGCGGGCAGTCATAGACCGCCGCTACAAAAAAACCAAATTGACCCACTACCCGGAATCTTCCTCACAAATAACCCGGCCGGCGATGACAGTTTTCAGCCCGGGTTCTCGCTATGGGAGGTAGAAGCCGCAATAAGCGAGCTTCACGGCGAGCGATCGCCGAACTCAACCTCGAGGTGAACTATGAAGACGATCCGCAGTTTCAATCTGGTGAAGGTTATGCTCTGGGCCGTGCTGGCAGCCGGACTCAGCGCCGGCTTGGCCAGTGCGCAGGATGTCGTCCGGGGCAAGTTTACGCTGCCTTTCGAGGCGCGTTGGGGAGCGGACGTTCTCCTGCCCGGCGACTACACGTTCGAGCTCCACCTCACATCGCAACCTTGCATCGTGGCGGTTCGACAAGGGGACCGCAGAGTGGCTTTGGCCATGGCTAACTCCGTCAAACAAGGCGAGATTTCCGGCCAGAGCGCCCTGGTCGCCACGCGCACGGGCGGGAAGTACCGAATCTCGGCGTTGCACCTGGCCGAAGTGGGCCTGACTCTCGAATACACGCCCGTAAAGCCGGAACGGCCCATTCTTGTGCAAGAGCCGGTGCTCATCCAGCGCGTGCCGATTTTGATGGCGAGCAAGTGAAAGTCTGCCTTGGGGGCAGGCGCTTCGAAGAGGGCGCTTCGAAGACCGCCAGTGCCTTCTCAAAGGCTTGCCCCCCAATTTCTCCCGGATGCGGTAGTGAGAAACGGTCTGGCCGATATGGGGCGGCGGGGATCAGGGAAAGTTCCCAGGAGGGTGTCGGAAATAACAGTCTCTCCACAAAGAATCAATAACTTACAGACACTTGAATCTCGCTAAGTTGTTGATTCTACGTACAACCAAATCTATCTCCGACAGACTCGTGGGACGATGACCGGAAGGGCAACCTGACGGGCGCGGGCAAACTTCTGGGTGGCGCCCGGTCGCCCATCGGCAATGGCCGCGAGAGAGTTGGTGTCGAGGATTAAGTCCATTCTTCCGGCTCGATTCGCTCAAATTCCCGCTCAATCAAGGTGCTGATTCGGGCCGTTTCGCGGCGCAAGTGGCGCAGCTTTCCCGCCAAGGCCATCCTGAGTCTTTTCCCGGGCTGGCGATTTCATCTCCAGTTTCTCCGCCACAGCTTCACTAACAAACGTGCGCAACGGGATGTTGTGTTCGGCAGCCTTGGCCCGGCGGAAGATGGCGTCGGGAATCTCCAATGTCGTTTTCATACTCGAATGTTTCCATATTTATGAGAACATATCAATGGGCTTGCTAGTGCATCATTGACCGAGCCGGAATGACGGGAGGAGTCGAGGATCGGTTGGCCTGCAATGTATTTGTTGCCGCGATTGATATCTTGTACTACTTTCGTAACCCTCGCGGAGTTGAAATGTGCAGCGGGGAGTTTCCCACAGGAGGAAGACCTGATATGCACCGATCACTACTGAACACCCTGCTTGTCTACTTGTTTCTGAGTGCCGGTAGCTTGTGCGCTCAGGATGCGGCCCTTGCCGGGCCGCCTCTGGATCGAGGCAGAATCCAGCCGACGCTGGTCAAATTGCAGCCCGGTGCGGAGCAGCAGTTCAAAGCCGTCATCGAAGCCCCGAGGTTCAATTACGCCCAGTTGGCCGAGAAGGTGACCTGGACCGTGAACGGCATCGCCGGTGGCGACGTCCAGGTGGGCACGATCGACGCCAAAGGCTTGTACCGGGCGCCCGCCCGCGCTCCCGTGCCCCACGAGGTACACATTCGCGCGGAGGTTGAGGGTGTGGCGAACCACTACCTCTTCGCCACCGCTTTGGTGGGCGCGCCCGAGGTGGCTTATACCCTAACCAGTTCCTGGGCCGATCCGCCGGAGGAGCATCGCTTCCGGCGTCCGCACGGCATTTCCCTTGACCCCCAGGGCAACTTGCTGATTACCGATGAATTTACCAGCCGGGTCTTTCGATTTTCCAAAGACGGCAAGCTTCTGACGGAAATCGGCCTGGGGTCGGGCGGCGGGACGAGGTTTCGCGAGGGGGCCCCACCGCCGGGCCTGGGATTCGGCCCACCGCCCCCCGGCACCCCGGGACATTTCAGCGGACCGCGGCTGGCCCTCTCCGATCCGTCCGGAGCGATCTTCGTTTTGGATGTCGCCGAGCGGCGGCCGATGATTCAAGTGTTTGACAGCGAGGGCCACTTCCAGTACAGCTTTGGCCATTGGGGTACGCTGCCGGGCGAATTAATGAAAGGCCATAGCATGGCTTTTGACAGCAAGGGACTGCTGCACGTCAACGATGTCGATAACGTGAAGATTTACACCTACGAGCGGACGGGCAAGTTCCTGTCGAGTTGGGGCCATCAAGGCGCCCTGCCGGGTGACTTGAATGCTCCCCACGCGATCTACATCGACCCCAACGACGAAATTTTCGTCACCGGGTATTACGGGCCCACTCAGAAGTTCACCGCCGACGGTCACTTTCTGTTGGCCTTCGCCTATGCCGATCCGCCCGACCACGCCACCAGTTTTCAGAGCATCTGCGGAGACCGCTGGGGCGACGTTTACGTTCCCTTGGGCCGGGACGGTCTTGCCAAGTTTAGCAACACCGGCGATTTTCTCGGCTGGGTGGTGAAAGGGCACGGCGTCCAGTGGGCGGCGGTCGATGGCGACGGCACCGTATACTCGCTGCCGGCTATAGGTTTCCGAGGCGAACCGCAGCCGAAGGCGACCGTCGAAGTTTATTCTGAACAGTAGGCGCCTGACCGCGAAGTAGACCCCTAAGGGGGATTTCTCACCAACCCGAGCTGTTCTCATGGAACGGTTGAAAGGGCGGGGCTTTAGAGGTTGCGCAAAAAACCGCCGGGCCTGTCCATTTCTGATCCCCGCAGGGGATCGAGAGAGTAGCCGGGGGGCAACGCCCCCGGAAAGCACCTCCCGGATAACGTCCGACCCTGAAAGCGTCGAATCTATGTGGCGTCACGCCGGTTTTGCGTCCCGCGCCGCAAAGTTGTGCGCCCCCTTCAGGGTCGGGGAATGAGCGTTGCGCTTTCCGGGGGCGTTGCCCCCGGCTACTATCTTGTGCCCTTTCAGGGCATGAAAAAGCTGCGAGTTTTTCTGCAGCCTGTTTAGCCCCGCCCTTCCGCTCATTAGGCGGCGGCGTTGCATGTGGATGGGGGAGGCGTACATGGCCGTCCAGCCGAGAAATCAAAATGCCACCCCCGCGTTACCAAGATAGGAAGAGGAGGAACCAAGATGAGAACTGAGGCGAAGCCAAAAGAAACCCTTCCACGGTGCAAGGATTACTTCAGGGAGAAGGCCGCTATTCTTTATTTCATCCCTCTATTTGTGCTGCTGGCCGCGCATTCACAAATCGCCTTTGGCCAGAGTTGGAATTTCGAGACCGAACAGAATCTCCATCAAGTTCCTGCCTGGGCCCGCGCGGGTAAGATCCGCTTCGGGCTCTGGTACGGTGGCATTTTGGATCTAGCTAAAGGCGTCGCCACCGGTTGGGATTACTACTATCCTGCGGACCCTGACATGGTTGAGGCTTCCACCCATTGGTATGATCCTGAATCCATCGAGTACCTGCGGACGATGAACATCGGCTGGGTGTGGGTCACTTGGAGTAATGGATTTTCCATCCAGCAGGAAGAGATTCAGTGGGAAAAGTTGGAGAAATTTATTGCCGCTTGCCATCGCCAAGGGATCCACGTCTCTGGGTATATGTCCATTAGCAATATGTTCTGGAAGGAGATGTTCAAAGACGAGCCAAAATCTGTCAACTGGGTATTCAAGGATGAGAAGGGGAACCCCCATCTGTACGGTGGATGCCCTAACCGATACTTGGCGGATATCAATAATCCCGAATGGCAGGATTATTTGAAGAAAAGGATCGACGCCGCATTGGCAGCGGGGATCGACGGCTTATTGAGTTCTGCATAATACAGTGACATTCATAGAACCTTCAAAACGGCAACGTACTTTGCTTCCAGCAGGAGGCGACGATAGGGCGCCGCCGGCGCAACCGCCGGAGGGCGCGGCGGGTC
>Ga0187849_1003790_pt1 | contig 12991 bp, 11 predicted proteins | sample June2016WEW_4_10_2_FD_132412 | JGI IMG/M metagenome (GOLD analysis project Ga0187849, IMG submission 132412) | Peatland microbial communities from SPRUCE experiment site at the Marcell Experimental Forest, Minnesota, USA - June2016WEW_4_100 | ecosystem: Environmental > Terrestrial > Soil >... | reverse complement strand
TTCACGGCCAGCCGTGATTGTGAATCCCGGGTCTGGGAAGATTTCCTCGGAGGCTGCCTTGAGGAAGGCGTGCGAGCGGGAGTGGGTGTCCGCGTAGGTGCAGGCGCGGCATCGTCACTTTGCGCGCCGAACACCATTCCCGCAACGATTGTGCGGCCGGAGAAGAAAGAAAGGTTGAGAGCTGCCAGGGCAAGCGCGGCCACAGCGATACATCTGCAAATGCGGCAGTCCCAAGGCGCGCGTGGTGAAGTAGAGGTCATCCCACTTTGTGAAGTCACTTGCAGGTTTCGAATCGTGAAAGTTCTGCTCTGATTTCGGAGGGGTTAATCCTGAAAACCCTCCGTCTATAATTTGTACCCGATTTTCCGCAGGAATTCCTTGCGGAATTGAATGTCGGCATCGGTCTCGATGCCACGACTCTTCACGCCGTCAATGACGCCCAGGATTCCACGGCCTTGTTCGGATTCCGCTACAATCACTTCCACGGAATTCGCGGTAGCGCAGAAGACCTGGCAAACCTCCGGGACACTCTTCACGGTGTTCAGAATGTTGATGGGGAATCCGCCTTCCATGAAGATGATGAAAGCATGACCGCAGGAGAGCGCTAGGGCGTTCTTCTGCGCGAGTTCGATGAGTTTGGGGTCATTCCCCGCAAAGCGAACCAGCGCCGGCCCGGATGATTCGCAGAAACCCACGCCGAATTTCATCTGGGGCGCGGTTTGCACAATAGCTTCGTAGAGGTCTTCCACCGTCTTGATAAAGTGCGACTGGCCAAGGATGAAGTTCATGTCCGCGGGCTTTTCGATGCTGACGGTTTTGAGTTCCATAGGTGGCTCCCTGCGATCCTTAGCCAATTCCCTGGAGGCCGTGAGGGCCAATGGCGAGGATGGCGTAATAGTTACCCTTCAATTCAAAGTGGACTCTGTATTGCTGGTCCACCCGGGCGCGATAAAGAGCTTACCTGTACTGCTTGATGATTTCAATGCAGCAGGATTTGCAGGCCCTTTACGGCCACCTCACGCGCACGGCCCTACACGCTGTCAACCCCGACCACGTGGCCACCTTCCTGGGCCGCAAGCGGCACGGGAACTACCAGGACGAAAGGGGCCATCGCTTCGATACCCGCATCGAAGGCGCCCGGCTCCGCCCTAGCCTGGGACCGGCGGCCATCAAGAGGTACGATAAGTTCGGGTTGATCCTCAGGATCGAAACCACGGTCCACCTATTGATTGTGCAAAGCACGTTCGTAGGCCGCTTTGAACTGACGATTCCCCGGAGCCAAGTCCACCGCCTGGCGAAATTGATTCAGCGCCCTGCGGGGCTCGCCCTTTTTCTCCAGGAGCTGGCCGAGCCGGAAGTGCGCTACTGGCAGGTTGGGTTTCAGACGCGACAGTTGCCGGTACTGGGCAATGGCACCGTCCAAATCGCCCTTGCTGTCGAGCGCGTTGCCAAGATTCTCCATTGCCAATTCGTCGTTCGGATTCAGGCGCACCGCCATGCGAAACTCCGCAATCGCCCCGTCCAGGTTGTTTTGGTGCCTCAGCGTGACGCCCAGGTTGTTATGGGTCATATCGTAGTTCGGATTCAGCCGCACTGCCTCTCGATACTCAGCAGCGGCGCCGGCCCAGTCTTCCTGCATCCGAAGTGCATTGCCCAGGGCAAAGTGAGCCATGTCGCTCTCCGGATTCAAGCGGATGGCCAGGTGCGCTTCCTGCATCCCTTCGTCCATTTTCTTCTGACTATTGAGGGCGCGGGAGAGGGCCATATGCAAGTCGGAATTCTGTGGGTCCAGCTTAATCGCCGCGCGATACTCGGCCTCCGCCTCGGCATAGTGATGATCCTGAAAGAGCTCCGCTCCTTGCGCTGTGTGCTGCGCCAACTCCTCTTGCCTCGCCTCCTCCAGCTTGGCTTCCGAGGCGCGCGCCGCAGACGACGGTGTGGCGCTCGCGGCTTTCGTCACATGGGCCGACTGCAAGGCCTTGACCAGATCGTCGTCACCTCCACCCTTTTGGACTTGCCCCAGGTAGGCGTCATTGGGCGTGAAATCAATACCGCGCTCCTGAACCAGCATGGTCACGCGGGAGCTGGGGACGTCACCTGCCAAAAGGGAGAGAATCTGCGCGCGGCTCAGCGGCTTCTGGGGCGCCTCGCTGGGGGTCTGCGCCGCGGCGGACAGAGCCGCGATGATGATCAACAAAAGGAGCTTGATGATTACCAGACGTTTCATGTCAGCCTCCGGAAGATGTCAGGACGGCGCGAAGAAAACGGTTCAGCCTGGCGAGAAATCCCGGTTAGAGGTCGACCGCGCGAATCACCGCTTGCCGAAGGTGACCGGGCGGATAGTGCCGTCGGCTTGGACCACGCCGCGAATGCCAGGCGTGACACCTGGGGGGACGCCGCCGGGGGACTGGGCATCCGCTGTTTTGCGCCCGTGGAATTGGTTGTCGTACCACTGCTGAATCGCGTTCAAGCCGTCCAGTTCTTTGTATTCGCCCTTCGGACCGAAGACAAAGATAGATTCGTCCATGTGGCCGGTGAACTCGTCGTCGGCGCCGTGCTGCACCATGGGAACCCCGATCGCATTGTTTACTTCGCTCTGCACCTCGTAGAACTTCGGCCCGCGGCGGGCGTTTTGCACACCCCGCAACTCGGTGACGAGCGCCACGGTTGCGGACTCATGTCCGGGCACGACTACCGCTTTCAAATCGTAGTCGCCGTAGATGTGCTTGCCATCGAGCTTGACGCAGCCTTTGTGCAGGCCCGTCTGCTCAATCGAGTAGTGCGCTTTGCGGGGGCTGAAGACAAGGGGGTTGGCTTTTTCCTTCCAGTTCCGCTTCGCCTGCGCGGGGTCTTGGAAGGCGTCCGGCGCTACATCAGGACTGACCACGAGACCGGCATTGAGCCCCAGTTGCGCGGTCTTGGCTTTGCAGTCGATGGGCTTGGGGGTGCAGTCGCCCCGGCCGATATATTTGAGCGACTTAGGATTAGTGCCGCGAACCAGGATCCAGACGCCGAACTCTCCAGCGGCGGCGGCAAATTTCTGCTTATCTTGCGGTCGAATCTGTCCACCAATTGCCATAACTAAACCTCCGTGCATGGAGCATTAGGGAGTTCCTTGGTGACTTCTAAAATAGGGAGCATTGAATATTCGCCTCGCCTGCTTGCAATTTCACGGAAATCATTTTTCTCTGTAACGCCCACAAACGTCGGTGCTCACTACCTTCAGTGGTCAGATTGTCCCACGTTCCGCCACACCCTTGCAAGGCTACACTTTGAACGAACCTCTTGAAATCTGATACCGCGGCGGACATATCTCTCCTAGTGACGGCGCCTAGTGAAATCCCTTGACCTGCTTATAGGTAATGATCACCGCCCCCGGCTGATTCTGAATCACCACCGGCAGGCCTTGTTCTTCCAACTCGCGCCCGCTGAACTGAGATTCGCCTGGCGCGTCGAGATTGCTCACGGAGTACTGCGCTGCCGCGTCGAGGCCGCGGAGCTTGAACCTTACCTCCTCGATGGGACTCGGCGAACGCCGGAATGCCTGGACTATGCCATCGCCCGTGGCGGGCCGGTCGAACTGCCAGGCCACCCAAGCGCTGTCCTCCGTGGTGTAAGGGGTCAACGGATAGTAGTCCCCGTAATAGTAAGGGGCAACTTTCCGCCACTGGGAGGCCAGCCGGCCGAGGGCCGGGAAGTCAACATTCTTGCTGCGGGGATCGGGACCCGCGCCCATCGCCATCGCCATGGTGCTGCGGAAGGAGTAAGAGTTTGACGACCGGATGCCGGTTCCGAAGTACGGGACCCACAATGCCAACCCGTAAGTGAGATTCTGCATGGCGGGGGGATCGTCATATCCGTAGTCGCTTCGCCATAGGGGCACGGCGCGGCGCAGGGTTTCCAAATCGTCACGGCGGCCGCCGCTGGCGCAGGTGTCAATGAGCATGTCCGGATGCCGGCGCCGCAATTCATCCCAGTAAGCCAGGTAGCCGGTAACGTGGCGGATTTCCGTAATGCCCTGACGGTCGGGGGCGTCGTTGGCTCGCCAGATCTCGAGCGGGTCAAAGTTGAAATCCTGCCGGTACAAATCAATTCCCTGCTCGGTGAGCAACTGGTCGATATGGTCGGTCAGCCACTGGCGGGCCTCGGGGTTGCCGAGATACAGAAGCCTATTGCCTCCGTCCTTTCCCAGCAGCCACTCCGGGTGATTCTCCCAAAGCCACGAGCCTGGGGTAACACGCTCGGGCTCAAACCACACGAGGGTCTTCGCGCCGTGCGCGTGGGCGAAGTCCGAGATGGGGCGGAAGCCGTGCGGGAAGCGCGCGGGGTCAGGGTCCCACGTCCCGGTGTTCCACCAACCGTCTTTGAAGTGATACCAGCCCGCGTCCATCCACCAGTAGTCAAACTTCCACCCGCGATCGAAGTACTGCTGCATGAATTCTTTCTCGTTCTGTTCGTTGGCGCCCTGCATCTCGATGGTGTAGCCATTGGTCCCCGTCGAGAGCAGTGGAGCCGGCAACTGGCCACCGGGGCGCGGCAGGTTGTGGGCCACCATCCAACGCCGCCAAACGTTCTGCCCATCGATCCAATCGCCATGCCAAAACACCAGGGCGACCAGAGGGCTGCGCACTTCCTCGCCGGGCAGCAATTTGAAGTGGGTCAACTCCTGCCCCGCGCGCACCTGGAGCCCTGTCCCTTCGTCGCGCGTAAATTGCGCCGCCCATTGGCCCGGCCAGCCGAGGGCAACTATCGTGCCTTCACCCGGCAAGGCAATATTGAAGTAGCACATATCGGTGTTGGTGGGACGGCCCCCCGCCGCGGCGAACCGCTTCTCCGCTTTGCGTTCCAGACGGTCCGCAAAAGGTTCGAAGTCCGTCGAGGTGGCCTGCGAGCCCTTGCTGTGATGCAGGATGAATTCGCCGTCCTCGCCGCGCTCGAAGCGCGTGTCGAGGGCCTGAATGTTCTCCAGAATCGGCGTCGGGGCGCTGCCGGTGTTCTGGAAGTAGAGCGTCCACTCCACCACGGGGAAGTCGTGATATTCCACGGCCACCGAGCGCACCACCAGACCGCTCCTCGGATCGGTGTAAGTCAGCGTATGCTCCGTGCGATTATCGTCAAGGCGGCGTGAACTGCGATTGAGTTCCCACATTTTGAGCAAATAGCTGGAAGGCCGGTCGCCGTAACGGAATGAGAAGGGCACTTCGGCGGCATAGGGAGCACGCAGCGGTCCGGCGGGAAGGTCACCCAGCCAGACGGTCTTGCCATCCGCCAAGGTCACACGCGCGTCGGCCCAATCGGCTTGGTCAAAATGATTGCCAAAAACCACTCCCCCGCCTCCGTCCTCAACTTTGAGGTCAAACTCCGTGGCATTGTCGAGGTCAACTTTGACGGGAACGCCGACCATGCCCTCGTGCAGGACCTCACTGCGGAAAGGCGTCTTGCCGCCGACGTCGACGGAAGCCACCACCGCGCCCCGGCCGACGTTCGAGTAATAACCAATGTCGTTGCTGTCCACTCCCACAATGGCCTCGAAACTCTTGGCCGGACCGGCAAGCACTACCCGCACTTTGCCGTCGGAGGAAAAGTGCAGGCCGCGCGAATAGTCCTGATCCACAATGCGGAAATGATGGCCTTGAACCCCGTTCTTGGTCACCGGCCCAGAGTGGGAGTAAACCAGCAAATAGCTTTCCGCCGGATTCGGCGTCACCTCGCCGAGGAACTTCGCGGCGGCCCACCGGTGGGCTGTCGCCATCGCTTCCGGCAACTGCGCAGAACACCAGGGAATCGTTCCTAGAAAAATGGCTGCCAACAGGGTGAGGTAGTATGCTCGTCTTGAGAATGAAGAGAACATGATTAAACGCTCCTTGAGCATTCCGGATCGAAGGCTGGAAAGGCGAGTCCAGCAGGGAGATGGATAATAAACCTATCCGGGTTTTTTCACCAAGCCAAGCTGTTATCAGGTAGTGGGGTCTTATGGCTTAAAAAACTATATTGCCGAAGGGGGGGCCAGCCGATAGTATTATTGATGCTGGAGCAAATTGAATTTGAGTTTCCCGGATCTGTCCATTTAATGACAACGCCAATCAATGGGGTTACTTCCGGCTTCAGGGATTCCGCGTTCACCAAGAATCGCGAACATCCCGTACATCGGTGGGTTCCTTGGATCGCTGGCTTCTCTTCACAGTTCGTCGATGACTGCCTGTCGAAATACCTCAAGGAAGTCGATCCCCCTTCCGCTTGGATACTCGACCCATTCGCTGGTGTCGGGACAACCTTGATCGAGAGTTATATCCAGGGATTCAACGTGTTGGGGTTTGAAATAAATCCCTACGCCGCGCTCGCTTCCAATACCAAGTTACAGGCCGCCGATACCGACCCCAACGCGCTCCAGGCGCAGATCGTTAGGTTTAAGAACTTTATGGACAGACGCTTGGCATCGGGCAATGGGAATCCCAAATCTCTTCCCCCGATTGGTTTCTCAGGACGGACAGAACTTTTTGCCCCTTCCGGCGAACGCCAAGTCTTGTTCGCCTTGGACTACATTAACGCAATTGAGGCCCCGGCAATCTGAATAACTACCACTATCCCCGGAACACGCGGCCTCAGCTTCACTGGCTTGGACTTACGTCGGGGCCTGGCTACAAAGGGGCCAAAGAGAGCGAGAGTTTCGGGACGTTCTGGCAGACGGTGAGAGAACAGGCGATCAGTTCGTGATTCGATTTCGCTCCAACGAGCGGAGCACCGGCGACATAGCTCAGATCGCCAGAGTCGTGTCTGTACTCCGTTCGTCAGGCAATGCGGAAATATCAAGATACATCATCTTGTTCTCGATAAGGGAATATGGGTGCTCCCAGTCATCTGGATACATGCCCTTCCAAAGCTCTCCAGACGTGGCAGCCTCCACAACGCGATCAAACGCCTTATCGGGGTTCCGCGTTGGCACGTCAACGAAGGAAAGGTTGACTTCGCGCTCGTCGAGCGGATCTTCGAAAACAAAATATACTCGGATCATTGCAGTGCCCCTTTCTGAATATCAGACCTTGGAGCTTTCCCAATTACCATTGTAGGCTCGTCCTAACGGACCAGGGCATGCCCGACTTGGCTGACCGCAACGACAATGCCCAAATACAGCAGGGCTCTTCTTATTGAGTCATGAGCAAGCGGTTGCCGAACAGAGAAACGTTTGCCATTGATCCTCCCGCCGACGAGCCAGTTACCAGCCCACCTGAAATCGGTTACCGTAGCATGCTCGAATTGGGCGTGGCAGTTTGGGCAGAGGACCAGGAGATTACTTGGGTTGTGGCCGACCTCCGGGTCGAGATGATGTATTTCGAAATACGGTTCGCCGTTCCGTTTTTCAAAAGTGAAAGAACAGACCTGACATTTCCCGTCGTGCAATTCTCGGAGCAAAACGCGAATTCCCGAGGGTGCACTCTCGTGGCGCTCGGTCGCACCTGGAAGCACCCGTGGACGTGGTTGGCGCGGTGAATCCTGAGCAATGCGCGACAATTCTCGTTCCGCCAACTCTCGCGGGCGCTTTCTTGTCAAGCGCGACAGAGTCCTTAATTCTTGTTCGGCTTCCGAATCCGTCTGTGCAGCCTGAAGGTTTTGTCGGGCCTTGTGCTCATCCCGCTCTCGGACGAAGCGGTCCAAGGCGATTCGGTATAATCGTCTATTCAGATCCTCCACTGTGATTGAGATCAGGTCTCCCTCGCGCACGCCTCGCTTGTTAAACCAATGGCCAAGGCCGAATATCCGGTTCTCTTTGACCGCGGGGTCGTTCGGATGAAAGGTTAACGCCCTTATTTCCTCCCCATCGTCAAAAACGACTTGGATTTGGCTTCTGTCGCTAGGAAACCACTCTTTGAATTTCTGCGGTATGGCGAGCAAGCCTTTCTCAAGGCGGCTGGCGGAGGCATGGATAGTGAAGCTTTGCTTCTCGGTGCTCACATTAAGACTCTTAGCTTAAAGAAAAACCCGCTGATTCGGGGCTGTGAGCCGAGCCGAAAAGCTTTGACCTCGAACAAGCACCGGTGCTGGTCGCACATCGCCCGAACCCCTAGCCGCGAGTTTGCAACACCCAAACCATTAAGTCAATCAGATGAAGAAGGCCGGGTGGCGCATACATCGGTTTGTGATGTATGCGGCCTTCAATGCATGCGGGGTCGGGCCGGAGACAGGGAGGGCTTTCCCCGCATACGTTAGTTTTCCATGACGATAGAGAGCAAGGATACCCTTGAGAGGCGGCGCCACATCTTCCGATAGAGGGTGGGGGGGACTGGCCTCGAACTTCTTGATGAGCTGGTCCGTGAAGGCCTTGTCGAATTCAAAGAAAAATTGGTGTTGATCGCACACGGTTGGGGCATCTTACCACCGAACGGAAAAGGTTTGAATATCAAAACCTGCGAGGGATAAGATTGGGAAGGCCCGCTTGCCAGGGCCTGCCACGGTCCCATCAATCCTTCCTTTTCAGCACTCCGTTTCTAACATCACTGTTAGCCTCCCTTTATCAGCGATCCAGGGGCTATAATGTCGGCGCTCAAATTCTCGGTCACAGGATTCATTCATGAAGAACCCAAGAACGATGCGAACTTTACTTTTACCTGGACTTGTCATCAGCGCACTTCTGTTTATCGCCTCCGAGCAAGTCCCTTTCCCGCCCCAAGGGATGGCGCTGGAGCCGGGCGGGATGTCTCACGCGGGAATCCCGCACCCGAGGGGAAAGGTTTTGTATGTCTCACCGGAGGGCAACGACGCTTGGTCAGGAAAGCTGCCTGAACCCAATCCTGCCAAGACCGACGGGCCCTTTGCCACGCTCGCCCACGCCCGTGACGCCATCCGGTCAATGCAAGCCCGCAAGCCGCTGCATCAGCCCGTCACGGTTTACGTGCGCGGCGGGGTTTACACCCTGAGCGCTCCCCTGGTCTTTCTGCCGGAGGATTCCGGGACCGCCAAGTGCCCCATCACCTACGCCGCCTACCCGGGCGAGAAGGTGGTTCTGAGCGGGGGCCGTACGATCACTGGGTGGAAGAAAGCGGCGGAGGGCGAGCAGGATAATCGCCCGCAACTTTGGACCGCGGAAGTTCCCGCCGTCAAAGAAGGTGAGTGGTACTTCCATCAACTTTTTGTGGACGACCAGCGCCGCCAGCGTGCGCGCTCACCGAACACGGGCTTCTACCATGCCGATGGCCAGTTCCTGGCGGGCAATCCGGCGCGTTTCAAGTTCCACCCCGGGGATATTCATGCTGCCTGGGCTGAGCAAGGCGACGTGGAAGTGGTGGGCCTGGAAAAGTGGGCGGAGTTTCGCATGCCCCTCAAGGCCGTGGACCCCGCCACCAACACCGCCACGCTCTCCACCGAGCGCCAGGAATTCGGCGATGACAAGGACGCGCGCTACTGGGTGGAGAATGCCGCCGACGCTCTCGACGCGCCCGGCGAGTGGTTCCTCGACCGGCGAAGTGGCACGCTCTCGTACCTCGCCCTGCCGGGGGAAGATGTGGGCCGTGCCCAGTTCGTTGCTCCGTTTCTCCCGCAGTTGATCCGCATGGAAGGCAAAGAGAGAACAAGCGAGTTCGTCCACGACATCGTTCTGCGCGGGCTCACTTTCGCGCACACCGATTGGTCGCTGCCGACGAAAGGGTATGTGGACATGCAGGCCGCCTACGACATCCCCGCCGCCATCGAGCTCCGACGCGCCCGCCATTGCCGCATCGAGCAGTGCACTTTCGTTCATCTGGGACAATACGCGCTGGAGATTTGGAAAGGCTCTCATGGCAACGAGGTGATGGGCAACGAAATGACGGACCTCGGCGCGGGAGGCGTGAAGGTCGGCGGGTCCTCTCTCCCGCCGGAGGAAGAGCTGGCGACGAGCGGGACTCTGGTTTCCGGAAATCACATCCACAACATTGGCATCGTCTATCCCGCGGCGGTGGGCGTATGGATTGGCCAGAGCGACAGCAACATGGTTGCGCACAACGAAATCAGCGACACGTACTACACCGCCATTTCGCTCGGCTGGACGTGGGGCTACGGCCCTACTGCCGCGCATGACAATCGGATTGAATTCAACAACCTTTACAATATCGGCCGCGGCCTGTTGAGCGATATGGGTTGCATCTACTCGCTGGGCGTCCAGCCCGGCACCGTGGAGCGGAACAATCGGTGCCACGATGTGACGCGCTACGCTTACGGCGGCTGGGGAATCTACACCGACGAAGGCAGCAGCCAAATCCTGATCGAGAACAACATCGTCTACCGCACCCAGGATGGCGGCTTTCATCAGCACTATGGGCGCGAAAACATTGTCCGCAACAACATCTTTGCGTTGGGGCGGGAGGGGCAGATTCAGCGCACTCGCCAGGAACCCCACCTGAGCTTCACCTTCGAGCACAACATCGTGTATTGGACAGAAGGCAAGCTCCTCCAGGGCACGTGGAAAGACGGCCAGTTCCACCTCGATTTCAACCTTTACTGGCAGGCGGGCGGGCAGCCGATTCAATTCGTCAAAGAATCGCTGGCGGAATGGCAGAAGCGCGGAGAGGACGTGCACTCGCTGGTGGCGGACCCGCTCTTCGTCGATCCGGAGCATGGCGACTTCACCCTGAAGCCCGGCTCGCCCGCCGCGAAAATCGGTTTTCAGCCCATCGACACGAGCCAGATGGGGAGAACGAAATAAACGGGGGGCCGCGCTACCCGCTTTTCTCGCGAAAAAACCACAAATCTCAACGACGGGGCCTGCCCTCGGATTCAGAAGGGTGAACCTAATGAAGAACCGCAGACCTCCACAGCGGAGGTCTGCGCTACGCTTGCTTCACAATGTCATTGACCATTCTCTCCATTTTGCGCATGAACCAAATATCCATCCCCGTCGGATGGCCAGACCTCGGAAAGGAATTTCTGGCCGCTGACCGTATCGAACAACACTGCGCCAGCAGATCGCTTCGAGTCCGTCCGGGCGATGCGCGCAATGACAAAGAGCATCGCGCCGTGCCCCGCCCCGTCACGCAAAATAATGTGGACCTCATCGGCGTCCTTCTGGATGGTGTATTCGCCGACCGGCAGTTCTTTCCCGCCGGCCATGAAATTGAATGGGATGTTGACTTTCGCAACGATTAGCCCCGACTGCCCGTAGGCCAATCCTGCCGCTAGAGCGACGAGCAAAGATGCTACGATGGTAATTCTCTTTCTCATGTTGTTCTCCTTGGTCCCTTTTGGGGAGCACCCCGGCCCTAACCATCGCCTGGCGCGGCCGCGCGCTAGTTGAGGTATGGTTCCGGTCTTCACGCGCACACCAGCACTTGGTGCACACCCTGCAACAGCCGCATACTGAACTAATCTGCTAAACGATTCGCCCTTTCACAGATGGCTACAAGCTTGCTTCTCGACCCTGTGGTTTCCCCCTTCCTGCGGGCAGGATGGGAAGGGGGGGCGTGCTTGCCTAATCCTGCTTCACAATGTCATTGACCATTCTGCGCATGAACCAAATATCCATACTCCGTGTCGGATGGCCAGACCTCGGAAAGGAATTTCTGGCCGCCGACCGTACCGAACACGAGCCTCACGCCAGCAAAGTGCTTCGAGGCCGATGGGGCGAGGTGCGCAATGATAATCACGTTGATGGTGTGCTCGCTCCCGGAGTCGTACACCGTAAGGACGCCCGGATTGTCCTTCCGGATGTTGTATTCGCCGGCCGGCATCTCTTTCTCGCCGGCCATAAAGTTGAACGGCACGTTGACTTTCACAACGAATGGCGACGATTGCCCGTAGGCCAATCCTGCCGCTAGAACGATGAGCAAAGACGCTACGATGGTAATTCTTTTTCTCATGTTATTCTCCTTGGTCCCTTTTGGGGAGCACTCCGGCCCTCACCATCGCCTGGCGCGGCCGCACGCTAGTTGAGGTATGGTTCCGGTCTTCACGCGCACACCAGCACTTGGTGCACACCTTGCAACAGCCGCATACTGAACTCATCCGCTAAACGATTCGCCCTGGTTCTCGGGATGAAACTACTGATTGAAAACGAGGACCTCGTTCGAGTAAGCGAAGCGAATCTCAACCAGGGACATCGTCCCGTCCCAAGCGGTGCCGTAAACAACCACATTGCGGTCGGAGGTCTTGGAACGCACCTCGAGTCTGCCTTCTGTGGAGAGAACAGCCGTGCCGAGCCCCACGAATTCTACGGTTGCCTCAGAGCCCTTGGTTTCCCACCGTACCACACAGTTACCTGCCGGGAGAGTTATCCCGTTTACCACGAAATCATGGTGAAAGGTCACAGTCTGCGAGTTCTCCGCTAAAGCGGGAAGGCCACAGGCCAGAAGCAGCGCCACCGACAGAACCGATGTTCCGAGATACTTTCTGATACTCATATTCATTTGAGTACGCCCCATCTTTTTTACTCTTTCCTTAAACTCCGTCATTCTCCTTTAGGCCGGTTCCGACATCAATGGACTGCGGGTGAACTGTTGGTGAACTCCTGATGAACTCGAAACCCATCCAGAACCAAGGGTGATTCGATAGGCGGAGTGATTCTCGGGTGCTGTCCTAATTTCGGATGTAGCGCCGGCTTCCAGCCGGCATTGACCCGCCAAGATGGCGGCGCTACGTTCAAATTAGGACAGCACCGATTCTCGGAGAGGCTTTCCTTTGTTTGGAATACACGCTAAAATGTGGTGGGCCTCCATGAAAAATGCTTCGAGTCACCCCCACGAGGTTCGCTTCGCCGCGTTCGCAGTTGATCTTCAAGCCGGTGAGCTGCGCAAGCACGGAGTGAAGATAAGGCTCCAGGAACAACCCTTTCAAATGCTGTCGGTGTTGCTCAAGCGGCCCGGCGAAGTTGTGACGCAAGAGGAACTCCGGCAGCGACTTTGGCCCGGCAACACCTTTGTGGACTTCGAGCACAGTTTGGCCACGGCGGTCAAGAAGCTCCGCCGGGCCTTAGGCGATTCCGCCGCTCATTCACAATTCATTGAAACTCTGCCCCGGCGAGGCTACC
>Ga0187849_1003789_pt1 | contig 12994 bp, 11 predicted proteins | sample June2016WEW_4_10_2_FD_132412 | JGI IMG/M metagenome (GOLD analysis project Ga0187849, IMG submission 132412) | Peatland microbial communities from SPRUCE experiment site at the Marcell Experimental Forest, Minnesota, USA - June2016WEW_4_100 | ecosystem: Environmental > Terrestrial > Soil >... | reverse complement strand
TGGACCGGGAAAAGTCACTCCCAAAGTCGGAAAAGAGCCAATCGTTGTCAAAGTCGGACAAAAAGTAATGTATAAAAAATGGGGCGGCAATGAAGTTAAGCTAAACGGTGAAGAATTAATTCTAGTCGAACAAAAAGATATTTTGGCAATCATTGAATAACTATGGCAAAACAAATTAAATACGCAAAAGAAGCACGAAAAGCACTTAAAAGCGGAGTAGATCAATTGGCCAATGCGGTTGTGACTACGCTTGGTCCAAAAGGTAGGAATGTGGCCTTGGATAAAAAATGGGGAGCGCCAAATGTTGTTCACGACGGAGTAGCGGTCGCCAAAGAAATCGAGCTTAAAGACCCATTCGAAAATATGGGAGCGCAGCTGATTAAGGAAGCGGCTTCGAAAACCTCGGATGTAGCCGGAGACGGGACTACCACAGCCACGCTTTTAGCCCAGTCCATTATCAATAAAGGCTTTGATAAGGTGAACACCGAAGTTAATCCGATGATTCTTAAAGTCGGCATGGAAAAAGGGGTGGCGGAAATCATCAAAACAATCAAGGAAATGGCCGTTCCGGTGAAAGATGCGGATGTTGCCAAAGTCGCCACTATTTCGGCGCAGAGCGAAGAGATAGGTAAACTGATCGCCACTGCGCTGGCTAAAGTCGGTAAAGACGGCGTCGTGACGGTTGAAGAGGGCAAAGGCGTCGAGCTGTATGTTGATTACAAAGAGGGAATGGAATTTGATAAAGGTTATGCCTCCGCCTATTTAGTCACCAACCCTGAAAAAATGGAAGCCGAAGTTGAAGAGCCGTACATTCTTATCACCGACAAAAAGCTCTCCAATTTACAAGAATTTATCCCGTTTTTGGAAAACTTTGTAAAAGTCTCCAAGAATCTGGTAATTATTGCCGATGATGTTGAAGGTGAAGTTCTCGCTCTTTTGGTCGTTAACAAGTTGAAAGGTGTTTTAAATACGTTGGCGGTAAAAGCACCCGGCTTTGGTGACAGACGAAAAGAGATGCTGGAAGATATCGCCATTTTGACCGGCGGAACTGTCATCTCGGAAGATACCGGCCGAAAATTTGATTCGGTGAAAATTGAAGATTGCGGAAGAGCAGATAAAGTGTGGGCTGATAAAGAAAACACCAGAATTATCGGCGGTAAGGGGAATCTGGAAACGCTTAAAGCCAGAATTAATCAAATCAAGAAAGCAATGCAAGAAAGCACCTCCGATTTTGATAAAGAAAAACTACAGGAAAGATTGGCCAAGCTTTCCGGCGGAGTGGCAGTGATTAATGTCGGAGCGGCCACCGAAATCGAAATGAAGGAAAAAAAGGAAAGGGTGATAGACGCGGTCGCAGCCACCAAAGCGGCCTTGGAAGAAGGCATTATTCCGGGTGGTGGAGTAACACTGCTTCGTGCCAGAGCAGCACTGGCTAAATTGGCAAAAAGCTTAAAGATAAAAGACGAAATAGTCGGTGTTAATATTCTTTCGGAATCTCTAACAGAACCGATTAAAAGAATTGTCGAAAATGCCGGTGAAGATTCAAGCGTGGTTTTGGCAAAAGTTGAAAAATCAAGAGAAACAGATTTCGGGTTCAATGTGATGACGATGGAGTATGGTTCGCTGATTAAAGCCGGCATTATTGACCCGGCAAAAGTGACCCGCTCGGCGGTACAAAATGCGGTTTCGGTGGCAATGATGGTACTAACGACAGAAGCTTTGGTAACCGATATTCCGGAAGAGAAAAAAGAAATGCCGCAAATGCCGGGTGGCATGGACTACTAAACTTCAATAAATCTTCAATTCGTAATCCTTTTCAGTTATAATGGAAAATGCTTATGAAAAAAGTTTTTTACATTCTTGTCCCGTTTGTAATAGTAGTCTTAATTTTCGCCGCTGTTCTACTCTTTCTCTCACAAAATAAAAGTAAAGGCGCTTTGCAGGTAACCTCGGCGCCAGTGGCAAAAGTTTATCTAAACGGCAAACTTTTAGGACAGACCCCGCTTTGCCAGTGTGAATTAAAAGATATGCTAACAGTTGGGGCTTACACTTTAAGATTAGTTCCAACTCAAGGAGCATTTGTGCCATTCGAGCAGACCATCACCATTGCGCCAAAAGTGTTAACAGTAGTTGACAGAACTTTTGGAGAGCAAGGGCTTGGTAGCGGTAGCGTGATTAACCTAACTCCGCTTAGTGACCCGAAAGAGATGCAGATTTCGGTAGTTTCATTTCCTGACTCCGCGCAAGTGTATCTCGACGATAATCTAGAAGGACAGTCACCGCTTCTTATCCAAAATATTACCGAGTCGGATCACGAATTAAAACTTTCCAAAGTTGGTTACAAAGATGAAATTGTCAGAATAAAAACAACCCCCGGCTACAAGCTCGATACTCTAATTTTTTTAGGAATTAATCCCGACGTTGCTGCTGCCACCGCTTCATCCGCTTCGGCTTCGGCCAGTTTGCCGGTGGCGAAAGTGCTCATTTTACAAACTCCGACAGGCTTTTTACGGGTTAGAAACCAGCCGTCTTTGGCTGGAAACGAAATCGCCGAAGTGAAGCCGGGAGAAACATATCAATTGCTGGACGAGCGGACAGATTGGTACCAAATAAAACTCACTAATGGCCAGTCGGGTTGGATTAGCTCCGAATACGCCCAAAAGCAGTAATTGTCAGCTGGGGTTGATGAAGTAGACCAAAAGAATTACCAAAATAATCCAAATAACAACTGTCGCCAATAGTGGTCTGTCTGAAAGGAGCACCCTTTCCGGACTTTCTCCCTCATTTTTCTCATAGATATCCTGCAGATAACGCATCAGTCCGTAAACGACGGGAATAATCGTAATCATTAACCATTTCCGCTGGAAAAAAGCCGGCAAAAAATCCGGCATTAAAACGCCAATCGAGAGCTTGAATCCTCCCGGGTTTTCCAAAAAAGTAAATAAGGCGTAGGAGATAAAAGTTGAGGTGGCAAAAATAGAAGCATAAACATCCAAAAGCCTCTCGGAATAATGCGACAAGGATTGTCTGGTGGTGGCCAGATCAAAATTTTTAGTTCCCGATAAAAGGGTTAACTCGCTTCTTCTTTTGCCGATTGCCAAGAAAAGCGAAATGGAAATGGTAGTAAGCAAAAGCCAAACCGAAATATGGTAGCCGCTGGCAAATTCACCGGCATAAACCCGCAAAATATAGCCAGCTGCAATAATAAGAATATCAACAACGGCCACGCTTTTCAGGAAAGAAGAATACAAAAATTGCATGCCAAGGTAAACGAGGACCAAAATGAAAAAGGCAGGGGTAATAAACGCTGCAGTAGAAAGAGAAATTATTATTAAAAGAGTTGCAATAATTACCGCTAGCATTATCGGAACGTCGCCATGGGCGATTGGGCGAAATTTTTTAAACGGATGTAGCCTGTCTTTTTTAGCATCAAAAATGTCATTAATGATATAAGTTGCCGAAGCCAAACCGCAGAAAACAAAAAATCCTAAAATTACCTTTGAAACAACAGGAGGGTCAAAAAGTTCTCCGGCAAAAGTTATCGAAGCAAAAATGGCCAAGTTTTTAATCCATTGCCTCGGTCTTAACAATCGCAATATGTTATAAGCTAGTTTCATCATCGGCGCGTTTTAATAAAAACTGTAAGAAAAGTATTGCACCTCCGGCTAAAATCACCAGCATTATAATCGCAAACAATTTTCCTTTGCTGGATAAAACCAGAGATAGTGCGCCCAATATAGCAGAAATAGTCCAATAAAACAACGCGATCCGTCTTTGACCAAATCCCAAGCTTAATAAAAGATGATGGAGATGTTTTTTGTCGTGCCAGAACGGAGATTTGCCGGACAAAATTCGGCGGGCAATGGTAATAAAACCATCGGTCATCGGTACCCCCATTACTAAAATTGCCGTGGCCAGTTTTGCCCCGGAGAGAATGGATGCGACAGCTAAGATTAAATAAATTGCGGTTGCTCCATAACCAGGGAAAATTTTCGCTGGATAATAATTGAATATCAGAAAACCTAAAGATGCACCGGCTACAATAAAAGAAAGTGTCGCCGCCGTAGCGCTGGTTTGATCTAAATGGGAAAAGCGGAGACTTAAAATACCAATCACAATTGCCGAGATTGCCACAATTCCCGGCATCTGCCCGTCAACGCCTTTACTCCAGTTTAACATGTTCATTACCCAAACAATCCACAAAACAGCAATGCCGTAGGATAAAAAACTGATCGCGGTTCCGCCAAGCAAAGGAATTTGCAAATGACTAAAATTTAGAATCCCTCCGAAGGGATTGGTAATAAAAGGAATGTTTGCCCCCATAAAAACTACCAAGACGGCGCAGAGAATATTGATAACAAATCTTAAATAAGGAGAGAGGTCGTATTTGTCATCGATAACGCCAATTAAAAGCGAAAAGAACGCGGCAATTAATGTTGCTATGATTATTTTTGTTAACGGCAAGAAAAAAATACTCGCCACCAAAACTCCAATAAAAAGTGGGATTCCGCCTCCTCTGGGAGTCGGTTTTTTATGAATTATTGCCGGATGCTTATGTTTCTTAGGATCGTCAACGATATTAAATTTCTTAAGGGTAAAAATACTTAGGGGAGTGGCTACAACCGTTATTAGAAAGGAAAAGGTCAAGGGGAAAATTGTAAGATTAAAATTCGGCATTAAATTATTTGCGTTATTAGCTTAATAATAAAAAGAAAATTCATAACCGCAATAATTAGTGTAACAGCGGCTACCATCCTGGCAATCAAAGGGCTTTTGCTATAAACGATTGAGGTAAAGGCAATGTTGAAAAGAAATATTAAGCCCAAAATAGTTGTTGATATAAAAATTCCTAATGTAGGAGTAAGTCTGTCATTGCCCCAAGGAAGCTGATTAAAAATTGGAATAAATGGTGGAAGATTAGAGTAATTGACTAGAATATAAACAATAGTCAAAATCATTAGCAAAAAGCTAATCAAGAACCCGCGGTAAGCCAATTTATCGGAAGTAATATTATTAATAAAGTTTTTCATAAATATTTATACCCTCAATATTTATTTGGCGGTCATATCCGGCAAGAGAAAACGGAAAGAAAGGAACATTTGGCATAACAATAATAAATTTAGGCTTTGTTTTACTTAGTCCCGCTTCGGTATTGCTAATTCCGTCTTTATAGCTGGTGATGTGATACGCCACTGTATATTTCCCCGGAGGAAGTTTATCGGTTAGCTTGTAGAGTTGGGCATTATTGCCCCAGACAAATATATTATCGGAAGTTTTGGCGTAAAGGTTTATATAATTAGCAATTTCGTAGTCGCGTGGCGTACTGGCATCAAAAAACTTCTCATACGATGTAACAGTTTGTTTCCCCAATATAAACGAAGCAAAATTTTGATAATAGAAAATAGTTTTACTATAAAAATTAAAGCTCATTAAAACTGCGATAAAAGTTGAAAGCATTAGAACCCCGGTCAGTTTTGAAAAGTTTTTATTAAGCGCAAAAAGTCCAATTGCTAGACAAAATGCCGGAAGTATAGCCAGGACATAATGTGTATAAGGCCTTTGCGAGAAATAAGCATTAAAAAGCGAGAAGGAAAGCCACAGCGAAACAAAGACAAAAGGCAGCCCGTAGATTTTCCTTTTCCAAAAAATAAAGAGCGAAAAACTCCCCAAAAGTATTAATTTGAGAATCAAAAAGCCCTGAGGGATAATGAATTGGTTGCCGTAGCCGACATAGCCGACATTAGAAAATAAGGTGGCGGTCAAAAAGTCCTTGAAAGCATGATTAAAGATGAAATAAACGATGGTGATAGCAATAGGAACAAAAAAGCCGATTACAAAAGGTACAAGGCTTTTGATTTCTCTGACAAAATTTTCGATTTTAAGAATATCAATGATTTTCTTTGAATAATTTGCAAAAAACAAAAACCCAACGAAAGCGGCAAAATCAAAAACGGCGACAATTTTAATTAGAAAGGAAAGTCCCAGGATTAGTCCGGCTAGAACCAAAATCCTAGACTTACGCTTTATTAGGTTCCGATCTAAAGACCTTAGAATCAGATAGCCGGCGGAAATATTTAAAAGCAGCATGAAGTTCTCCGCATTTGCGATGTTGCCTTCGATTAAAGGCAGTCCAAATAAGACCGCAAATACCCCAGTTGCAATGTAGCTCGCTTTAACATTTGCAAACAGTCTTTTGCAGAGGTAAAAAAATACAATTACCGAGAACAAACCAAAAATCAAAGACAACAGTCTTATCATGAATTGGTCCGAAGAAACAAAACTGTAGAAAAGATAAAGTAGAGGAGGCTTATTATCGAAAATGTCACGGTATAAAAGTCTACCTGCTCTTATGCCAATTCCCAATGTTTGATAAACTCCCTCGTCTCCATACCAGTCGGGTTCAAATAGCGATGGGAATCTCAAGAAAAAAAAGACTAGAGAAGCCACAATCAAAAACCAGACATCCCGACCCTTTTCAAGCTTTGCCAGAATTCTCATAATTAAAGTTTCTCTGTAACTTTATATTCCAACCTTTTACCAAGCATTAATTGAGTATGCGAAATTAAAGCCGGTAGTGCGGACAGGAAAAACCCAACGATCGGAAGGAGAATGAACTCCAGAGGGAATAACAGTTGTCGAGCCTTTGCATGTTTCATGTTGTGCTTTGGTCGCTGCCGATAATCGATGATAAACATCATAATCGTTGCGATAAGGCAAAGCGTTAAGATAAAGCCCGCCAGTTTTGGTAAATTGTAGCCGAGAGTGGTTCTGGAAAAAACAGGATTTACAAAAGGCATAATGTTAGCCGCTATAGTGATTATAAACCAATTAACCGGCCAGAGAAAGTGATCAACCAAAACGTTAAAAAGCATTAAAGTTTTTCTGACAAAAGGAACTCCGGGAACAGTAAACCACCATTTTATAAATAATGCGTCATCGGATACGCCCCAACTCCAACGCCGTTCCTGTTGATATTTATTCTTTAGCGATTTGATATAAGAAGATGAAAGGGGAGCATCCATTGAGGTTTTTAAAAATAGCGGTTCCATATAAACTTGTCCTTGTTTTTTGAAAAAAGCTTTAAAGAAGATTCTATAATCTTCCGGAATAACATCGGTATCCCAGTAACCGATTTCATCTAAAAGTTTAAACGATAAAGAATAAGTAGAATTGGAAACCAGCCTATCTTTTTGGACCAGAAGGCCTGTTCTCCAAAGGCTGCCGAAAAAAGACACTATCCGAATTGCGGCTGGCACACTCCAGAAATTATTGTAATTAACATTGGCCGATTGCCAGAATTTAGTATACTTTTTATCATCTTTTAAAAAACTGTCGGTAAGATAGGCAAAGTACTGTGGGTCGAAAATCGAGTCGGCATCAACAGAAGAAACAGTTGCATAGTCCAGATCGATAATTCCGGTTTTAACAAGTTTTTTGTAAGCCAGTTTTCCTCCATACGCTTCGTTAGAAGATTTACCTTTTACTTCGCCTTCGATATCGGGATGGAAGCTGGCCAAAACAGCCCCGAATTTTTTCCCAAATTCAGCAATTAGTTTTTTTGCTCTGTCCTTAGCTTCTAATTCTCTTTCCTCCATTGCTAAGACGACGTAGATTCTTTTACTGGGAAATGTTTGGATACTCAAACTTTCTAGTGTTTTCCTTAATTTCTCAAGATTCTCCTTATAGTTTGGGATAACGACGACATGCGAAACTTTCTCAAAGTTTTCAAGCGGCTTTGCTAATTTTAACCAGTCCTGTTTTTCTGCCTGCTTAATTTTTCGGGAAGCAATAAAAGCGGTAATTGCCAGCGAAAATGATTTATAAAACCAATAGACATCGAAAAACAAAATAAAATATGCAACCGCCAAAGGGGTCAAGAATGATCCCCAAACGGGAAACAAAATTAAAAACCAAGAAACAAAACCCGGCAAGATTTCCAGCGTTCGTCTGGTTTTTACCGGATAACGGGCGAATAAAGTGTTGAAAAAATTTGTCATAATCTAAAAACTTTCTTAGCGTTATCGGATGTCATTTTGTTAACTACAGCAAAAGAAGTGTTTTTGATTTTCGCTATGGAATTACCCACAATTATAACATAGCTAGGTTCGTTTCGGCTACCGCGGTGGGGAACGGGGGGAAGATATGGAGCATCGGTTTCGGCAATGATCCTTTCAAGCGGCGTTTTTGCGACCAAATCGGAAAGTGTGGTATCTTCTCCTGGTGCCAAACCTTCATAGGTAATATTGCCGTCAAACCCGACGTAAAAACCCATATCTAAAACTTTATTTAGATAATCAATATTACCCGCAAAGCAATGAAACATCCCCGGAATTTCCAGAAGCCTGTCTTTATACCCGGAAATAACTTCCAAAATATCTTTTCCCGCATGGCGTCCGTGGATTTGTAGAGGTAGTTTATTCTCGATAGAGATTTCAATCTGACGGGCGAAAATTTCCCGCTGTAGTTTCGGGTCGGTAATACCGTTGGATTTATAACTGTAATAATCCATGCCTACCTCACCAATTCCGACCACTTTAGGCATTTTTGCCAAAGCGCTAATTTCTTTATCCCAGCCTTTGCTAACTTTATCGGCATGGTGAGGATGAATTCCGACAATGGCGTACAAATTCTGATATTTTTGCGCCAGCTCGACCGCCTTTCTACTCGATTCAATCGAAGTGCCGGTATTAATTATCAATTCGACTTCTTGTTCGGAAGCCCTTTTTATAACGGCGTCGTAGTCGCTGTCAAAAGCCTGAAAATTCAAATGGCAATGCGCATCAATCATGCTACTGATATTATTATACCTTAAAGCAATCTTTCAATCTTGCCAGGAGTAGTATAATTCGCTTAGTGTGAAAGCGCATAGAAGTTACAAAAACGGGGGAATGCTTCGCTATCAAAACGGTTATTTTAGACAGGGAACTTTTGTTAAACCGCATTGGAAAACTTTCCCCGACAATAAGACCACGAACAACCGTAAATCAGTTTTGGGATATTAAAAAGCAGATTATTGACCCGAAGATTGCATCGCGTTAAGACATGCCGTCTTTGCCGGTCCGGCAGGGATTTGGTCGCAGGGAGAAGCTCCCGTTTGCGGAGCAACTGTAGTTGACTGAGCCGGCTTGGTTAAATTACTCATGTCCGTAAAACTCACATTACTCGGAACCGTAAATTTGGATTCATCAACTGTCCAAGGGTTGCATTGCATGTTAACAGTTTGGTTAAGATTCACGCTTTGGTTTGTCTGGGTGTTGTTGGCGGCGTTCCTTGCAGCCAGAAGACTCATTTTAATGCCCATTGGCATAGCTGCCGACCACATGTAAACATAAGTTCCGTCGGAAACCATGTGGGCAACCACGTTGCTATTATTGGTACCTTTCATGTTAAAATCTCCGGCAAATTTTCGACTGCTGCCGACGTAAATAGTGCCTGTGCCTTTATTGTCGGGATAAGTAATAGTGCAGGAAATAGTTTTTCCGCCTTCAATCAAACTTAAGATTGTCCCGGTGATGGCGTTTCTATTTACGATTTGCGGTTTGGCGGTTTGAGTAGTCGTTGCTTGATGAGGGACTACGGCAACAGGAGCTTTTGAAGATTTCATGAAATAAAATCCTGCTCCAATAAGAATAAAGGCGATTATGATTACTGCAATAATAACCAACCACTTATTTTTCATTAATCGGAGTATAGGACTATTTTTTTTGGCTGTCAATAACTATTTTTCCCAGGAGAATTCGGGGCGCCCGAAGTGTCCGTAGACGGAAGTCTGAAGATAAATCGGTCTTTGCAAATCAAGTGCTTCGATAATTCCGGCAACGGAAGTATCTAGAATTTCTTTCATAAATTGTCTAATCAGTTCAACCGGTGCTTTCTCCGTCCCGAAAGTTTCGATGTCAAGCATCACCGGTTTTTTGGCGCCGATGAAATAGGCGAGTCGCACCTCGGCTTTATCAGCCAAGTTCTCCCTGATAACATGTTTAGCCAAATACCGCGCGGCGTATGCCCCGCTCCTGTCAACCTTAGTAGGGTCTTTCCCGGAAAATCCTCCACCGCCGACTCTGGCGTATCCACCGTAAGTATCAACAATAATTTTGCGGCCGGTTAATCCCGCATCGCTGGCCGGTCCGGGCATGTGCCAAACTCCGGTGCCGTTGACAATCAAGTCTTTCTCACTGATTTTAAAACCAAATTCGTCTAAAACTTTCTGAACGACTTCTTTATAAAGCGCTTTTTTCACCTCCGGCAATTTCTTTTTCTCATCGTGCGGAACAGCAATCACTACTTGTAAAATTTTGTAAGGCAGGCCGTTTTTATATTCAACGGTAACTTGGGTTTTTCCGTCCGGTCGTAAAAAGGGAAGAGTGATCTTTTTGACTTCGTCCAGTCTTTGTGCCAGCCGGTGGGCGATGGTGATAGGCATTGGCATTAAGTTTTTTGTTTCCCTGCAGGCAAAACCAAACATCATTCCCTGGTCGCCGGCACCTTTAATGCTTACTCCTTCGGAAATTTCCGGCGATTGTTCGTGGACATTAATTTCAATTTCCGATTGGTCGGTAAAGTTAAAGAGAGGATTCGTATAGCCTAAATCTCCAATTCTTTTCCGGGCGATTTTTGGGTAATCGACTTTGGCGGTGGTGGTTACTTCGCCGACAATATCAACTTTATTAAAAGACGCTAACGTTTCGATAGCAACCCGACCTTTAGGATCTTGTCTTAAAACCTCGTCCAATATAGCGTCGCTGATTGAATCGCAAATTTTGTCGGGGTGTCCAGCGCAGACCGACTCGGATGTAAAAATAAAGTCGTTCATAAAAAAACCTCTCAAGTTCGAGAGGTTTGATTTTGTCGCCTAGGCGACCTCATCTTCCTCTCGGAGTTGGCACCGTTTATCTTCGGTTGCCGGTCCGCCTTTCGGGCGAAACTCTCTTGATGACTATTCCATTAAACAGGAAATAAGTTTTCTTGTCAACTAATCCTTGGAAAAAGGGGAGCAGAAGATTTAATTTCTGCTTTGGTAAATTGTGCTTTTATTTTCACACTGGTGTCGGGTAAAAACGGTTCTAACAATTCTGCGATTTCCTCAATCTCGTCTACCGCGTGCTCCAAAATGGTGTTAATTGGCCGCTTTAAATTTCCGGTGGGAGTCTTCAATAATTCCCAAGGTTTTTCCTCGTTGATATATTTATCCACTTTGGTAATTTTCCCCCAAATCAAACTCAACGTTTCATTGAAACGGTATTCGCTCAAAAGTTTCTGATACTCATCAATCTCTTCAATCAAATGATGATTATTCTCCGAAGGACTTTGTTTAAAATTAGCAGTTTCGCACAGTTTGGCTACTCTGGCGATTAAATTTCCCAAGCCGTTGGCCAAATCGGAATTGTAAACTTCAATTAATTTCTTTTCGGAAAAATCGCCGTCCTGAAACGGTGAAAATTGCGATAAGAGATAATAACGCAGGGCATCTGCGCCGTATTTATTAATGAATTCCAACGGGTCGGCAACATTGCCTAAAGATTTAGACATTTTTTGTCCGTCAACCGTAAGATAACCATGGACAAATAAAGCTTTTGGCAAAGGCAAACCAGCGGAGAGCAAAAACGCCGGCCAGTAAACAGCGTGAAAGCGAATAATTCCCTTGCCGATGACGTGTAAATCAGCTGGCCACCATTTTTGGTATTCTTTCTCATCGCTTATAAAACCAATCCCTGATTGGTAAATGTTCAAAGCGTCAAACCAGACATACATCTTCTGAGTTTTATCATTCGGCACTGCAACGCCCCAGTTTTTGGCCCGTTTGTTACTCCTTGAGATACTGATATCCTGCAAACCCTCTTTTAGAAATCCCAGCACTTCGTTTTTGCGAAATTCTGGAAAAATTTTCAGTTCATCTTCTTCAATCAGTTTTTGGATTTGAGTTTGGTATTTGGAGAGTTTAAAGAAATAATTTTCTTCACTCACTTCTTCTAACGGTTTCCCGGGATGTTCGAAACATTCGCCTTTTTCATTCAATTCGCTTTTCTCGTAGAAAAGCTCACAGCCGACGCAGTAGAGCCCAGTATAGGTTTTTTTATAGATATCATGAACGCACAATTTCCAAAGCGCTTGCGATGCTTGATGATGATAGGCGCTGCTGCCTCTTTGGAAAACATCAAATCCGACGTCTAGTTTTTTGGCAATTTCTTCAAACAAAAGGGAGTTTTTGTCGATCAATTCCTGGACCGGGACACCTATCTTTTCGGCGGCCTGGACATTTTTCAGAGAATTCTCATCCGCGCCGGAGAGTAAAAGCGTTTCATCACCCAAAATTTGGTGGGAACGTTTAATCACATCGGCTTGGACAAATTCCAAGGCGTGGCCAACATGCGGCCTGGCATTAACGTATGGGATAGCGGTGGTTAAATAAAATTTATTCATAGCCTCAAGATTATATCAGATTAACTTCTCTTAACGAAAAACAATTCTACTGCGCCGAATAGTATTAAAAGTAAAATTACAAAAAATGGGGAAGTCAACCCGTTCAGCCGCAAAAATAAATAAGAAATTACCAAGAGTCCTAATAAAAATCCGCGGCGTTTACTCTTTAAAACAGAACCGAAAAGAGAAAATATGAAGAGGAAAAGAAGTAATAGGGACACAGGGATTAATGATAAATGATAAGTGATTAATAATAAATTTTCAGAAGGAGAATAATTCAAAACCAAATAAGCTAAAGTTCCCAAACTCAAAATACTTAATAATAAAAGCCAAAAATTCCTTTTCTTCCTATGCATGATTCAAGTTTAGCAGATTTTTTAGAAATGGGGCTTGACAAGGATTGGCAGTCGTGTTATATTACTGCTAATTCTCAGAATTATCTGAAATTATGCATGATTTAACAGCCAGACAGGTTGAAATTCTAAAAAGCTTAATTGAAGAGTACATTGAAACAGCCGAGCCGGTTGGTTCGGAAACACTTGAAAAAAAGCATAACTTAAGCGCCAGTCCGGCT
>Ga0187849_1003785_pt1 | contig 13009 bp, 6 predicted proteins | sample June2016WEW_4_10_2_FD_132412 | JGI IMG/M metagenome (GOLD analysis project Ga0187849, IMG submission 132412) | Peatland microbial communities from SPRUCE experiment site at the Marcell Experimental Forest, Minnesota, USA - June2016WEW_4_100 | ecosystem: Environmental > Terrestrial > Soil >... | reverse complement strand
CTCAGCCCCACGCTCACCGAGATACCGCTGAGCGAGGGTATCGCCAGCCCCCAGACGCGCACCAACCTGAGTCCCCGCATGGACTATCAGATCGGCGCCAACAACGTAATCTCGGTTCGCTATCAGTTTTTTGACAACAATGCCACCAACAGCGGGATCGGGCAATGGACTCTTGCTTCGCAAGGCATCAACAGCCACAGCAACGAGCATACCTTGCAGATGAGCGACACGCAGGTGTTCAGCGCCAAAACGCTCAACCGCTTTCGTTTCCAATACTTGCACGAAAACTCCAACTCCGCGGCCGAAACCATTGGCACCACCATTTCGGTGCTGGGAGCATTCAACGGGGGCGGCAGCTCTTCCGGGACGCCCACCGATTCACAAAACCACTACGAGGTGCAGAACCTGACCTCCTTTTTCTTCGGCAAGCACACCTTGGTGGTGGGAGGCCGTTTGCGGGACGTGCAGGATTCCAGCAGTTCCAATGCAAACTTCAACGGGACGTTCACGTTCCCTTCCCTGGATGCCTACCAAACGGCCGAACAAAATCTTCAATCTTGTGCAAACAATGGAGGAACGAACTGCCAGACGAGTGGGGCCAGCCAGTTTCTCATCGTCGCCGGAATTCCCCTCACCACCGTCAACCTGCTGGATATGGGGCTCTTTGCGCAGGATGACTGGAAACTTCACCCCAGTATGACGCTCAGCTTGGGCTTGCGCTGGGAATCGCAAACGGGTATTTCCGATCATTCCGACTTTGCGCCGCGCGTGGGTTTTGCCTGGGGTCTGCATCGGCGCAATAACGCGGCGGCGAAAACGGTTCTACGCGCCGGGGTGGGAGTTTTTTATGACCGGTTTACAGAAGGCCTCGTCCTCAAAGCCGAGCGCTTGAATGGCACGCACCAGCAACAGTTCCTGGTTCGGTCGCCAACCTTTTTCCCGGTCATCCCCAGCATCGGTGGCCTGTCCAGCTATGCGGTGACCCACGCACGATACCAAATTGATCCCACTCTTCGGGCGCCCTACATGCTTACGTCCGCCCTGAGCATTGAGCAGCAGGTTTCGAAAAGTGCGACGATTTCGTTGACTTATCTCAATTCCCATGGAGTTCACCAACTTTTGACCAACGATATCAATGCCCCTCTCTGCGGGACCTTTTCATTGGGGCAACCTCAGTGCGGGACACGGCCCCTGGGCAGCGCCGCCGGCAACATCTACGATTTTCAGTCCGGCGGCCTTTTTAACCAAAATCAACTGATTGCCAATGTCAGCTTGCGATTGAGCACCAAGCTTACGCTCGGCGGATTTTACACGCTGGGGTACGCGAACGCCGACACCAACGGAAACGGTGGGGGCTTGATCATGAACCCGTACGACATCGAGCAGAACTATGGGCGGGCGGGATTTGATATTCGAAACCGTGTGGTCCTGTTCGGTAATTGGAACCTGCCGCATCGGACCAGCCTCAGTCCCTTCGTGGTCGCCTCCTCCGGATCGCCTTTAAACGTCACCGTGGGACAGGACTTGTTTGGGACAGGCTCCTTCGATGCCCGGCCGGCATTGGCCGTAGCGGGCGCCACGTGTAGCACCCCCCCCACCATCATCTATTGTACCTCGCTCGGAAACTTCAATACCCTTCCGGCGACCCCCCAATCCATCATTCCCCCCTATGGCTACGATAATCCCGGGCAATTCACCTTTAATCTTCGCCTGAGCAAGACCTTCGGCTTCGGCAAAGAAATTCAGAGACAGACATCAACTCGGGGCGGCTTTGGTAGGGGCGGTGGAGGTGGTGGCCGCGGTGGGGGCGGCCTTGGCCCTGGCGGGCTAAGTGGGGGCGGTAGGGGCGGCGGTCTCTTCGGCGGCGGGGGAACAACCAACAATCGGCGCTTCAGCCTCACGCTCAGCGCCAACGCCCGGAATCTCTTTAATGACGTGAACCCCGGGCCACGAGGCGGGGTCATCGGCACGCCCCTATTCGGCAAGTCGGACTCGATTGGTGGGCTCTTCGGTGGGGGTGGTGGAACCCAGGCCGCGAATCGTCGCATTGATTTTCAGGCGACCTTTACGTTCTAGCAGGCCGTCCCACTTAGCATTTTCCAATTAACAGGGGGTGGCGCATACATCGAACTCAATGTATGCGCCACCCTTGGCAATATATGCTGCTGCAAGAAGTTGGCCGGGACACCACACTAGTGCGTGACCGGCGCATTCCGCATACTATTTGGCTTGATGAAATGGGCCGCCGCAAAGGCGGCCCACACCCGCCATTTATCCCTTACCTAAACAAACTAGCCTCAATGCTGTCCACTTAAACTGAGAACTTCCTACCCTCGCCCCCTTGGGGGAGAGGGTGGACCGCAACCGGCGATTTCTCCAGCCGGGGCGGGCCGGGTGAGGGGGTCAAAACCGTGGCGCACGATGCAAACTTGACCGAGTCCATTCATGTTAGTGCTGACCCCCTCACCCACCGCCTTGCGGTTCCCCCTCTCCCCCAAGGGGCGAGGGAAGAAGAATTTTTCGTAATTGTCTTTTGATCGAGAGCATCACTGCTTCAATTTCAAGTCACCAAGGTGTTGGCGCGCCGTCTTTCTTGTGATACAAAGGACAACTTCTCAAGGCCTATGACCGCCTCGGAAGATGCCTCATAGACCGCTTGGGTTCTGATCTGCCCAGAGAATGCCCTTATGCTGCTGCCATCACTCAAGAAATCCAGGGGACTTCGGCTCGCGATCTTGTTCGCACTCGTGGTGGCAGGCGCTGCGGAGCTGAAATTTGCCGCCCCCGCGCAACAATCCCCTGGCACGCCTTGGATGAACAAAAACCTTTCGCCCGATCAGCGCGCCGGGCTGGTTATCAAGCAAATGACGCTGGATGAGAAAATCAGCATCGTGACCGGCTATTTAGGGTATCCCACCTTTCGCAACTTGCAAGCGCCGGAACGATCTCTGGGCGCTGATGGCTTTGTCTTTGGGGCGCCGCGGTTGGGCATTCCTGACCAGCAAGAGATTGGTTCAGGTTTAGGTGTGACCGATCTGGGCAAGCGGGCACACGCCGAGTCCACCGCTTTCCCTTCCGGCCTCGCTCAGGCCGCCACGTGGAACCCGGACCTTTCCTATGAGGTCGGAGTGGTGATTGGCCGCGAGACGCGCCAGCAGGGCTTCAACGTACATCTGGGAACCGGCGTGAACCTGGCGCGCGAACCGCGGGGCGGGCGCACGTTCGAGTGGATGGGCGAGGATCCGCTGCTGGCTGGGAAAATGGCGGCGGCGAAACTGCGCGGCATCCAATCGCAGGGCATCATCTCCACCAGCCACATCTTTGCGATGAACGATCAGGAAGGCGCGCGGGGGTCCGTGAACTCCCTCATCGAGCCCCGCGCCTTGCGTGAGTCGGACCTGCTGGCTTTCGAGTTCGCCATCACCGAGTCGGATGTGGGGGCGGTGATGTGCTCGTACAATCTCGTCAACGGCGTGTATGCGTGCCAGAACAAATTCCTCCTGACGGATGTCTTGCGGCGCGACTGGGGCTTCAAGGGCTACGTGATGTCAGACTGGGGCGCGGTTCACAACACGCTGGAGGCGGCTGCGGCGGGGCTGGACCAGGAGTCCGGCAATCCGTACAAACCGGGGGCGGTGGTCATGGATCGCAACTTTGGTATGTACGGCCCCAAGCTGAAAGAAGCCGTGGAAAAGGGTGAAGTGCCGGAAGCGCGATTGGACAGCATGGTCGAACATATCTTGCGGACCATGTTCGCCCACGGCGTCATCGACCATCCGCCGGAAGTGCAACCGATCGATTTAGCTGCTGGCGCGGCGGTGGCGCAGCGGGCGGCGGAACAATCGGCCGTTCTGCTTAAGAACGCTGCCCAGCAACTTCCTTTGAGCAAGAACCTGCGCTCGATTGCCGTGATCGGCTCCCACGCCGATGTGGCCGTGCTCGCCGGCGGAGGCTCCTCGCTGGTGTATCCGCCGGGGGGGGGGAATGCCGTGCCATCGCCGGCGCGGCGCGCGCCGTTCTGGGACCCGTCCTCACCGATGAAGTCAATTCAGGCCAAGGTCCCCCATGGCGCCGTGCAATACGACCCGGGCACGGATTTCGCCTCTGCCGCCAAGCTGGCCGGTTCTTCGGAAGTGGCGATCGTGTTTGCCTATCAGTGGATGGGCGAGGGCCATGACGTGCCCAACCTGTCCTTACCCGAGAATCAGGATGAACTGATTGCCCAAGTCGCCGCGGCCAATCGCCGCACGATTGTGGTTCTGGAAACGGGTGGCCCCGTCCTCATGCCGTGGGTCGATCAGGTCGCGGGGATTCTGGAAGTGTGGTATCCGGGAATTCGCGGCGGGGAGGCAATCGCCAACCTGTTGTTTGGCGATGCCAATCCCGAGGGCCGCTTGCCCATTACCTTTCCGCGCAGTGAGGCCGACCTGCCTCATCCCGAATTGCCGCGGCCCCCTTCCGCGCCCCAGGGCGCTGCCCCCGACGTGCCTTATCCAATCTTCGATGTTAACTACAGTGAAGGTATAAAAGTCGGATACAAGTGGTACGACGCCGAGCACAAGGACCCGCTGTTCCCCTTTGGCTTCGGGTTGTCGTATACGAGCTTCCAGTATTCAAACCTCAAGGTCAGCGCCGCGAAAGAGGTTGTGGTAAGTTTCGATGTTACAAATAGCGGCTCGCGCCAAGGTGGGGAGACTGCACAGGTTTACTTGGGCCTGCCGGCGAGCGCCGGGGAGCCGCCGAAACGCCTGGTGGGTTGGAAGAAATTGGAGCTTCGCCCGGGCGAGGTGGGACATGTCCAGGTGATCGTCGATCCGCGCATGCTCGCCGTCTTCGACGTTGATGCGAACAATTGGCACGTGCTTCCCGGCGAGTGCCAATTTTTTGTGGGCTCGTCTTCGCGAGACCGGCGCTGGACGGCAGTTTCAACCTTGCGCGAACAGCGAGTCCGGCCTTGAGACTGACGGGCGTGGGTCCAAGGCATAACAAACAGATTTTCCAGCTCCGGAGGGGCGACAGAAAATAGCCCACGGCGTGAGAAGCTGTGAAAAAATCCCTGAGATATTCCTCACCGCAGAGGCGCGGAGGCACAGAGGATTGAAAACAAAAGGCCTTTTCTCTGCGTCTCAGCGCCTCGGCGGTAAAGAAAGCAATTGTTCACACCTTCTTACGCCGTGGGCTATTTTCTGTCGCCGCTCCGCGGCTCTGATGGGAAGGAAACATTACCATCATCTTCAATCATAGAGGTACACTTTCAATCATAGAGGTACACTTTCATGAACCGGCGAAAATTTGTGCGCACGTTTGGAACTTCAACTCTCTTTTCGGCTCTGGCATTCAAGGATCGAGGGGCTTTCGCGGCACTTAACGCCGCCGGAATGCCTCTGCCCAGCGGCCAAAACTCGGATGCGCCCAGTGCGGGCGGGCCCGGCGCGAATCCCGTGTGGCCGAGGCCCGTTATCGTGCCCATTCCCACGGAAACCGCGGGGGTTTCCCCTCACATTACGGACTTGGCGGGCGACTGGAAATTCAGCCTGCTCCCTCCTCCGGAATTCTGGTCCAACCGCGTGGATCCGGCGGGGTGGACGGATGTAACTGTCCCCGGCGAACTCACGGCCCAAGGTCATCCGATCGCCAGGGACAGCGAGTATCCGTACAAGCGGTCTATTCATATTCCCGCAGGCGCGAAGGGTAAGAAGGTGTTCCTGCGCTTTGATGGGGTTTACAGTTACGCGCGGGTGTGGGTGAACGGAAAGTTTGTGCGCGAGCACCACGGCGGATTCACCTCCTGGGATTGCGACATCACCGAGTTCGTAACGCCCGGACAAACCGCGTGGCTCACCGTCGGCGTTACCGATCGCGCCGATGAAATATCCTATGCCAGTAACTACGCCAAGCATTACATCGGCGGAATCTTGCGAGGAGTGAAGTTGCTTGTCCTGCCCGCGGATTACGTCACGCGCTTCCACATCGAGACCGACCTCGATTCGGCATACAAGGATGCGACGCTCAGGGTTACGGCAGCCGTGGCGTTTCACGAAGCGCCATCCGCCAGACTGCATCTGCAATTACGCGATCCCCAGGGAAAAAGCGTGGCCATCGAGCCGAGTTCAATCACGCTTTCATCCGAGAAGCCGGAGGGAGGCGTCGCCATTCCCGTGGCGGCGCCTGGGAAGTGGGACTCCGAGCATCCCAACTTGTACACCCTCGACGCCACCGTGGTAATTGCCGGCCACGAAACTCAGAAACTGGCGAAGCGCATCGGCTTTCGTAAGGTCGAACGGCGCCAAAACCGCCTCTACGTGAACGGCGACGAAGTGAAGCTGCGAGGCGTTTGCCGGCACGACACTCACCCGCTGCGGGGACGGTCGGTGACCCCGGATATCGACGAGAAGGATGCCCTGCTGCTGCGGGACGCCAATGTGAACTTCGTCCGAACCTCGCACTACCCTCCCACCGAAAGCTTTCTGGAAGCGTGCGATCGCATCGGGATTTACGTGGAAGAGGAATCGGCGGTGTGCTTTGTCAACCAAGCCTGGTCGATTGCGGCCCTGACCCAATCCAACCCCGATTTCACTTCCCGCTTCCTGAACCAATTTGCCGAGATGATCGAGCGCGACCGGAGCCATCCCTCGGTCATTATCTGGTCCCTGGGCAACGAGAGTCATTGGGGAACAAATTTCGCCAAGGAGCGCGAATACGTGAAGGCGGAAGATGCCTCGCGTCCGGCCATTTTCAGCTACCCCGACACTGTCACCGCGGGCGCCGATGGCTACGATATTTACAGCAAACACTACCCCAAGTTTGACGGAGACCTGACGAGCAAAGACTTTCCGAAGCTGAACGACGAATGCATTCACCTCGCCTGTTATAACGCTGACACCTTGAAGCGCGATCCCGGCGTGCGGGACTACTGGGGACACTTTATCAAGCGCTTTTGGGAAAACAGTTACACGTCCGAGGGATGTCTGGGCGGGGCGATTTGGGGCGGCTTTGAGGAAGTGTTTCTGCTGCCCGATGCGCCGGTAGGCTATGGACAGTGGGGGATCGTGGACGAATGGCGCCGGCCCAAACCTGAGTTTTGGCTCACCAAGAAAGCCTATTCACCGGTGCGCGTGGTCGAGAGCGAACTCCCCAACCCGGGCCCCGGCCAACCCCTGCTGATTCCCGTAAAGAATTGGTTTAACCACACCAATCTCAGTGAGCTCAAGGTTCTCTGCCGGGTGGGAAAGGAAGCACTGTCTCCTCCGGCCATAAATGCCGCACCTGGGGCCGAGGGAACAATCCGCGTTCCGGCGCGTGATTGGCGTGATGGCGAGGTTCTGGAGTTGCAGTTCTACGGCGCCGGCAAAATCCTTATCGATGAGTTCCACCTTCGCATCGGCAAGCGTGTGGTAACCTTCCCCGGCCCCCAAGGCCCGGCGCCGAAGGTGACGGAAAACAACCAATCCCTCACCGTACAAGGTGCAGATTTCCACATCGTCTTCAGTAAAGGAACGGGTCTGATTTCCGAGGGGGTATTTCGCGGCAAGAAAATCATCGAAGGTGGACCGTTCCTGAATCTCGGGTCCACGGCCCTGCCTCCCTGGTGGCTGATCAACATGCGCTACTCCACGACGACGGACGAGGTGGTGATCAACCTGGTGGGAGCTCACGTGGCCCGCCGTGGTTCCGGACCCGGGATGAGTACCGAGTTTGAGATCAGGATTGATGGCCAGGGATTGATTACAACAAAATACACGCTTCACGACCCGGTGAAAGCGGCCAATGAAGTTGGAATCAGTTATGTGCTTTCCAGCTCTATCGACCAGTTGTGGTGGGACCGAAAAGCTCTCTGGTCCGCCTACCCAAACGACCACATCGGCAGGCCAAAAGGAGGAGCAAGGCGGCAATCCAGTTACGTTGCGCAAACCTACCGCCACTCACCCGCGGGCCCCTGGTCCGAAGACACCAAAGATTTCTTCCTCTTCGGGCCGGACGATCCGGGTGGACGTGGCACGAATGATTTTCGCAGCCTCAAGGAAGACATTTGGTACGCCTCTTGTGGCTGGGCGAATGCCCCCGGTCAAGTTAGGGCGGAATCGGATGGCACCGCTGCCGCCCGCGTGGAAGTCCGTCCGGATGGCAAAATTCAGTTCAACATCGATAATCTCTGGTCGTATACCGATCTGGGTTACGGCGTAAGTATGTCATCCACAACTTTGGAACGGGGGTATAGCAACGTGGTCCGGCTGCGTCTGATGGACAGCTAAGGAAAGGAGAAACTCCCATGGCTTGTGACAATCCTATTCATCCCGTTGGCCGTCGTGAATTTCTAAAGGGAATCGGAGCCGCGGCTGCCACTGCGGCCGTCCCTCGAGCTCTTGCCGCCAGTGGACTCTTTCCGCGCCGGCCGAGTGATAAAGTCGTGAGAATCGGCGTGGTGGGCGGGAACTTTGGCGCCGAATTCCAATGGCATCTGGATCCCAACTGCAAGGTCACCGCGCTCTGCGACCTGCGCGAGGACCGCTTGAATCGCTTGGTGCAGCATTATGGGCCGGCGGCACAGTACAAGGACTTCCGCCAATTCCTCAAGCACCCGGAGCTGGATGCCGTGGCGATCTTCACGCCCGCGCCGTTGCACGTCTGGATGGCAACGGAAGCCATGAAGGTGGGGAAACACGCCATCAGCGCGGTGCCGGCGGGGATGTCGGTCGAGGAACTGGAGCTGCTGCTGGAGACCGTCAAGAAGACCGGCATGAAATACATGATGGCGGAGACCAGCTACTATCGCCCCCAGGTCATCACCTGCCGCGAGTGGGCCCGGCAAGGGAAATTCGGCACGATCTTCTATACCGAAGCGGAATATCATCACGAGGGGCTGATCGCAATCATGACCGATGAACGCGGTTTCCCCACTTGGCGTCATGGCTTCCCGCCGATGCATTACCCTACACACAGCGTGGGCATCGTGGTTCCCATCACGGGCGAGCGTCTGGTGGAAGTCGAGGCCATTGGCTGGGGAAACGGGCACCCCATATTGGCAACGAACGAGTACGGAAATCCGTTTTGGAATACCACCGGCTTTTTCAAGACATCCGGAGGGCACAGTTCGCGTATTTCCGTTTTCTGGCACATCGCCGCGCGCGAGGTCGAGCGCGGAGTCATCTATGGCGACCGCATGTCCTACATCATGAGCCGGCCGGAAGGCTCACCGGATACGGTGGTCCAAATCCACCAGGAGGGCAAGACCGTCATCGACGCCAACGGCTATCCGGAAGGGGTGGTGAAGTCCGAAGCATACGAGGAGCCCACGCATTGGGAAGTCCTGCCCCCACCGATGCGCGTCCAGACGGGCCATGGAGGCTCGCATACCTTCTTGACGCACGAATTCATCGGCTCCATCGTGGAAGATCGCTGGCCCACTGTAAACGTCTATGAAGCGGTTGCGTACACGCTGCCCGGCATCGTCGCGCACCAATCCGCCCTGCGGGGAGGCGAGCATCTGAAGATCAAGGATTACGGCGTCGCGCCGGCGTGACGCCATGAAACAGCCAACCGAAAGGCGAAACTCGAAACTGGAAATTCGAAACTCGCCGCGATTTTCGAGTTTCGATTTTCCAATTTCGATCCTTTGTTAGGCTGTTACTGAGAACTGATGACTGACAACTGACGACTGTTCGCGGAAAACCGGCGCGAAGAATAGGCGAAAAAAAAGCACAAGTGACAATAATGCCCTCGTACTCGATGCGCTGTTGACATGCCGACATGATTTCGTCAAAAATAGGGTCCATGAGTTTCGATTTGTGGAACCACGGTAGCCTGACGGGATATGGCGAACCGTGCCGTTTGGTAGTCCGGAAAGAAAAGAGCCTTTCCGAAATCTTGCAGTTTTCTACTGCCGGTCTGGAAATCGGCCAGCAAGTGGTCATCATGGCAGGGCCCACCTGCCTGAAAGACATTGCGCACGGTCTTAGTGAGACGGGGCTCAAGACAGATGCCCTGCTGCACAGTGGACGACTGGTCTTCCTGACAGCGCCTAACTGTTTGGCCGAATTGTTCCGCCCCAGCGAACCCTTGCAGCGCAGCCCGCTGCATCGGCACGCCACGGTGATGCGCTGGGTCACGGACTGGTCGTGGGTATATGGGAATGGCAGCGATGCGGCAATCATCCGCGATTATCAACGCCGCCTTCATGAATTCATTCGGCCCTTCAACGCCCTTTCCATGTGCACCGTCCTCTGCGAAAAAGTGCAGCGGAGCGACCTGCTCGCAATGCTCGTCGACCACCGGCGGGTAGCGAAAACCGTCGAAGCCACTCGACGCGCTGTGGCACAGGCACACGCCTAGCTCGTCTCGATAGCGCTTCGGGCGATGTCCACGGGGCCGATCAACCGGCGCCCGCAGGTGAGTTGTTTTTGCTCGGCTTACAGCCACCTTCCCTAAATCCTCCCACCGTATCTCCTTCCTCCTGAGCCTTGACAGCCTTTCGGCTGCCCACGATGGGCAGAAACTCGGCGCAAGGGCAATTGATGGGACGGCGGCAGGCCCCGGCAGGGGCCAACCGTGAGTAGCCGCAGGTTTTAACCTGCGGATAGCAGAACCCACCCGACCACCCAATCCGTCCGCCGACGGATTGACCCTGCGAAGTCCGGCCCCTCCCGGGCCGGAACGATCTCTCGCCTTCCCTTTCCGTAGGTTTCACCTACGGCTACTCACCGTATCCCGCTTCGCGGGACTCGTCACCCGCTCGGCGCAGCCAACTTGCCCAAAGAACGCGATTATTCCATCGAGTTTCTTGCAGAGATCAGTAATACTTTCCCGTGAAGGAGGTCTGGACGGTAGCCGAAGGATAACCGGATGCCCACCCTTGGTAGTTGTTGATGCTCGTGACGCCATTGGTGTTGCTGTCACCCGACGTGTCGGTGGCCAAGGGCAGGACCAGAACATAATAATTTCCTGTCACCATGCTTAAATGGTAATTTCCCCTCGGGTCCGTAAGAGTGTCGGTTACGACGTTGCCGGTCGTACTGTCGATAGCCACCACGTGCGCTCCGGCGGCCGGGCTGCCGCCCACCGTCACCGTTCCCTTGATCCCCCCCACCATGCTCAAGATCGCGCTGTTGGTGTACAAAACTCCACTCCCAATCATGTCATCAAGCGCCAGTGCATATTTGACCCCACCAATGCCCGAATCGCCGTAGGGGTACATCATAGCGTTGGCAAGGCCACTATGATCGAGACCAATCATGTGGCCAATCTCGTGTGCGGCCACGGTCTGAAGATCAAAATACCCCTTGGGCGGGCTGCTATAACTCGGGGTATAGAAATTGTAATGCGAATTGAACTCGACGTCGGCGTCGCTAATGCAGACTTCGTTTGGACAGCTTCGCGTGTTGGGGGCCGTCGAGCAAGGATAAGTAAATGGAGGGGTAGAACTCGAATACGAGGTTACCACGGCCTGGGCGATGATCCCGGTCGCCCCAAAGTCACGCGTGAAGCCTATCGAGTTCACACAATCACCCGCGACGTAGTCGGTATTGGTGTTATCCGCGGCCTGGGTGAAAGAGAGGGTATTCACATTGGTACCCTGATACTGGGCTCCTGACCATTGTGAGAAAGCAGTATTCAAAACAGTTATCAACTGACTCTCACTCGCCGGCGTGCTGGGGCCCGAAAACACAATCGAGTTCGTGGGATTCAAACTCCAGGAGATATTCCCCGTCGCCCACGTGACCCTCTGGATGCTGGAACTGACGGGTTGGAGTTGAAAGTTGGTCGCGAACAAGAGGACGGCGGAACATATCCCCAGCAGGGCGACACCCCCCAATGCCAATTTCTGACGCTCCATCGTCATCCGTCTCATGCTCACTGGTTTCACCTCACTTTGAGGACTAAACTTCTGCCCTGCAGGCTCCCCTCAGATTCCTGATTGGCCGCTGAAATCTGGGCGTGAACACCCCGAACGTTCAGTTCGTCCCAATTGATGGTCCACATCGCGCTACTTCGAACCGCTTCGCCTTCGACCTCTGTCCCGGCAGGTATCACCAAGCTCTTGTTGGGAAACAAATCGGTCGTGGTTTTCCCATAGACATGCATGCGCCCGGCGCCACGCGACTCCGTGGAAACAATCGCTACGGACAGGGCAAGTCCGTGAGGAATCTGGATCCCTGCATCCACGATGGTGGTCACATATTTGTGGAAGCCGTCAAGTGGAAGGGTCCCTGCGGGGTTCGCGGCGCTGATCGCCTGAATCTGCATCTGTAACTGAGGGAACGACGGCACGATCACTCGGTCCTGGTGTGTGGTGGCATCCTGGTACACACGGTAGGCGCCCTGCGTCATCCCCACCAGGCGATAGCGCGAACTTTCGGGCGCCGGCTCGAGAAAGAGGACGTATTCCCCCTGCGGTTGAAAGGTAATGTCCCCGGGAACGAAGACCCTCATGTTGCCGACCGTACCGCCCAATTGCTCGATTTCCACCGTGGAAGGAGCATTACCTTTGAACGCCTGCGAGACCGCCATGGTGGTTATGGTCAAAACCTGGGTGTGAGCGTCATTCCAGCGGCTCACCTGGTTGACCACATGTGCTTGTACAATGTCGCTGGATGCCTGGGTAAGCTGTTCCAGCGACATGGAAACGAGCGTCGTAGCCCGCGCCGGTGAAATTGCCATCATCCAACCGGCCAGTACGGTTACGGAAATCCCTACACGCATTTTCATGGCTTGCTACCTCTACTGGATTTGCATTGCACCGATAAATGCCTGCAACTCGCCGGCGCCGTTGGTCACGATAATGTTTCTAGGTCCGGTTGTGGCGCCCGCACTCACCTGGACCTGGAATGCAATGTTCGTTAGCCCGCTTGACGTCAGGCTCAGGGGCGTTACTTGGGATACCGTCACATCGCTGGTAGTTCCCTGACTCACGCTCACCGACAGGCCGGTAGTCAGCAATGTCCCACTACCATTGGTCAACCCCTGGCCCACTAGCCACACGATTACAGCCGATCCTTTCGAAATCGTGACGCTG
>Ga0187849_1003780_pt1 | contig 13019 bp, 9 predicted proteins | sample June2016WEW_4_10_2_FD_132412 | JGI IMG/M metagenome (GOLD analysis project Ga0187849, IMG submission 132412) | Peatland microbial communities from SPRUCE experiment site at the Marcell Experimental Forest, Minnesota, USA - June2016WEW_4_100 | ecosystem: Environmental > Terrestrial > Soil >... | reverse complement strand
GGCTGGTTGACCGCGCGCGTGCCTACGTACTGGGCTCGCAGATTCAGTGTATTGCCGGCTTGGTGCTCCAGGGCAAAACTCCATTGCATAAAGTACGGCGCGTGGAGCTTGCCATCGGGAACGGCAGTCATGGAAACCGGCGGAAGGCAGGCATTTTGATTCGCGAGAGCCGAGGCGCAGGAAAGCTCGCCTTGCGCGAAGCCGGAATTGAATAATTGATTCGCAGCGGCCGTCGCATCCACGGCGCTGTTCGGGACTCCTGGCGCAATGGCCGTTCCCCCGACCGTGCCCAACAGCCCTCCTTGAAACGTCTTCGAGTACGGCGGGTTCACGCCCACCAGATCCACGACGCTGCCCGGCAGCAGGTCGCTGAACACGCCAAAGCCAGTGCGCAGCACGGTGTGCGGCGCGAACTGCCACGCTATAGCCGTTCGCGGCTGCAGAATCGCGGCGGGCGTGGAGGCGAAAATCGTCTTCTGCTGGGTCTGAATTACTTGGCTCAGCGGCTGGTTCACATCGTGGGAAATCGAATCGAACGACCCAGTGAGGCGCGCCACGGCGTCATGGGGATTCAGAGGATTGGAATTGTACGTATCGCGTATGCCGAAGGTCCAGGTCAGCGTCCGCGTTACCTTCCAAGTGTCCTGCGCATAGAAGTCCGCGTTGAGGAAGTTGTAGGGCTGGGAATCGGCGAGCGGAAAAGTTTCCGTCGCCGTGGATGCAACGCCATAGATGAACTGCGGCAGATTTGTATAAGTGACCAGCGGGACCGTGCCTTCGCCGAAGTCGTAATCGTTCAGGCGAAGGATCCGGGTGTTGGTGCCGAACCGGAATTCATGCGAGCTGGCTATCCAGGACAGGTTGTCATTGATGAAGAAGCGCGAGGCGCGACGGCCCTGTACCCAAGTATTGTCGAGCCCTCCGAGCGTGGTGAACGGCGCATTCGCGCCGCTGCCCTGGAGGACGATGGGAAACGCCGCCAGCGTCTTCTGAAAATCGACGGGCGCAAACAAGCTTTCGTACCACGAGAACGCGGGGTTGAAGTAGTTCACCAGGTGGCCTGAGAAGATGTGCGTGTAGCCCGCTGCGAATGAGTAAAGGGGTTGGGGAGAGATGGAGTTGAACACCGGATTGATCGGGTCGGTATAGGCAGCTTGCAGGCCGGTGTCGGACTGAAACCGGAACCAGGTAATGTTCGCCGCATCGATGTTGTAGTCGATGCGGGCCGTTTGCACCTGCTCGTGATCGTCGCTCGAATGCGAAACGCTCTGCCGGTTCGCGCAACCGTTTCCATTGGGCACATTGCCGCCCGCGGCGCTTCCATCGCTGTTGAATGGACAGCCGAGAACCGCGAGCGGAGTCCCGGCGGTGTTACCGTACAGCGAAAACATCTGCTTGTAAAACGGCACGAGTGCGGGCGCTGGCCGGTAAGCCGATCCGGTTATGGAATCCACGCCACCGCGTGGCAATTGCTCCAAAACGTAATTCTGAAATGCCGTGGTGGGCACGGTTGTGGCACTGACGATCGGGAGCGCGATCCGAACCCATTCGGAATCGAAGAAGAAAAACAGCTTGTCATGGATGATCGGGCCTCCCAGACTCCCGCCGAAGTGATTCACCGTCGAGCGCGGCTGGTGATTCCCCTCGGTTGCATTCGTAAAGAAATCCGCCGCGCTGAAGGCCGAGCCGTCCCACAGTTCGTATAGGTTGCCGTGAAACTGGTTGGCGCCCGACTTCGTGACGTAGTTAACCTGGGAAGCGCCATACCGGCCCTGATCGACGGCGTAGGAGACGGTGTTGACGGTCACCTCCGCAATCGAATTCAATCCAAGAACCAGATTGGTCGAAAGGCCGCTGTTCAAATTCGTCAACGGATCGTTGGTCTCCAGGCCATCGACGATATAGCCATTGGAAAGAGATGGCAAGCCATTGAACTGCACGTTGCCATAACCGTTCGTCCCGCCGACGAAGTCATTGCCGCTGCCGGCGGTGTTGATGAGAGCGCCCGCGGCAAATTGCAGCGGGTACGTCATGTCGCCGCCAGGATTCGGAAGGTTTTCCATCGCCCTGGCAGTCATAGTTGTCGAGGTATTGGCGTTCTCCGGGTTGATCAGTGGCGCCTCCTCCAGAACCACGATGCTTACGCCCGCGGATGCGATGTGGAGCTTGAAATCGATCGTTTGCTTTTGCCCAAGTTCGGCGGACACGGAGTTGTTCTGCTGCGTTTCAAAACCAGCCGCCTCGACTCTCACCGAGTACGTACCGGGCTTGAGTTGCGGAAAACTGAACCGCCCGGAGTCGTCCGTTTTCACGGATCGTTTGAGGCCATCCTCGATATTCGTGGCAGCCACGGTGGCGCCGGGAATCGTCGCGCCGGCCGGATCGGTTACCGAGCCCACAATCGCGCTGGTCGTCTCGCCCTGTGCCATCACTGGAACGCAGGACGCGAACGTTAAGACCAGGAGCGCAACACACTCGACTAGCAGCCCGCCGCGGCGTACCCAGAATTTAGTCATGACTAAATTATAGGAATATTGCCTTCGTCCCGTCAAGCCACAACGCCGGTTGCGTCTACAGTTCAGTTGCGCCGCTGCGGTTTGCGCCGGCGATTGCGCGCCTACGGTAATAAGAGTACTCTATCTTTTAGTGGCACCTAGAAAACGTGGGCCGTACAACACGGAGCCGGTAGACGATTATCTAAAGGCGATACTGGAGTTGGGCGGCGCAGAAGAGGAACGGGTAGCGAGCAACGCCCTCGCGCAGCATCTCGGTGTCCGTGCCGCTTCCGTCACCGGAATGCTCCAAAAGCTCGCGGCGCAAAAGCCACCGTTTGTGAAATATGAGAAGCACCACGGCGCACGATTGACTACAACGGGAAAGATGCGCGCTCTGGAGGTTCTTCGGCACCACCGTTTGCTGGAGCGCTTCCTCCATGATTTCCTCGATTACTCCTGGGACGAAGTTCACGATGAGGCGGAACGGCTGGAACACTTCATCTCGGAGAAGCTTGAAGATCGGATCGCCGCGAAGTTGGGAGACCCGGAAACCGACCCGCACGGGCACCCGATCCCCGAGCGAAGCGGGGCGCTTCCGGTCCGGGAAGAGGTGCTGTTATCGGAATGGGCATGTGGAATGCCAGCCGTGGTCAGCAGCGTTTCGGACCGCGACCCCGCCGCTTTGCGTGAGATGACACGGCTCGGATTGAAGCCGGGCACGGCAATTACCGTGGAAACGGGAACGCGGAATGCCTCTCTGCGAGTCCGAATCGGCGATCGCACGGATTCAGTGCGCTTGAGCCAAAAGCTTGCTTCTGGAATCTCCGTAACCGCAGGCCCCACCTGAAACGTTTTTATCGCGGCACGGCCGGAGTTTGCCGGCCGTGCCGCGAAGCAAGCGCCCGAATCTTACGGCTGGGCGCCGGTGATCAGGTAATACCAGTTGGACCCGGTCGGCCGGGGATTATACGGTTGGGGCAAATACTGCTTCATTACCCTGACCAGCGTCAGGAAGTCGTAGCGGTACGATATGGTTCCGCCAGTCCCCCAATGAGCCGCCAGGATATTGAACGCTTTCTGCACGTCGGCGGTCATGGCGCTCCAGTCGGTGGTGCTTGGAACGCCGCTGCCGTAAAACTTCTGCAATTCGGTAAAGAACGCGGTCATGTCAGCCCAAGAAATCTGGGCATCGTAGGTCATGGTTTGATCCGCGTTGGTCGCCGTGATGATCGCCTCCAGGGTCGGAACATAGGAAGCGAACCCGCCCATACCGAAATCGTTGGCTATATTGGTCGAAACCAGCGCCGCTGCCCGGTTCGTGGTGAAGATTTTCGAGGTCCAGATGGAGCCTATTCCGCGGTTGTAGCCAAAGGAGATAATTTCCATCTCCGCCCACGGATCTACGGCCTGCTGCATGAACTGGACGTAGTTGACCGCCGGCACGGCGTTGAGCGTCTCACGCGTGGTGGTGAGGCTCAGCCCGGAAGAAATGGTGGCGCTGATCCAGTTGGGATCGGTCGGAGTCTGCGCCACGGTCGTGTAATTGCCGTGCGACGCGCTTGTGGGGAAGTAATCGACGAAGTAGCTGACCACGGAGTTGAAATCGTCGGCCTGCTGCTGATAGGGGCCGTCCGGCTGGAACTGAATGGGCCAATACCAGGTGACTCCATCGATGACCACCGGATTGGTCGTGACGCCGGTGGAGGCCGGTACGACGCCTGCCGCGAAGTTCTCCTTGGTTCCCAAGGCCGCATGGAAGTCCGGGTTGATCTTAAAGAACTCGTAATTGAATCCGAGGCCCATCGCCATGTAGCTGTTCGGTATGTAGATCCGGACGCCGTTCATATTGTTGACCGGGTATGGAACCGACAGGGTTTGATTGAGTTCGATCTGCGTCGGATGCGGCGGGTTGTAGACGATGAACTTGTCGGTTACAACCGGGATGGTCGTTTCATAGTACGAAGTGGAATTGGCGATCAGATCGGCGGCGCTCAGATTGGCCTTGTTCTTCTGCCAACTCGACGGCAAGGTCGCGTACTGGGGATAAACGATATTGGCTCCCCGGACGTAGTTGGGCGTACAGGCGCCGAAGTTTGCCGGCGCGCCGTTGTCGTTTCCATTCAACGTGATCGGAACGGATTGCCCGTACCCGAACATGCTCTGGTAGCCCAGATTGATGGTGAGCACCCCGCCCGCGCTCGTAATTGTTGGGCTGCCGCCGGGGGTGGTGGCGCTCGTGATCGTCGCCGGGGTTGTGCACTGAATGCTGAAGATGTCGAAATACGAGCCATTCCAAGTGTACGCGGTGTTCGGATTGGCAACGGTCAATACTCCGCTGAAGGTCGTACCGTTGTCGCCCTGGCTGTTGTAGCTAATGCTCAGATTGCCGGTTGGCGTCGCCGTCGGCGTGGGTCCGGAAGGCGTAGGAGTGGGCGTGGAGCCTCCAGTGCAACTTCCCATCGAAGTCCACGGCTGACCCGAACCATTGCTGGTGGATGGGTTCTGGTTTTGCGTCCAGAAGTTGGCGACGTAATTCGTACTGTTGACGCTCACGATCGAGCTGGCGGTGTACGCCGTCGTAGCATTCCATGCCGGAGCGCACGTTCCGCTCGCCGTGGCGGTTGCGGTCGCCGTTGCCGTAGCCGTTCGCGTTGCAGTCGCCGTAACCGTCGCGGTGCGGGTTGGCGTTGCCGTAGCGGTCGCCGTCCTAGTGGCCGTTGCGGTAGCCGTTCGTGTTGCAGTCGCCGTAACCGTCGCGGTGCGGGTTGGCGTTGCCGTAACGGTCGCCGTCCTAGTGGCCGTTGCCGTAGCCGTTCGCGTTGCAGTCGCCGTAACCGTTGCGGTGCGGGTTGGCGTTGCCGTAGAGGTGGCCGTCCGGGTGGCCGTGGCGGTAGCGGTAGCCGTCGGCGTGGGGCCGGTAGTGCAGGTGCCGACTAGCGACCAGCCACCCGGCCAGTCGATCGGATCCCAATTGGGCGCGGCGTTACTGTTTGCCAGAACGCATTTGTATTCGGAGTTTTGGTAGGTGACCAGTTCACCCACGGTATAACTGCCACCGGCGGCCCAAGCGGTCACGCCGGTGCAGTTGACAGTAGCTTGCGCAAGGCCGGACAGTGCCGCAACAACCAGCACCACCGCCCACACGCCGATTACGAGCAGGGGAATTCTTCTCTTCAAAGTGGCCTCCCGTTCGGTCCGGAAACCATTCAGACTCGTTGTTGCCTGAAATTGTAATGCGCCCGTGTTGGTGAAATGGCGCCCGCGAGCCCGAACGGGATCGCGAGGGACCGGGGTAAGCGCCCTATCCCCTACTGGATGTCCGGCGACGAAACGAAGTTGAGTTTTGCGCGATTACGGATCTTGGTCCGCTATCGCGCAACTATCCTTTTGCAGGAATGACCTCATTTCATCAGATCCCCGCGTGCGTTTCAAGCCTCAATCGGGAAGAGCGGAATGAAATCGATCCCGCCTCCCGCGGCGCCGGCCCTAAAATACACGCACTTTTGCGGTGCGCATTCTTTTTGGTCCCTCCCATCGTTTAACGCTATTGTATTTTCGAGTCCGGCGTGTGATAACATCCTAAGGATCTGCGAACGTACATGAGCTTCCGCAAACTGGTTCCCGTCTTGTCACTGTCCCTCACGCTCGCGGCGTCTGCCGCCTCGCAGCATCGTCCTGTTTCCGAGGCCGGTTCCGTACAGGAACTCCAGCTACAGCAGATTCAATCCGAATCCGACGACGCGAAGAAGACCGCTATGCTGGAGCAGTTCGCCGCCAGAAATCCAAAACACCCGGCGCTTCCCTGGGTCTACGAGCAAATGATCGAAACATACTCGAACATGGCTCAATTCGACAAGGTGCTTCGGACGTGCGATCCCTTGCTGACCATCGACCCGAACGATGTCGCCGCGGCGCAATCCTGCTTGAAGGCGGCCGAAGCGAAGAAGGATACCGAAGCCATCCTCAAATTCTCAGGACTGGCCTGGACGGCCGCGCACAAGGCGATTACGCCGCCGGCGCCCGCCGGCCAGAGCGCGGAAATTTCTCCGGAGGACGTTGAATTCGCTCGCGGCGTGCAGTTATACAGCGAGTACTCGGTCTTCCTCCTGGCTTACCAGGCCACGGACATGAAGACCAAGCTCAAGTTCACCGACATCCTCGAACAGCGTAACCCCGACAGCACCTACGTGGTGCAACTGACGCAGCAGCGCTTCACGGCTTACATAAAGACCGGCGACCAGGCTAAGGCCATAGCGTTAGCCGAACACGCGATCGCGGCGAATCCGAACAACGAGGACATGTTGCTCGCAATCGAGAGTGGCTACCTGGAGACCAAACGATTCGATAAAGCCATCGAACTGGCCTCTAAAACCATCGGCCTACTGTCCTCCAAGGCGAAGCCGGAGAGCATGAGCGACGCGGACTGGCAGGCGCACAAAGCGCAAACCGCCGGGCGCGCTCTGTGGGTTCGGGGCATCGCCTATGCCGAACAGGAAAAGTGGCCTGCCGCGAACCAGGATTTGCGCGAGGCGCTTCCGGCAATTCGGGATAACCAGGAGATGTTGGCCGAGGCTCTGTTCTACCTGGGCGCCGCCAACCTCGGCATGGCCGTGGAGGATGACATGGTGGAGTTTGCTCAGGAAGGTTTGAAGTTCAGCCAGCAGTGCGCCGAAATTCCCAGCCGCTTCCAGAATGACGCGAGCCGCAACGTGCGCGCGATCAAAGAAAAGTACAACCTCCACTAACGGCGGCCGCTAGCCGCACTACCTATAAAAGACCACAGCCTGAAAGCCGCCTGAATGCCGTGGCGCACGCACCTTGCGTGCCGCGTCCAGCTCCTGGGGACGCTTGGTTCGCCACGAGGAAAATGTGTCCGCACGAGTGCGGACACGGCTCGCTGAGAGCGCGCGCCACGGTTGGTGCAAAGGCGCTAAACGCTGATAGCTGACCGCCCGAAGGCGATGGGGTCGATACCTGATACCTAGCGGGAGAACTGCTGCGTCCGGGCTACCCGATCGCTTCCGCGGCCGGGACGGGCCGCAACATTTGCTCTTTGCGGTAAATCAAGGTCGCGGTGTCGTAGCTGGCGATCTCGAAACCGTGGCCGTGGACGATGGCGTCGGTCGGACAGGCTTCGACGCAATAGCCGCAAAAAATGCAGCGGTTGTAATCGATGTTGTACACGCGCGCATAGCGCTCGCCGCCGCTGATGCGCGCCGCGTCCGTATTCTCCGCCGCTTCGATGTAAATGCAGTTGGAAGGGCACGCCGCCGCGCACAGGAAGCACGCCACGCACTTCTCCATGCCATTGGCGTCGCGTTCGAGCACGTGAACGCCGCGGTAGCGCTCCTGAAATTTCGGAGGCGCGTCGGGATAGTCCTCGGTCACCGTCGGGGACATCATCTCCTGGAAGGTGACGCTCATCCCCTTGGCGATCGCCGCCGCGGATCCCAGAATCTCTTGTATGTTCGCCATGCCTCGATTCGCCTCAGCTCCCGCCGTTTGCAGGCATACGGCCTAGAATTTCAGTCTATCCCAAGCCTAGGCGCGGCTGCGTGGCCCGTATTCCGGCTCTTTCATGATCGCGTATTGGCGATTCCGTCGCGCACGTCACGTCAGCGCTCTTTCTCCTGCTCCTGGATGAAGTTGAGGATGTCGAAGCGCTTGATCTCGCGGCCGGGAAAGAAGCTGTTCACGGCGTCCTGCTCGCCGGCGAAAATCTCGAAGATCGTGGTTAATTTCGTCAGGACCAGCAGTTCGATGGTGCGACGGCTCAGGTTCGTCAGCTTGAGCGTGCCACCGAGCTTGGCAAACGACGTGAAACAGACCACTAGCGTGCCCAAGCCAGTGCTATCGATATAATCGACATTTTGCAGATTGAGAATTACCTGGCGCACGCCCTCGCCGCCGATTTCGCGCAGGCACTCGCGCAGTTGCGCCGCGTCCTCGCCGGCCGTGATCCGGCCATCCAGATCCAGAATAGTGACGCCTTCCCGTATCCGCCTGTGAGTTTTCAGGTGCATCGCCCCCCACCAGATTCACCAGCGCCCATCGGGACGCTCGTAACGCCATGCCAGGACCGCTCCCGGCATCCTGCCAACGCAGCGCCGATCAGTCTAACAGATATTTGAGGAGGGGTGGCGGAAGGTCCGGAGTGCCCCGTTGCAATAAGGGAATCCGCAAGAACACACTGGTACCACAAAACGTTAAGCCGCCGCAGCGCGGCGTCTCGTGCTAGAAGCTCACGGATAAAGCCACGACAGGCTAAGCGGCCTGTCCCACGGGCTACTAGGCTTGCTTCCCGGTATGCTCGGACTCTTTTTCGTCCGTAGTCTCGGGCGTTTCCACCATGTACCCGACGCCGCGAACCGTGTGGATCAACTTGTCCGGCCAGCGGTCGTCGACTTTGCTGCGCAGGTGGCGGATATAGACGTCGACGATGTTGGTCAGCCCGTCGTAATCCATGTCCCAGACGTGTTCGACGATCATGGTGCGGCTTAGCGCGCAGCCTTGGTTCCGCATCAGGTATTCCAGGATGCTGAACTCTTTAGGCGCCAGTTCGATCGGCTCGCCGCTCCGTGTCACCTTACGCCGGATGCAATCGAGAACCAATTCGCCGACTTGCAGCCGCTCCGGCGTGGGTTGGCCCCGCCTTAGGAGCGAGCGCACGCGAGCGAGCAACTCGGTGAACGAAAACGGCTTGCCCAGGTAATCGTCCGCGCCCTTATCTAGCCCTTTCACGCGATCGTCGACGGCCCCCAACGCGCTCAAGATCAGCACGCCGGGACTGACTTTCCGGGTCCGGATCTTCTCCAGGACTTTCAGGCCGTCCATATCCGGCAGCATGAGATCCAGGATAATCAGGTCGTAGTCGGTGGCGTGCATTAACTCCAGGCCGGTCGCGCCATCGCTCGCCGAATCGACCACATACCCGGCGCTCTCAAGACCCCGGGCAATGAATTCGGCGATGCGTTTTTCGTCTTCGATGACCAGTATTCGCATCTTCAACCTTCAGTGTGACTTGAAGTAGCTGCGGGAGCCCCTACAGTGACCATGTGGCGATCAGAAACGCTTCCCATAAATGAAGATACCACAACCGAAGCGCAACCTGAACTTTTTCTAATCTGGCGAAACCGGACCGCCCAGTTTGCGCTGGCCACCGTTTGGGGTTGCGGCCGCCTCCGGGACGACACTCGATTTTTTCGAGAATATTGACATTCTAACCGCATGAAACTACAAATATTAAAGTTCGCCGGAGATTCTGCCGATAACCGCACGAGGAATGGATACGAGCAGTCAGAGTACACGGCCATCGGACTTGCAGGAAGAGGCGCGGGCATCTTCGCGCCTAGTGTGGCTCAAGGGAATACTGGAGAGCCATCTGGCGTGGCTGGAGCAAAAGCCAGGCGCTGCGCGCGCTATTCTAACCGGTGCGCGCCTCAATGAACTCCAATATGAAGGCGCGAACCTGCGGTTGGCCATCCTGCGATCGGCGACCTTGCTCGATGTGCAACTAGGCGGCGCGGATTTTAGCAAGACGGACCTGGAGAAAGCCGATTTCACTGGCGCCAACGTTTCCCACGGCGATTTCACCGAGGCCAACCTGACCGCAACGAATTTCACGCGCTGCTGGCTCGCCGAAGCGAACCTTTCCGAGTGCCGGGCCACCAACGCCATCTTCCGGAACGCAAATCTGCACGACGCCCGTATGCAGGAAGCGAATTTCCAATACTGCGATTTTACGGGCACTAACTTTACGGCCGCCGGCATGCACCAGTGCGTCGCTTTTCAGTGCAACTTTTCCACAGCCGTCCTGGCACAGGCGATCCTCTACCATGCGCGCTTCGATATGTGCCGCATGGTCGGTATCAGTGCATCCCAGGCGAATTTCAGCTCGGCTCGTCTCCGCAATTGCGATTTTCGCGATGCCCAATTCCCGTCCGCGAAGTTTACCAAAGCGGATCTCACACAGAGCTGCTTCGGCCGCGCCACGCTGAACGGTTGCGATCTGCGCGAGGCCAAACTCAACGGCGCGGATTTCTCTAAAGCGTCTCTGATCGGCGCGCAAATGGGCGAAGCCGTTCTGTTCGCCGCCGATCTGCGCGGAGCGAACCTCAGAGGCGCGCGGGGGCTCACCGCGGCACAATTAGGGCAGGCGCGAACGGACGACTCGACGGTTTTGCCCAGCGGAAAGAACGGCCCATTTTTGAAAGGGTCCGGGACTGAGCGTCCAGCCAGGTCCTGAGCAGCCACGGCTGTCTTTTGCCTCTGGCGAAGCGGGGATCGCCCGATGTGACCAGACAACGATTAAGCGCCGCTCGCTAGAGAGCACCCCCGCGCGACTGGGGTACCTTTAGTAGGCTGCTGAAAAAGGTTTTGACAGGCCAGGAGGCCTGTCCCACTGGCTGCGCAAACTATCGATATTGCGTGGCTGGGCGAGCGTCCGCGCTGGTCCTCTGCAGGTGAAATAGCCTTTTTCAACAGCCTGTTAGTAGGGATCCGGATCGTCGCATATGGGTGTACGATTTCAGCCGCTGGACTCACAGCATAATAATTCATGCGGCCAAGTCATTGACAAGATTAGGGGATAGGAAGGCTCACAGCCCGCCGTGGAACCGTCCGAATGCGTGGGCAAGCATTAGCGACATGATCAGGATGCCCGCCCCGATGATGAGTACGTGCTGGGTCTTGCGCAGATTGAAACTGCCGACACGACAGACGAGCAGGTAGCCGACGGCAAGGTTGAAGAGGCCCCAGAGAACATTAACCATCGAGGACGACAAGCCTACCCCTGGTGGTGATGCGAAGGGGCTCTGGAAGGCATACCCCGAGATCCCATTGCCGAGATGGGGCACAGTGTTCGCCAGGAATGCGCCCCCGAAGAAATAAGCCACATAGTGGTACCAGCGCATTGTTGCTCCCTTCCGGCTGCAAACCAATGATAGCAAGTCTCAGGAATCCCGCAATTGGAGGTTTACTGGAGCCTGTATGTGGCCAGCGAGGACTGGTAACATCTTGATTCATTAGGGGCAATTAGTATATCGCCGATAAGGCGAATGGGATCTTTGGGTTGGGTGACCGTATCGCGAGGAAGGGTATCGAGTCATCGAATCCGGAACGCGCCAAAGCGCTTCGGAGTTCCCGCTACACTTCCGGCACGCGGCGCGAACCGAAGAAATACCAGCCGAGCGAAAAGCTCAACAGACGCCAATTCTTCCATTGCGTGCGCGCCGTCGAGAGGATCAGCATGAGGACGATGACGACGGCAGAGGCCACGACTGCGTAGATGGCCGGAATATTTTCCTTCCAGAACCAGAACCAGCGCCCGTAGACCAGCTCGATGTGCACCCAGTAGACCAGCAGCGAAGTCGTTCCGATCTGACACAGCCAGCTCCAATTGGATTGCGAATGCACGGTCCATAGGTACGCAAACGAGAGCGTCAGAAAAATCACGCCGAGCTTGATCGCAACCAGCCACGGACTATCCAGCCAGAATTCGGAATGAGAATAGAGGGAATAGGGGAAGTTCGAAAAATACAATCCGCCGGCGACTAGCGTCAACCCCAGCAGCGCCGACCATTGCGCGGCGCGTTCCATGCGCTCGGAGTCGAGCAGGCGGATGACGCTTCCGGCGCTGATGCCGAAGGGAACGAATGCGGCCCAGGGGAAGAACGCAAAGGCGCTGTGATTGGGCGCCAGATAAGCCTTGACGAGCGATGGGACGCCGCTCCAGTCCGACTGGCTGACCAGCGGAGAGGCCGCCGCGATCAGAATTCCGAGCACGGCACAGAGCCGCACCCTCTCCTCGGTGGTGAATACGGCCATCACCGACATCAACGCAACCGTCAGTCCCATGCAATTCAGAATGTCGACGCGCAGCAGGTCGGAAGCCGAGGTGCCCGGCCAGCCAAAGCTCCACAATTGCAGCCGGAACAGAAAGGCGGCGCCGAGAAGATAGCCCGCGCGGCGCAGCGCGGCGAGCACACGGCGGCCAGCCGGTTCCCCTTTGCGCGCCTGGCTGTGCATTAGGAACGAGAGCGTGACGCCGAGCAGAAACAGGAACATAGCCGGGGGCATCCCCCCGAGAAGCTGAGAAACCATGTAGAGGCCACCCGAGCGCTCCTCGGGGCGCGTAAAAGAGTGAAAGACGTGGCCCTGAAGCATGGCGACGGCCGCCAAGCCTCGGGTCCAGTCCAAAAACGCGAGTCTGCCCGGATCGTTTGCCTTAAGCGAGGACACTTGACCTACCCTTTATGGATGCCCAGCCGAAGCGCGGGGTTGCAAAAACTATTTTACCTCTGTGGATGCTCCCGCTTCACGTTGGGAGGAAGCTGTAACCGGAAATAAGCGTCCGGCAAACTCGGGTTCAGCTTGATACCGGAATACGTGACGAGGTAGTAGTCGCCACCGGGTTGCACGAAGCGCTGCTGGATCGGATGGCCGCCATCGAGCGGAATCCACAATTCCACTTTTTCGATTTGTTTTAGGACGTCCGCCGCTTTCGGCGCCAGTTCCAGGCGCGTC